>JAABUQ010006015.1_pt1 | contig 18762 bp, 14 predicted proteins | sample 5560001 | NCBI WGS metagenome assembly JAABUQ01 (sample SAMN10711888, study PRJNA513371) | rock metagenome | isolation source: Antarctica rocks | place: Antarctica: Victoria Land, Finger Mt nord | collected 2015-12-18
CGCGGGGGGGGGTGTGGGGGGGGGGGGGGGGGGGGGGGGGGGGGGGGGGGGGGGGGGGGGGGGGGGGGGGGGGGGGGGGGGGGGGCGGGTGGGGGGGGGGGGGGGGGGGGGGGGGGGGGGGGGGGGGGGGGGGGGGGGGGAGTCCCGCGGAGAGTGCGGCGAGGTTGGGGGGGGAGACGTATAGGGGTGTGGCGCATAATGTGAATGCGAGGCCGTTGGTGCATTTTCCGCCGGGGCTGGGGGATTGGAATACCAGAGGTGCAGGGGGGGGGAGCGAGGAGGAGAAAGGAGGGGGCAGCGAGGAGGAGAAGGTGCGGGCGCATTCGGGGGTAAGGGAGTTGAAGGAGCGGATAAGGGCGATGAGGAAGTGGAGGAGGGAGTTGGAGTGGAGTGTGGTTTGGCATCGGGAGGAGTGTTGGCGGGTTCAGCGTGCTATGGGTGTTCAGCTGGAGGATGGGGGGGTTGGGGAGGGGTTGAGGGAGAGGGGGGAGGAGGGGTGGGGGGTGGGGGGAAGGACGTGGGAGAAGGGCTGGTGAGTGGATTGGTGTTCTTGGGTTGTGGAAAGGGGCGGGCTGATTCTGGGTAGTGGACGTTTGCCGACGCAGGTGGAGTGGGAGTGTATGTTCTCGGAGGAGAGGCTTGGTTGGGATGATCATGGTGTGAGGCCTGTGAGGGAGGAGGCTGTCAAGAGCTATGTGGCTGAATTGGAAAGTTAGAGAGCGGGCTTGCACGAGGGGCAGAAAGGTGTTACGGCTTGTTGATGGTCACAACATGTTCGACAGAGATTGCATAGTCGAGGAAGGAGCTTCTGGACACGTACACACGGCACGGATTGGAGCGAGGGAAGCTTCATATGCTGATTTAGTGTTCTCTGGAGTGAAAGCGGCTATCTGTGATCTAGGCAGAATTTGTGTCAACAAATGGATTGTCTGGCGAACGTAGCTTGTAAGGCCTTCAATGGCGCATCAGGACATAAGCATGTCTTATAGGACTACAGCTTGATGGCTTGTATACCATGCATCCAAGGCCAAAGCACCTCTGGTATTCTAATACAAGGCTGTTCATCCGCTTCATATCCATTCTCGAGCAACGCTGCAAGCACACGCGGAATCGCTATGGCTGTGCCGTTAACTGTGCCGGGAAATGATATCTTCTCCTTGGACTTCTTGGGCATCTTGACCCGGGTGTTCAGGCGTCGTGATTGATAGTCTTTGCATATCGAGGTGGATGTGACTTCGCCCCATCCTTCGTCTAGATCAATTCGAGAAGGGAAGAGTGCCTCAATGTCCTGTTTTCTGTATGCGCTTGCCCCAAGATCAGTTGTAGGCATCTCCAGGATTCGGCAGTAGAGTCCCAGTCCTGTGAGAATTTCCTTTTGGATCTTGAGCATCGCATTGAAGGCGAGCTCCTCCTGATGTGGTAGCGTCCACGCAAACATTTCTACCTTTGTAAATTCGTGGACTCGGTATAGTCCCCTCGTTCCCCGACCCCTGGCACCTGCTTCCGCCCTGTAACATCGACTGGGTCCCACAATGTGTAGAGGCAAATTACCATAGTCGAAGGTCTCGTTTGCTTTGATTCCGGCAAAGGGGATCTCGGCCGTGCCAGTGAGACTGTGATTAGGCTTGTCCTTCTCCCGATCTCGTTTTGTTTGTTCTACCATGTAAACTTGTTGTTCTCCGCTTTGATCGCGAGGCCGAAATCCGCAAGCCGCGCCGATGTGGGAGTAGACCATAGATGGAGGAGTTGAGACCGAGAAGCCATGATTCATGGCCACGCTCAAAGCGTATTGTACCAAAGCTTGTTCCAACAAAGCAGCCTCGTTCTTTAGGAAGTACCATCCCCATCCACTCACGTTGGCTGCTCCAGCGAAGTCCAGGAGGTCGAACTTGGCCCCGATCTTGACGTGATCTCTGTCTTCAAGTTGCGATCCTTCCAGATAGGCCGGACGCTCGTTGATATAGCTGACTACTTTCGGCTCATTACCTCGAGGTGCATAATTGCTTGTGAGATTTGGGAGTTCCATGGCCAGACTCTCGATCTCCTCGCCGAGCTCTTGCTCCTGCTCCTCGGATTCTCGCAGGCGCTCTTTCAGCTGCCGAGCTTCTATGAGGAGCTTCTCGGTTCCCTCCTTCCCATCTTCGTTATCAACACCCCCCGTGTCCTTCACCCTCTGGGGAGCAGCGAGTTGGGCCTCAATAGCATTGTTCCTTTTTCTCCATTCATCAGCAGTCCTGTGTACATCGTAGCGTTTCGAAGACAGCTCGTTTATTCGATAAGGATTCGACAATTGTTCTTTGCAATTACGCGCTATACAATTTTCAACGTAGTACGCAGGGTTCGATCGGATGCTTTTGATGTCAATAGAAGGTCGGGGGGCTATCGAAGGATAATTTGGTTGGGGCTCTGCATTTTGCGACAAGGCTCGGGGCGTCAAATGTTGCAGACTGTGTTTCCATCGTGTAGAAGCCTTCTTGAGCCCATGCCTGAGCATAATAGGGAGCTGAGTGGCTCGATATGGAACGAAAGGCCTTCAGTAGAATAAAGCGAAGCCAGTGCTGATTAATAAATTACATTACGCTATCCTTGTTTTGTAAGGTATAATACAGCTTCCAAAGTACTACTTCAATGCTCACCTTGTACGGAGCTTGACGGCCGCCTCGGGCAAAGGTCTTGATTGGCGCTAATACCGATTAGATCTAGGGGTTTATCTAGCTCCGTAAAGCGTTGCCCGGACGAAAGCTCCTATACGGTCAAGAAATTTGGGCGTTAAAGTACAATTTAAGCCTTGTTATAGGGGCTCGTCCCCGGACCCGGACATTAAGGTAGTTTCTTATCCGACTGATTATTAGGTACAGCACCCCGGGGTTTTCCCCTGGGAGTGGCTCTGAGGCACTGCACTAAACCCTAGCCCTTGGTGTTGCAAGCGCAAATCAACATCTTTGCCGTCAAGGCCTGTACCTCTTTCATGCCCTGCTCAAACTTTTCTACTTCCTTCCACGCTCCTATATTTCTTTCTATTCACTCATTGATGCTCCCATTGAGTTGAAGGTACTTGGTAGCACCCTAAGTCACTTTTTTATCTATGAAGATAACATTGAACTCCGCGCTTTCGCTGTAGTTTGGTCCAACAAGCAGTCTCACTTTGTGCCAGAATGTCAAAATTCTTTGTTGAAGACTTAGTTGCGCTCAAGAAAGACCCATCTATCACTGGGACCGTAGCGTGTACCTGGAGCGATGTTGACTCGCAAGCGGAGGAAGGATTTGACAGCTGCTACATCCACAAGACATTACCATCCCGGGTTAAAAAGGAATGGTTCTTGAAGGAGAAACTCCTCCCAGGATATGTCCTTGTTGAACTCATCTCAGAAATGGATGGATCTGTCCTCGTTGCTGAAGGCTCACTTGGTCTTGTCGACCGAAGCCTGGCAGTCGGCGACATTGTCAAACGCAGTCCTACCGACATGCAAAGTGGTACGGTCATTAGCACGTCTCTCCGGTGCACTCTAAGGCCCACATGCACGCTCGATGAGTTTCAAACGCCCAACCAAATTCCAGCACAACGCCACACTCCCTCTAATGGACCCAATTCAAATCGTTCAAACCCAACTTTTTACGGGTTTCCTCCCGGAGGGGGATCTTCTCAATCTGTCTATCGCCAAGGCTCACCACAGCTTGAAGTCCCAGCTTCAGAATTGAAACACTGGAGTAATTATCGAGAAGAGGACTTCATCATCTATAAGGACTGGCTTGGTCAGGTGAAGTATGTATATGAAGAGGTTACTCTGCGCCTATCTAATGGAAGTGTGGTGACTATTGAGGATAGCGAAGAGCTTGATGAACCATGCTTCCTACCGAATACGGCTTCGTATGAGCTTGCTCAACGTCTAGACCGCGCCGAATTCTATCGCTGGGGATCTCGAAAACATGGTCGGAAAGCGGAGACCCCACTTTGCGTACCGGTCTCCACTGGATGCTATCCTGGCCAGATCTTGGAGACGAAAAAGGGGAACATTCGTAGAGGGAAATGGAAGTTTGGGGCGTACGATCCGAACGTGAAGCCACGAGGCATAGTCGTTCATGTCAGGTGTATTCAACTGGATGTCGACTGGTTATGCCCAAATCTCTTTAAAGCAAACCGCAGGGAGGCTTTGGAACCTTTGCGCATACTCAACATAGATGCACTAGAAAATGGGGACGTAAAAGTCTATGATCGGGGTCTGCTACCAAACAACCCAATAGCAAGCTACTTGCCGCATTCATCCTACAGCCCTGATACAGGGTTTGGGCGCTTGGTTAGGTTCAAGGATCCACTGGGTGCTGCCGTGAAATACGGTCGTTCGTCTCCCGAACGTGATATAGCTGCGGAACTCGGTAATCACCACGTTTCTGGGCAGGGAGATAAAGCATCAACACCTACCGCGCCTGCATTTGACCCAATACCAAGAGCCTCGACTCAAGGTTTTGATATGAATGTACTTCAGGTCACGCAGACATTGACAAGTGCATTAGTAAGGTGGCAAAATAATTCCATGACGGAAGAATCTGCAACTTCATTAATACCTGATATGACTACAGATGAACACGAAGTTTGGCCCGGTGATCGAGTCTCATACCAGCCCGAAGAAGAGCGTTTGGTTGAATTTGGCCACGAAATCATACGAATAACAAAGTTGGGCATCGTCCAGTCAGTCGACGCTGGGGAACGCATCGCTCGCGTTCGGTGGTACGAGGACACAGAAATCGATTTAGAAGTCAGCGAGGAATCGTGGGACTTATCTCGGTCGACATGGGGCCATTTGGGAAGCATCAAAAGTGACGTTTCATTATACGAGATCATCGCTTATCCTGCAATTGGGACTTGCCTAGGCCAAGGGGCTATAGTGATCCCCAACCCAGTGCCTTCGTTGGTTGAAGCAGACCTGCAATCCTGGATTCAGGCGTACAAAGACCCGGGAAGGTCTGGGGTTACAATCGGCGCCTGGAGTGCTATGAACCAAATGTTCAGATCTGGTTTTTCCGACGCATTCTTAGATGTAGTTCATGAGGAGAATGTCTCCGAGGTTTTTCTTCATGGGGCATACGAGCAGTTCGAACGATCACAGCAAATTCCAGATCGATCACGTATGACCACAGACGAAAGTACACACGTCCATGATGACATGGCGTGGGTAGGAGAAATCGTTGATGTGTGCCTTGACGGCCAGGTAATAGTACGGCTCAACGCCTCGACCTACCCTCGTGATATCAAAGTACCGATGGAGCGGGTCGTTACACTTGGCCACGAGGGCTTCGAGGAATCCGATACCGACTCCAATGACTCGAACTATGAGGATGCTCCAGATTGGAATCATGCAGTTGGAGATGTTGAAGGAGGTTCTAATGAGGGCCAAGACAATGAACTAAGCTACGAGGATCTTGATACTGAGGGCTCCATCGAGACGATGGAAGTCGACATCGAATATGATGGTGGACAGAGACTGGACACAGAACTTGAAGAAGACGTATGGATGACAGATGAGGAGGATGACCCGATTCCGAGCTCAGAGATGGGCCACAAAGACATAGACCTGGATAGGCCGGCTCCAGTACCGCTGAAGACAGACCCTTCACGCTCAAAAGACAATCTATCTCAAGGGGAAGAGATAAACTTAGCTCCTGAGCTTCCCTTATTTGGAAGCTATGTCTCAGCGCCACCATCCTTTCTTGCTCTCGACACCACCACACCAGCGGATCATCATTTCTTGAATACAAACGCCACATTAAGAGCTAGCACCATGAGACGCATTCACAAGGAACACCAAATTCTTCAATCGTCCCTACCTGATGGTGTGTTTGTTAGGAGTTGGGACGCCAGACTGGACTTACTTCGCATATTGATCGTAGGGCCTTCCGGTACACCATACGAGCATGCACCTTTCATGATGGATCTCCAATTTCGCACCCCATTTCCTTCATCTCCTCCAGATATGTTCTTTCACTCTTGGACAAATGGCCTGGGGCGGATCAATCCAAATCTTTACGAGGACGGCAAAATATGTCTCAGTCTTCTTGGTACCTGGCATGCCGATGCAAAGAACGAAGGTTGGTCCGAAAGCACGTCTACAGTTCTCCAGATCATTGTGAGCGTTATGGGTCTTGTGCTGGTGAAAGAGCCATACTACAGTGAGTATATACTCCCTGGCTACCCCTTCTGGCCTACCCTGTCACGCGTAATACTGATCCTTTACCTTATTTAGACGAAGCCGGCTTTGACGTCCTTATCGGCTCGGCAGAATCACGAGTTCCCTCTGCCCTCTATAGTGAGAAAGCCTATGTCATGTCAAAAGGATTCATCAAGGCAGCTTTGACTAAACGCCTTGCGGGGGTGAATGACATCATAGAATGGCTGTACGCCTCCGAAGCTGGCCCACAACTTTTGCGGCGCGTAGTTGACGACTGCAGCTACTTGCTACCCTGCGAACCGGCAGGAAATACGACCGATCAGGCCGCAGCGAATAGAGATCAAGGCCCTCAAGATGGTCAGAGATTGAGTGCTGGAGCTCGAATACTGCTTCGTAAGGACCTTGAGTGGCTAAGAGACAAAGCAAACAAACTCTAAAGGGGAAGACATTGTAGATGAACCATTGTTGTCATGGCTCGAGCTCCCGGCTTCATTGAAGATACTCTGCAGCAAGGCGATTTCATATCAAGATTCCGTGGCGTACTTGATCGGATGCATAGCAAGGCGGATGGTCTAAGTATTGGCAACCACATATCGGACTTTACGTGCAAAACTCTGATCGTGCCATTGATTGTTTCTGTCTCGGTACTTTTCACACATATCCCAAGCCCATCATCTCGGATTTCTGCTCAGTGTTGCGTTGTGGCTTTCTTACGGCTCCATCTGATTCTGTATTTACTGACCCAGAATGCATGGCTTTGCCGTGTGATAATTCTGAAAATCGGGGATTTCACGAGACATTGGGGGCAACTTAAAGCCTTGCGCGCTAAGTTTCCACACCACCATCACGACGATATACCTTCAGCCATTCAACCCCACATGAGAAGAAGCTCTGCGGGCTTGGTTCGCTCACTGCCTGGTAAGGCTACGTTATGAGTGACAGGGCTGCAATCGGGCTTCAACCTGGCATTACTCAGGCAACGAGTATCACACCCAGAGATAATCTTCAATCTCTGATATGGTGGCCTCATCTGATCCGGGACCTTGCCTTCAAGCAAAGAAGGGCCGGACGGCGGACTTAAGTGGGCGTACGGTCAGCCTTGGGCGGAGTAATGGTCGTCTTGACTCTAAAACCACTGATTCTGCAGCATCCTCTCTTATCCACTTCTCTAAGCCCCAAGTGAGCAAGACGTAATCTTTGCGTAATTCAACGAGGGAAACTCCAAGTTAAATGACTATGGACTATCATGGTACATAGAAAGCTAAGTATTGAAATCTACAACCAAGCTAACAGTTCATCTTTCAGATCTCGGTCTACACTTTGGACCAACACACATGCAAGTTACACTTCACCTTCAAGACTTTCAACTTTAGAGCTTTGAAGAGATCGTACTAACACTTGGTCTCTGTAGATCCATTGCAGCGGCCATTAGAATAGACCCCGATGAAGCACAGTCCATGTATTCAAACCTTGAAGGTGATGGCACTATTGTCAATTGGTGTCAGATCCCTGGCGGAGTAGAATATAAGGACTTTTTCCGATCCATGCAGAGATGGGAAGTATAAGACCGGCGATCGGCTGGTCTCGAAGCTAACCATCGACTAGTAATTCGACAAAGTATCGAGTACTTGATGAGGCTTCCATCTTTTACGACGAACCTACATACGCCGAACTAACAGACATGTTCAGCAGCATATTCCACCAGGTGGAAGACCGGATGAGACAACTCGTAGGTCTCGCTAGGAAACGGTCGGTTGGATGTCTCAGCGTACCTGCATACTGGACTGATACGGTCTGCTCTCGAGCTAAGAGTGCGGCTGATACATACAATCAAGATGATATGGAAGTCAAATTCATCATCCATGAACAGAGTTTACGCCGGGGGTATAACCTAGTGGCTTTGAATATCGATCGATGGTGGGCAATATTCTTCGTGGAGCTCGATCGTTCAGGACTCGTCGTGACAATCGCGAATGTTAGAGACCAAGATAGAGATGATTTCACGATAAGAGCTCGCTACCGGCTTGACTACGACGAACGCAAGATTCTTCAGAATCGGCAGCAGTGCGAGCTGGAATTAATACATCGTTTCCAGCAGCTGAAGGCAGACACAAACACATTTCCCGTCATCCACCCAACAGAATGGCTAAAAGCGGTAGTATTGTCCTGTGCCGCAAACAAGGACGCGATGGCTACGATGGCAGGGGTTCTTAAGTCGGTTTTTCACCCTGCCAAAATCTGCTCCGACCAGAACCCAGCATACATTGGGGCAATTGGAGCTGCGCGATCAAGAAGGGCATACGAGTGTAGGCATTCCGATCGAGTCTACCGCGTTGCCCCAGGGCTGCGGCCTCTGGATATGGTTCTTCCAACGCGATTGGATTGAGTGGCACTTGAGGTGGTTTCAACGTTTTGGAAGTAGGTTTTGCAAGGCGTTGAGGATTCGATTTTGGGGAGGTCATTTGATCAACACGGCATTTCCTCAACTAATGTTTGTTGAAACACACCACATTCCTTTTGAGAGTAAAGTAGAAAGTAAACCCGCGTCAAAATACCAGATTTATTCAAGCACAATCTCCCCCGCAAGGTCAATAATTTCAAAACTTTCCCCGGGTTTATGTTCAGGGAGCTTCTTGAAGCTTTGAAACCCCTTGGTTCCCTACCCCGCATGGCCCTATGGACGGGTGTAATGAATGTATGGGTATGTAGCCTTGGGATGTCCCTGGGTTGCTTAAAAATGTCTTTGGTCAAAATTGGATGAAGAATGTATTAGCGGTAGTTGGAGATATCATCTAGGTTAGTTAAAGAGATCGTTGCTGCATCTAATTGTCTAATGCCATATAGGTCATTGCATAAGTACGCCTGTTTCTACACATCGATCGAACTATCCCGTTAAGATCAGTAGCCCTTTGCTCTCCGAGATTTACCTCGTTTCAAAGCCTGTTCTCGACCTTTCCAGACCCCTTATCCATCCCGAACTCATGAGTAACAAAGCCTCTTAAAGGCGAAACAAGATATCTGACGGAGTCCTAGCATCCAGGGGTTGACGAAAAGTCATTCGATGCTGGTGTCTTAGTGCGATTACATGACATAGCATCCACCATTGGATAGCCCTCCAGCCTCCGTCGTAGTCCTAGCCGCTCGTCTCGCAATATCCTCGAAAACCTCATTCATGAGCTCGCCCGTCATGGCAGAACGCTCGGCATACATATCGCATCGTAGATCTTGGGCAACCTTGTGTCCCTAGCACTCCACCCACATCAATCCATGCTACTCTCTACAGATCCTTACCAGACTCACCTCTTGCGGGTAGATTACCCCCGGAGCCTCGACCCTTAGATCTCTCTTCAATCCTAACAACATCACTGGGATGTCGTCCCTCTCCTTCATGTACAGCCTTCCCACCTCAACCGACCAGACCTGACGCATATTCTCCAGACTTCTCCTGTGGGAAACATCATAGCACAAGACTACAAGGTCTGGCTTGAGCAAAGTATAGTGCTGCGGAGAAGCGGTATCGTAGAATTCGAAGCGGTAAGGGCGATTGTACATGCGGATGTCATAGACGAATGGCTGATCCAGGTCGCGGAGGAGAGGGAGACCTGTTGTCCTTTGGCGTATTGAGTTGGCTCCATGACTCAATTTGGAGAGGAAGGTTGATTTTCCGCACTCAGGGTCACCGAGAAGGAGGATGGTAACTGTGGGTGGGTCGTCCATCTACTCTTCATGATGACGGAGAGTGGTGAATTGGACGTTCGGTGGCTCTCGATAAAGCTTTCCAGACGCCGGAGATCATATCATTAGAGGCTTCTCCACGGGCGTTGTTCTTAGCGGCTCCAAGGGCCTGGCACCATTCTTGGCACTGCTAAGATTATCCATATACAAATCCCATTTGATGCAGCTTCGGTAGATATTTACCATGTAATGATTGCTTCGCAGTTCAAAAGGCGCTACCTATCCCTCTACAAACACACCAGCCTGTCCCGACTTCTCATCTCTACAGTTTTCCAAGCTTCTTCTAGGGGAGCAAGCACCCTCGTGGAACCGATCCAAATGTCGACGGATGAAGGGTCTCCAGATTATACCAACTGGAGCAACCAGCGACTGGTCGACCGAGTGACGACGTTAGAGACGCGGCTGAAAGAGCAAGCGGCAAAGTTGGTCTCATATCATCCCTCCCCTGTCATGGGAATGCTGATTATGTAGATAGATACACCTCTCTGGCGAGTCAAGTCGACCCCGGTCAACCCGAACCAAATCCCAAAAACTCCCGTGTGAATCGAGATTTTGATCCTTCAAAATACTCTACACGCCTCATTGCCCTCAAATTTGCCTATCTAGGTCAACGCTACAATGGTCTCGAATACCACGCCAATAATACCACGCCACTTCCTACGGTCGAAGGAGAGCTGTGGAAGGCACTTAAAAAGGCACACTTGGTCTTCCCTACACCTAATGCAAACCTAAGAGACGGCGAACCGAACTGGGAGGGATGTGACTATTCAAAATGTGGAAGAACAGACAAAGGGGTTAGTGCTTTTGGCCAGGTAGTGGGAGTGAGAGTGAGGAGTGATAGGCCGCTCAGCAAGCCTCACGATACTTCAAAAGACCAAGAGAATGACATAGGAGAAGTAGTCCGACCTTCAGATGAAATCGAATTAGCTGCATTGCCTCTCGATCCCACATACTCAAGCCCGGAAGCTCCATCCACACCAAGCTCAATCTCGTGGGATGAACCCACCTTAGCCTTCCACCCAGTCCACGATGAACTCCCCTACTGCCACATGCTCAACCGCATCCTCCCACCCGACATCCGAGTCCTGGCCTGGTGTCCCTCCCCACCCATCGACTTCTCCGCTCGCTTCTCCTGCAGAGAACGTCGCTACAAGTATTTCTTCACACAACCTGCCTTCACGCCCACAGTCGGACCCATTGGTCTCATAAACAGCCCGCAAGGAAACGGCGACGGAAAGAGGAGAGAAGGCTACCTTGAAATCCCTGCCATGCGCGCCGCCGCCGCCAAATTCGTCGGGACACACGACTTCCGCAACCTCTGCAAACTAGACGCAAGCAAACAAATCGAAAAATTCGAGCGACAGATCTTCCACGCTGACATCGAAGAAGCCAACCCCGACGACGGTGTTGGGAGCTACATAAACCACCCAGGCTTCCAACAACACGATACTTCCCCCCCCAGTTTCAACCACTCAACAGAGCCAGGAGGTCCAAAGCTCTACGCCTTCACCCTCCACGGCTCCGCCTTCCTCTGGCACCAAGTCAGGCACATGGCAGCCATCCTCTTCCTCATCGGCCAAGGCCTCGAACCCCTCTCCCTCGTAGACGACCTCCTCGACATACAAAAAACCCCTCGCAAGCCCATGTATGAAATGGCCGAAGACGCCCCACTGGTACTCTGGGACTGCATCTTCCCCCGCGAAGGCAGCGGGAGCAGGGAGGACGCCCTGGAGTGGGTGTATGTCGGCGATCAACACGCGACCCGCGCCGGGGAAAAGGATGAGAAATTCGGGACCTGCGGGCTCATCTCCGACCTGTGGATGCTGTGGCGCGGGAAGAAAATGGAGGAGCTGCTGGCGGGGCAGCTGCTGAATCTAGCCGCGTTGCAAGGGTTGCAGGATCATGCGACTGTGGAGATCAAGTCCCGTGTCGTGGCGCCGGTGATTCCGGCTCTGCCGCCTAAAATACGCAAAGGGGGGATGCATTCCCAAAAGGTGTTCCAGGGGGGCAATCAACCGCGGCTGGTGGGGAAATATGTTCCCATCATGTCGAAGCCGAAGATGGAGGATATTGTTGTGGTGAACGAGCGGTATGCGCGGCGGAAGGGGTTTGTGATGAGTGAGGTTGGGAGGAGGAGGGGGTTCAGGGAGGTGAATGTGCGGGTTGAGGGGGCTGGCTGTGTAGAAGGAGTTTTTGGGGCGGAAGAAGGGGGGATGGAGGGAGAGGAGATGGTGGGAGGGGTGGGATGAGTGCGATTGAAGGGTAGATGGGGGAGTATAGGGCTTTCAGTGTCTTGGATGCTTGATACCATCACAAACCCTAGCACGGAGATCTAGTCCAATGTGCATAAACATCATAGAGAAATGCCGAGAATAACGAACGCTGTATGGACGCTTCCACACGTACAGCGCAAGGAGGCGCTCTGCCTACATGCACCATGCATACACACTTTAAGGAGTCCTACGGGAATGAGCTCTGACGACGCCTTGTTCAACACTACGATGGTGCTTTTCCCACACATTCACATACTCAACAAGCTAGCGATCCATGGACGGTCACTCCTCTCCCGAATACTAACCCAACAAGATCCTCGAAAGCAGCCGGATGCAGGAGTCCCTCATACGATCACACCATCCTCGTCTCCCCGTCGTTGGGAGTGATGGATTATGAAACGTGGATTGGTGAGGGGAGTGTGGTGACGGGGTAAGGGACGTGTGATCAAGATGAAGGGAGGCAGGGTCGGGGTTTGGGGGTGTATACACTGGGTATGCGTTTAATATGGTAGTGGAGGGATATATAAATGCTGCGGAAGAAGTATATACAAAGAAGTTCACAGACGGCCTGCCATTCCCTGATCCAGCTCATGTCATGGAACGTTCTACTACACTCCAGTCCTCTTCCCCCTATGAATCGCACGTACCCCCTCCACAACACACGATTCCCCCCATTTCGCAACCGCGGCGAATCCAATGCTTCCGCTTCCTTTTATCCATCTGTACTCATCCCATCAGAAGTATTCTCAAGAATGCCAATGCCCGGGAGGGCCCCCGATCTCACAGCCTTCTCACATCTGCGGCGACTCCGATCTTTTCGCCTGTTCTATTAATATATACTCACTCCATCGCGCGTATTCTCAAAATACCAAACGCCCAAGGGGGGGGTCCCACTTCACAGCCTTCTCACAAATGCGGCGCCCATTGACTGGTCCCGCGGATCCTCTTCCCGTAGATGAAAAACAAAATCGGCACGGGAAAGAACGCCACGCACAGGAATGCGAGCAGACTAGTCGCCCAAGCCACGCCGAGCTTCGTATACATCTGCACGGCGAATAAGGGAAACCCTGCCCCAGCGAACGACCGGACGAATGTGTTGGCCGCGATAGCGCTGTTGGCGTAGAGGAGGTACACGTCTATGATGTAGGACAAGCCCTGAAGGAAGATCATCAGGACACCGGCGCCGATAGGGATGCCAGCGAGGACTTGAGGCACCCAGGAGATATGAGGGCTGGAGGTCCAAGCGAACCAGAAGAGGCCGATGGGGAGGAGGGCGGCGCCGATGATCATGGGGACGAGACGCTCCTCGGGGACGGGCTTGCCGCCGTTCTGGGCCATTTTTCGCGCGTACCGCGTTTGGGATGTGTAGGTTATAATGCCCACGGCGATGATGACACCGATGGTGATGGCCAGGAAGGGGAGGGCGCCGACGCCGAGGTTCCAGCCGCGCTTCTCTTGGAAGGTGATGGGGTAGGCTTCGAAAAAGAGGTAGAGGATGCCGTAGATGAAGGCCATGTAGATGGTGATGAGGACGAGGATGGGTTCGGTGAAGAACATTTTCCAGGGGCGGTAGAGGTATTTCTGGGAGATTTCGGCGAAGTTGATGGGGTTCTCGTCGATGGGGGCGTGGATGGCCCAATTTTTGGTTTCGAAACGGCGGGTGGTGGCGCGGCGTTGGAGGATGACTGGGGCGTAGGATTCGTGGCAGAAGAAGAGGCCGGCGATGCCAGAGACGGTGGCCATGATGAGGGTGAGCCAGGCGGTCCATCGCCAGCCGAGATGGCTTTGCGTGAGGAAGCCTCCTGCGATGGGACCGGCTACGGGGCCGATGAAAGTGGAACCGGCGAAGAGGCCGAGGGCGAAGCCGCGCTCGACGGGGTTCCAGAAGTCGCTGAGAGCGCCGCCGATGATTGCTAGAGGGGCGGAGCCGAACATTCCGGCGAGGAAGCGGCAGAGCATGATGGTTTCGACGTTGGTGGCTACGGCGACGGGGATTTGGAAGATGGTGAAGACGGCGAAGCCGAAGAAGAGGGGAGGTTTGCGGCCGTACAGCTCGGAGAGGGGGCCCCATATTACTGGGCCGACTGCGAAACCCTGGGTATACTCAGAAAAAGGGCATATAAGAGGGTGTCGGAAGACTCACGAGAACGAATAAGCTGGTTCCTAATGTCATGACCTCGTTCGAAACGCTGAAATATTCAGCCGTCACCTGTGTGGCCGTACTGAAAACACTGCTGGCGAAAGTGATTGTCAAGGTCATGAATGAGTACAGGACGGTGGTCGTAAACTTTCTTCTTCTAGGCCAGTTGATAGGATTCTCTGGGTCGTCGGGCCCAGTCCATTTGACCACATAGGATACTGGGTTCGTAGGCATTCTGACGAGACCGTCCAGATTGACACCACTGCTGTCTCTATTTCCACTTTTCTCACCACTCTCGGGTAGTCTCGGTTCGCCCTTCTCAATATCTTTGGACGCATGGCTGCTTGTGTCGTCTGAAATGCCGCCGTTGTCTTTCTCGGTTGGAACTTGAGATGACGGGCTGACTGCTCGTTTTTGGGCTTCCATGTTGAAAAGTAGGAATTGCTAATTATGAAGGAAATCGAAACCAGAGCTGCTACACCCTGAACACTATTACGAGATTCGTCCGTTGACGATTGGGCGAACGACTGGAGTCTTATATAGAAGACAACAGGACTCTGATATTAGGAATATTACTGAGGCGAGAGAGACAACAATGTGGGCCCGAATGAGCAATCTAGTAGGGAATATATGGAGTTTATGGAGAACGGAGATATACCGATAGCGATTATGAGTCAACATTAGGAAGAAAGAAAGAACAATGAGGGGAGTGGTACTAATGATCCAGACGCTGACATGATGCATTGGCCTTAGTCTCATGCCATCGCCTCTAGATCATTGGTGATGACGAAAAAGACCATTGAACGGAATAAGTCTAGTTCGGAGATAACGGTCGGTCATTTCCCGCCCGCTCGGTCAATTTGTTATGACCGGACAGTCCGTACGGCGATCGGGCTGTGACGCTATCCCAGAAAGAGGCATTAAGAAGACGATCCTTGAAAATGTTCAGGTGGAGAAGAACATCGAAGTCATCAGCGTAATCGATTTAGTGCGCTTTATTAATGTGGATCAGAAAGCGAAAGAATCTCCTCACGTGCCTCAAAAATCACGTGCTATCGTTGTTCGCGTATGAATATATCAGCATTAGGGACATCCGCCAATCTCTAGCATCTTGAGCTGCTCTAGTAAAAGCGAATGATTGTAATTTTTATTGCGGAATACGACTACTCACCCACCGCCACTTCTTGACCCCAAGCGCTGAGAACCAGTGATCTGAAGTTATTGCAGTGGCCATTCAATCTGTACACGTCATCATATGCCTCAATATGGCTCCGCCGCTTGAAACAGCCGCTTTGCATGGCTACGCCAAATCGTGGGAAGATTAATCTGTTCGTTTGCTCAAATAGATAGAAACAACAAATGTTTTCACTTCTCTATGGCGTGATACCCACATGCAATCTGATAGTGCACTCCTGGTCAGAAAAGTGCGGTCAATGTCTCAAGATCCAGAGAGAGGAGCATTGCAGAGGAACCCCCCGTCGAAGCTCGTGCAAAGCCGAGCGACGAATCCGTGACTGCCCCTTTTTGTCTGTAGAACGTCAAATTGGTGGCTATCGAGTCGAGAGGGGAGTGGTGGGACTGGCATGATTCGGTTTACCGGCCAAAGCGATACGAGATTTGTGATCTTGAACTACGCGCTCACATTGTAGATGGCCGTGGAGAAAACAAAAGGAGCACAGATCTCGTGCAATGAGCCTTTTGCTGTTCACTCTAGCCCACAATGAGGTTGTGTGGTGACGAGATGTACCGCCGAAAGAAGATCCGAAAGCTGAGCACAGAACCGTCGTCTGCCACAAACCTCCGCTTTCCGATCCACGGCCTGACGACAGATGAGTGGTTGCGGTATAGTGATGGAGGAATTCCATAACTCTACGGCTTGAGGGGGTAGCCCGCACCGTGACAGTAGTACCCGCTGTTGATGCCCACTGTGCAGCAATGTCAACTTCCTCGCGCGCTTTTGAAGCTCTCGGCCAGAGATTCCGGACGATGAACATTTAAAGTTTGCAACATTAGCGCTTTGAGTACAGCTGACATGCCAAAGGAGTTTCGATCTGAATCTTTACGTCCAGTATCATCTGCTACCAATCTAACATCTTCTACTCCTTGATTGGAGGCCTGACGCTTTCGCCCACGAGGTCCATTGTGATGGGGCCACTGTCTGTAGAATACAAGAGAGTATCTTCATGTATGGCTCGTCGCTTAGGCCTCACTTCTGCCTTACAGGTGCCCCCAGCAAGCTCCATGTGTCGGATCAATTATGAGCCAAAATACCGCTCCCAGGGGCGCGTGCACGTCTTTGGAGTGGTGGCTTCATCCGACCGCCAAGAACTCTGAACTCTGTTATCAAGCTCTGTTCCTCGGGCTCTGGGAATAATTCGGAGAAGGATGTTTCCTCAAAAGCTTCGATTTTGAGGACCGGTGGGTAATTGTCGATGCTGGTCATACCAACGTTTAGAAAGGAGGAGGAATTGGCCTTGGTGACACAAATATTCGAGCCCAGGCGAAATCTCATTCAGGAATGGTGCCAAGACATGGTCTGAAAGCCGTGGAAATGCTATGCGCAGGCAAGTAAGGCAATATACTGGAAAGTATCTAAGATGAGGGTGCAAGATTCATGGGTCTTACATAGAAGCTAAATATGAACATGATTGTAGCGGTCTCCCCTTCTCTTCTCACTCGTAAGCCCATATCAGGAGAGGTCAGCATGGCATAAACCCTGCACTGCTCCTTCATGCTCTTCTCTCTCATGATCTTGGTGCATGACCATTCTTGGTCTCAATAGAGCAACAGTAAGTGAATCTGCTTCGTGAATGAATGCTTTTCCTGCAAGATCTCGCCGATTTCCCCAGCTGTCTAATACAACAAGAGAAACTATCTATCGTAAGTCATCCTATCATATTCTACTTGCCTCGCGCAACGACAGGGTGCTGAAGCTCCCGATCAATCAGCCCTTAAATCCAACGGTTTAATTTAGGAAGCTGTCGCTTCGACGAACGAGGTATTGAAATTAGACAAAATAGAAACGTGACCGGTGTTTGAGACTGGAGGATTGTGAATCTCGTCGACCATATTCCAGTTGACATACTGGCCACGAGGTCTTTGCCATGAAGCTTCCAGAAACAAAAAGTCCCGTACTTTGTCTGGGGTTACAGGGCGAGATATCTGCCCTTGGGCCAGGATGTCTACTATAACGCCAGCCACAAGAGGGGCAGCTAGTAGGGAGAATCAGTACGTTCATTTTCACGGCATCCATGTCAGCTCCCTGATAACTCACAGTAGCTAGATCCACTCGCGATCCGAGTGTTTGTCGTAGAAGTTGGGCCCGCACACACAATATCAACACTGCGAAGTAAGAAAAGAAGATGAAGAACAGCTGGTGAAAACGTAGACTGGTTTCGTACAGCCGGTCTGGCGTGTAATCTCCAACGCCTTCAGACTGGTCGCTTCCTTTCTTTCCGATTCCAGATTCAGTTCAGACCGTGCTCTTATAGTCATATCTATGAACCATGTCCAAAGCTCACGGAGCTGACACGCAAACTGAGAACTTACCTTTAGAACAATCGAGATATTGAACCGAAGCCCGGCGTTTGACTCCGATGATAGGCAACCCTGCATTGGAATAACAGGCCAACGCTGTGAACATACAGCTTTATCAGGAACTCCAAGATGAAACAGGCATGTACCTATCTCTCTCCAGCCTCTAGTCGTGGACCAACTCCTTGCAGGCTCGAGTGGCCGACACCCTATTGTCGCTACCACCGTAATGTCGTCCATACTATTCTTCAACAATGCAACATTATTGCTCCACTTTACTTTAGCCGAATCGTTTCACGATGCAGAATCAAGCGTACAAGAAGCTAGATAAGGCGTCTAGACGTAAATAGCATATGTAACATATGTAATACGTGAGAACGACATTATGGTGGTAGCATGAAGGTGTCGACCACTCGAGCCTGTCCGAGTGGGGGCCATCATTGCCTTCCCAGCTACCCGCCACGCGAGTGAAAGTAACACACCTGCAAAGGCTGCCTCCAACTGCCTTGATTGACGGCTCTATAACTCTTCATATAAAGGTTTTAACAGAAAAGACTCTATTACGAAAATATATATCCGATTGCAAATTATAACTCAGTACGCAGAAATTCGATATCAACATCCATCGTTGTAGCTTTATAGCGAGCTATATCGAGCTGGATATGTGTACCTTAGTCCTGGCGGGTGTACGGAATATTCTTCAAGCCCGACTCCCCGAGGCCCACGGGGCCGTCATCAGGCGGGACCTACTCGTATTGACCCCCCAACGGCCATGACCCCCCAACGGCCATGACCCCCCAACGGCCAGGCACTAAGCCCATTTAGGGAAGCTAATATCAGCACACCTCGCGCACAATGCCTGCGCATTATGATATATATCTGAAGAGTAGATATTGTATAGCTCATCGAGGGCTTT
>JAABUQ010006016.1_pt1 | contig 18759 bp, 13 predicted proteins | sample 5560001 | NCBI WGS metagenome assembly JAABUQ01 (sample SAMN10711888, study PRJNA513371) | rock metagenome | isolation source: Antarctica rocks | place: Antarctica: Victoria Land, Finger Mt nord | collected 2015-12-18
ATCGCTGTTGAAGCAGCATCCTGGCCGGCAGAGCCTGGCCATGAAACGCCGGGGCTGCGGCTGGAGCGAAGCGTTCCTGCTGGAAGTCGTCACCGTATCAACATGCTAGTTTGCGCTGACCCTGGGGTACGGGTTCGCGCCCGGCAGGTTGGACGTGATGACTCCTGCACCAAGCGTGATGAATCCATAATTTGTCGTGATGTTGAATCCGGCCCTTGTCCGGAAGGGCCCATCATTGGGGCGACTGATCGACGCCGAGAACTTGATCTCAACGGTCCCGCCGGTCACCGTCTGACCGCTGGGATCGGCCACGGTGAAGGCGTAAGTGCTTGGCGCGGCCATTGTGCCCGGTTGAGATCCGGTATAAGTGCTCACCCCGTCGCCGATATTGAATCCTGCGTTGGGGGACGGGATCACTCCGTAGCTCCCTGTGGCGGACAGCTTGCTGTCGACCAGGATCGATTGCAATCCTGCGGAGGTCGGCAAGGTCACGCTCGAATCCACCATGCTCCCCATGTCCGCATCGACGAGAGGATTGCCTGCGGCGTCGGCCAGGACGGCGCCGGATTGTTCGCTCTGGGCGGCAGCGCCCCCCGCGCCGCTATTCGTTTGACTGGCAGCCTGCGCGGGCGGACCGAGGTTCGCTTGGCTCATCGAGTTCGCGAGGCTGAGCGGGTAAGTTGTGCCGGCCGGCAGATAAAAGGCGGCTGTCATCAATTCGCGACCTTCAAGGCGGGGCGAACCCGCCAGAAGGTACATTGCCCGCCTGGGCCGGAGTTTCAGCTTGGCACGCACGTGCTTGGCGCGCACGAGCGACCTGACGAACCCGAAGGTGATCGGCATGACAAGGCATCTCGCAGGTGAATATCGATGTAGTTGGGGGGTTGCGTCACCTTATCAAGCTTCTCTTTGGTTTGCAACAAGCGATATAAAAAAAGTGGCAACCCGTTCGGTCCACCTTCCGCCATTTCGAGCGACGAGGATCAGCCGATCTCCAGCCCTCGGTCGGTCAGGCGGTAGGGGCGGACCTCGTCGGAGGCGGCGCTGCCGCGGTGCTTGGGGATGTAGAGGCTCCGCCCCATCCGGCCGGCTTCCTTGGTCCGGCCCATGAGGATGATGGTGTTGGCGTTGGAGAAGATGTCCCCCTCGCCGATCGGCTGGGCCATCAGGTCGTCGAGGAGGATGTGGGGCGTGGTGTAGAGGTAGAGGCAGCCGATCGAGCGGTGGTCGTAGCGGTGCGCGGACATCTGGTCGGCGTTGGCCCGGAACCGCTCGCGGAACACCTCGCGGGCGGCCCAGTCGTCGTCCTTGCGGAGGACCTGGTGGTAGAGGTACTCGAAGAACTCGAACTGGATCGACTCGGCGAACCGCTCGGTCGGCTCGATCCCGTCGACGACGACGCGCTTCGAGCCACGGACGAAGTGGGCGTAGAACCAGGCGGCGGAGCCGCGGAGGACCCGGGCGAGGTCGGCCTTCCAGGCGTGCCACTCGTCGGGGTCGAGGTCGCGGCGGGTGACGCGCCGCCCCCCTCGGGAGAACGGGTGGAAGTAGTCGCCCAGGGGGGCGTCGAGGTCCCAGAAGCGGTCGAGGAGGTCCTCGATCCGGGCGTCGCCGGGGTGCTCGGCGAGTTCCCAGGCGAACTGGTCGCGGGCGTAGGCGTCGTGGTTCTGGGCGTCGCCCCGGCTCGACAGGTCGCAGACGACCCCCCGGGCCCCCTCGGCGACCCGGCCGAGGTCGGCCCAGCGGAGCCCGAGCTGGGTCTTGCCCGCCCCGGTGGCGCCGGCGAGGACGGTCAAGGTCCCCGGCAGGAGCCCGCCGCCGAGCATCCGATCGAGCCCCTCGATCCCGAAGCCCTGCCGGGGGCTCGCCGTCGCCGTCGCCATCTTGGGGAGTCCCCTCGCGCCTGGTCCGGGTCGAAAGGGGGCCATCATAGCCGGGGGCGGAGCCCTCGGGCAAGTTGGGCGGCGGAGGTCGAGACGACGCCGAAGTCTCTCGGCGAGACCCTTGACCGACCCCGATCGCATGAGCTTCGGCGTCAGGCGGCGGAGGCGAGTCATTCCTTGCATGCGAGCCGCCTCTTCTCCGATTCCCGATCTTCGACTATCATCGGCCGATAGCCGCCGACTTTCGCGATGTCGATCCGGCTGAGTTGCGTCTTCCCCCCTCGCGCTTCTCGGGGGCCGATCTCTACAAGCTTCAGCGTCAGATCGCTCGCTTCGGTGCCTCGGCCATCGGCATGCCGCCACCTTGGGTCTACGAGGGTTCCGACGGCGTGCTGGAGATCATCAACGGGGCGACCCGTGCGACCAGGCTCGCCAAGCTCGCTCCCGGCACCTTGATCCGGGTCGAGGTCATCGGCTCGCTCCGTCGACCGCGTGCCCACTACCCGAAGGTCGGAGACCGGCCATGATCGCGCTCGACCGCCAATCCGACATGCTTGATCGCCTGCGGGAGGTCCACCGCCTCTGCCCCGAGATGCGTCTCGGCCAGCTCTTGGCCACCATCGGAATGTTAGCCGAGGACTCCACCGGGCACGGCCTCTGGGACATCGAGGATGGCGAACTGTCCGCGGCCGTCGAGCGGTTCGCGAGCGATCTCCGACGCCGGATCGATGCCTGATAATCTGTGATCGTGCGTGAGTCGGTGGCGGCCGGGTCCGCTGGGCTGGGCCGTTCGGCTCAAGCCCTGGTCTGGCCGTCGGTCGGGCCGGTGTGGCCGCTCATCGCGAAGACCGAGTTGATCAGGGCGACGTGGGAGAAGGCCTGGGGGAAGTTGCCGGTCATCCGGCCGGTGGCGAGGTCGACCTCCTCGGCGAGCAGGCCCACGTCGTTGCAATGGTCGATCAGGCGGCCGAGCATGGCGTCGGCGTCGGCGACCCGGCCGAGGGCCCGGAGGTTGTCGGCCAGCCAGAACGAGCAGGGGAGGAACCGCCCCTCGCCCGGCGGGAGGCCGTCGACGTCCTCGGCCGACTTGTAGCGGGCGACGAGGCCCCCGTCGACCAGCTCGCGCTCGATCGCCTCGATGGTCCCCTTGACCCTGGGGTCGTGCGCCGGGAGGAAGCCGACCATCGGGATCATCAGCAGGCTGGCGTCGAGCAGGTCCGACCCGTAGTACTGGACGAAGGCCCCGCGATCGGCGTTGTACCCCTCGCGGCAGACCTCGGCGTGGATCTCGTCGCGGGCGGCCCGCCAGCGGTCGAGCGGCCCTTCCAGGCCGAACTCCTCGATCGCGCGGACCCCCCGGTCGAAGGCGACCCAGGCCATCACCTTGGAATGGGTGAAGTGGCGGCGCGGGCCTCGGACCTCCCAGATCCCGTCGTCGGGCTCGCGCCAGAGCTTCTCCAGGGCGTTCCGCAGGGCCACGCCCATCTGCCAGCCCTGGTCGGTCGGCTCCAGGCCGGCCTTGGTGCACTCGTACATCGTGGCGGACAGCTCGCCGAAGACGTCGAGCTGGAACTGCTCGAACGCCTTGTTGCCGACCCGGACCGGCCTGGCCCCCTCGTACCCCGACAGCCAGGGCAGTTCGCTCTCCGGGAGCCGGCGGTGGCCGTCGATCCCGTACATGATCTGGAGCGTCTCGGGCGTCCCGGCGATGGCCCGGTGCAGCCAGGCCCGCCAGGCCCTGGCCTCTTCGAGGTAGCCGGCGTTGGCGAAGGCGTAGAGGGTGAAGGTGGCGTCGCGGACCCAGCAGAAGCGGTAGTCCCAGTTCCTGACCCCGCCCAGCTCCTCGGGGATCGAGGTGGTCGGCGCCGCGACGATCCCGCCGCTCGGCCGGTAGGTCAGCCCCTTGAGGATGATCAGGGAGCGCATCACCGCGTCGCGATAGGGCCCCCGGTAGTCGCACCGCGACGACCACTCGTCCCAGAACTTGAGCGTGGCCTCCAGCGCCTCGTCGGCGTCGACCGGGTCGGGCTCGGGCTCGCAGGAGGCGTAGTGCGTCATCACGAACGGGAGCCGGTCCCCCTCGGCGACCTCGAAGCGGGCCTCGGTCTTGAACCCTTCCCCCCCAAGCTCGACCTCCCGGGGGGCGGCGAACCGGACCTGATCCGGCCCCGCGATCGCCGACAGCCCCCGCTCGGTCCGGACGACCCAGGGGATGATCGACCCGTAGTCGAACCGGAGGATCAGCTCCAATCCCATCGCGACCCGGCCCCGGACCCCCTCGACGATCCGGACCAGGTCGGGCGCCTCGCCCCGGGGGGGCATGAAGTCGACCAGCCGGACGACCCCGCCGGCGGTCTCGAACTCGGTCTCCAGGACCAGGCTGTCGCCCCGGTAGCGGCGGCGGACCGAGGTGACCTCGCCTTCGGGCGCGATCCGCCATCGGCCGTTGCCGGCGTCGCCGAGCAGGGCGGCGAAGCAGGCCGGCGAGTCGAACCGGGGGACGCAGAGCCAGTCGACCGACCCGTCCTTGGCCACCAGGGCCGCGGTCAGGCAGTCGCCGATCATCGCGTAATCTTCGATCCGGGACGGCATTGGGCTCGGGCCTCCGGTCCGTGTGGGGGGGCGGGCCTCCGGGCGATTGCCCCGGACCGGCAACCCATGCTAACCTCGGCCCGGCCTTCTTGGCGACGCTTTCCGCCGACGGGACACGCGATGCGCCTCCTGCCACCGATCCTCGACGAGCCGAGCCGGTGCGGCTACCTCCCCGATCGCGACTCGCGGCTCGAATACCAGTTGGCCATCGAGATCGACGCCGCCGAGTACGCCGGGCGGATGCTCCGGGGGTGGCGGCACTTCGGCCGGGCCCTGTTCCGGCCCCGCTGCGAAGGGTGCGACGCCTGCCGGTCGATCCGGGTCGACGTCGCCCGCTTCCGCCCCGACCGCTCGCAGCGCCGGGCGTGGAAGGCGAACCGGGACGACCTCCGGGTCGAGCTGGCCGAGCCGGCCGCCGGCCCGGCCCAGCTCGACCTGTACCGCCGCTACCACGAGCACCAGGCCGTGGCCAAGGACTGGCCCTCGCGCCGGACCGAGGGGGCCGGGCACTACCGCGAGGCCTTCGTCGACAACCCCTTCCCGGTCCAGGAGTGGCGGTACTACCTGGGCGATGCCCTGGTCGGCGTCGGCTACGTCGACCCCCTGCCGGTGGGCCCCTCGGCCATCACCTTCATCCACGACCCGGCCCACCGCGAGCGGTCGCTGGGCACGTTCAACGTCCTGGCCCTGGTCGACCACGCCCGGGGGCTGGGCCAGCCCCACGTCTACCTCGGCTATTACGTGGCCGACTGCCCCTCGATGGCCTACAAGGCCCGGTTCGAGCCGAACCAGACGCTCGGCCCCGACGGCGAGTGGCGCCCCTTCCGGGGGTGACCCGCCGCCCGCCGGCTCAGCGGGCCGATCGCTTCTGCTTGGCCGCCCGGGACCAGTCGAGGTAGGCGCCGGCGACCTCGCTGACGACCTTGGTCTTGGGGTGGAACGGGGCGAAGTTGGCGGAGTCGCGGGCCGGGTCGCCGGTGCCGAACCCCTGGTGGTAGCCGACGACCTTGTCCCAGCTCACCTTGTCGACCTTCACGCCCAGGCGGTATTCCTCCCAGAGCGAGCAGCCGCCGATCTGGGCCAGCTCGAGGATCCGCCGGGCGATCCGGTACATCCGGGGGTGGCGGAGCACGCCGAGGTTCCTCATCGACCAGTTCGCCGCCGTCGGGGCCGCGTAGCCGGCGTTGACGCCGGGGATCACCGTCTCGAACCCCCCCTCGTAGGCCGTCAGGCGGACCGGCGAGCCGTCGGGGCGGCGGAGCCCGGCCGCGTCGATCGCCGCCCGGTGCTCCTGGAAGGTGTACCGCAGCGAGCCGTACTCGACCAGGAGCTCCAGCTGGTCGAGGCCCTGGTCGATCGTGTAGGTGTCGAACCGGGCGGCGAGCTCGGGCGGGATCGAGTTCATCGTGTCGGCCGTCGTCCCCTGGATGTAGGGGCCGATCGCCATCTCGTCGATCGGGATCTTGTGCCGGGCGGCGTAGCTGGCCAGCGGCATGGTCGTCCCCGCCGAGTACCCTTGCTGGGCGGCGCAGACGCGGACGACGTCCCCCTCGCGGCCGGCGGCCTTGAAGATCCCGGCGACGATGTCCTGGCAATGCTTCATCTTGACGAGGTAGGACGGGACGTAGTCGTAGGGGGCCTTGCTCAGCCCCATCGCCGGGGTGAGCAGCTCGAACCGGCCGCGCTCGATCTGGTAGCTGTTCCAGGTCTCATTGCTGTACTCGATCCGGATCGGCGTCCCCTTGGGGATCGCCAGGAGGTCCTTGGCGATCCTCGTGATGCAGTCGTCGGTGGCGTTGGTGGGGATCGGGATCCAGGGCGGGGAGCCCGACTCGAGCGCCAGGGCCACGATGTCCTTGATCGGGATCGTCCCCTGCAATTCCCAGGCGACGACCCCGCCCGCCGGCTTGAGGACGTTGGTCATCTTGAAGTCGCCCAGGGCCGGGTCGAGGGGGCGGTTGAACCCGGTGGAGAAGCTGAACTCGGTGGGGCTGAGCACGTGGGCGTAGGTCCGGAGCCCGTCGAACGGCCCGTAGCCGGGGTGCGGCTTCCCCTTCATCGTGTAGGTCGGCACGCCCAGGCTGCCCGAAGCGGGCGGGTAGAGGGCGATGCCGTCGAGCTCGCGGAGGCCGTGCGGGCCCTTGGTGGTGCAGCGGATCACGGCGCCGAGGTTGGGGTGGTAGAAGCCGTCGGCGTTGGGGTCGTCGGCGAACGAGGCGATTGGGGCGCTCCGCCTGTCCCCCCCGTAGTACGAGAAGGAGTCGGGCTTGAGGAAGTCGTCGTACTCGGCCACGCTGCTGGCGGCGGCTCCGGTGAAGTCGAGCACGCGGAACGGGCCGATCGAGAGCCGCCCGGAGGTGCTGGGATACCAGACCGGCGGCTTCTCCCAGGCCCGGCCGGTGGCGGGGTCGGGCGGGTAGACCCGGAGGTCCTTGAGCGAGCAGGGGTAGGTCCCGTCGGCCCCTTTCGGCCCCGAGGCGTGGAAGGTGACGGAGACCGAGGGGGAGGTGCCGGGGCCGGTCACGCCGTTGAAGTAGCGGCGGTTGCCGGCGGCCCTGCCGGTGATCCCCGGCCCGACCGGCTTGCCCGGCGAGAGCGAGGGGGCCGGCATCGCCCCGCCGCTGGCGTCGTCCCACCAGATCGACCAGACGCCCTTGGGGTCGTTGGGCGAGCTCGACGCCCCGGGGCCGTTGGACTCGCCGTCGGGGCAGTTGTAGGCGACCAGGTTGGTGCTCGAAGGGGCCGAGAGCCGGGTCGGGTAGCCCCTGGCGTCGGCGGCGACGACCGAGCTGAGGGCGGAAGAGTTGATCCGCTTGGCCAGGTTGGCGTGGCCGTAGTTGGGGCTGAAGGGCTCATCGTGGCTGGCGTTCCAGCCCACCTCCATCGCCGGCTCGACCAGCGCCGGGTCGGGCAGGAGCGACGCCCCGGCGTGGGGGATGACCAGGTCCTTGAGCCCGGCGGCCGGCCCGCTCGCCGTCGCCAGCCAGCCCGGCTCGGCCGAGCAGGTCACGACGTCGCCGGGGCCGACCCGGGCCGTCAGGTCGGGCGAGGTCCGGGTCAGGCGGACCGAGTCGGCCACCGTCACGACGCCCTCGTCCGAGCCGTCCAGGCCCAGGGCGACGGTCAGGCGGTTCGCCACCCCGGCGACCGGGAACGACCCGATCGCCTGCCAGGTCACCCCCGGCCGGCTCGGGTCGGCGACCCCCTTCGCCGCGGCGGCCTGGTCGATCGTCCCGGAGTGGAGGACCGCCCCCGACCCGTCGGTGACGGTCAACCTGGTCCGCCGGGCGGCGGTGAACGCCCCGGCCAGCCGGTGGTTGATCTTTGGCCAGGTGATCTCGAGCTTGTACGTGGCCGGGGGCAGCCCCTCGAACGGCCAGCTCAGCGTCGAGCCGCCCCGGCCGTAGTCGAGGATCGCGGAGTAGCCGCGGGTCGGCTCGCCCAGGCTCGAATCGTGCTGGCCGGAGGAGCGGTAGGTGTAGCCGTCGGCCCGGGCGACGTAGGCCCCCGCCACGGTCCCCGGGTAGATATCGGACTGCTTCAAGGGGACGTAGAAATACGTGAGCGGGATGCCCTGGAACGACATGCTGCCCGGCGGCACGGGCGACTCGGGCCCGCCGTTGATCCGGTATCGCCAGGGGCGGCCCCCGGCGGAGGTCCGGCCGGCGACCACCGAGGGGTCGGAGGGCTCGGCCAGGGGGATCGAGGCCCCGGCCTTGGGGCCGCCGTACTTCACCTCGACCGAGCCCGGACCCGGCGGGGTGGGCGGTCCGTCGGCGGGGCGGCCGACCGCGAACGTGCTGCCGGCCGCGACGGCGCCGCCGAATCCCGGCAGGGCCGCCAGGGCCGCCTGGACGTCGCCCGGCGAGGCATGCCAGCGGGGCGGCTGGAGCGTGCCGTGGGCCACGTTGACGACGAACCCGTAGTAGCCCCCCCGGTGCGCGTCGTCCAGGTCGGTGAAGACCCGGGCCCCGTTGAGCAGGAAGACCCGGTCGGGCCCGTAGCAGGTGTTGGCCGGGTCCGACATGACCTGGAGGATCGCCGGCCCCCCCCCGGCCGGGACCAGCCGGACCGCCGAGGCGTACAGCCCCGACCCCGCGGCCGCGGACACGTCGATCGCCGCCGCCCTGGTCGCGAACGTGAACCGCCCCAGGGGGCGGAACGACGAGCCCGAGGGGTCGCGATAGGCCCCGGGGATCGCCGAGCTGTGGACGTTCAAGGCGACGTCGACCGGCGGGCCCAGCGGGACCACGCCGTCATACACCGTGTAGTTGTTGGGGGCCGGGGTCCCCCTGGGGAACGGCACGTTGACCTGGACGTCGTACGAGCCGGGGGCCGGCAGGGCGACGTTGAAGGTGAACGCGGACGAGGGGGGGACGCGGCGGAACGGGATCGGCGCGGTCGTCTTGCCGTCGATCCGGAGCGTGAACGCCTGCTCCTTCGGGGTCCCGGAGAAGGTCAGCGCCTGGACCTCGTTGACCCCGCCGAACCCGGTGATCGCGGTCGGCGAGACGCCGTCGGGGCCGAACGCCTCGACGGCGAAGCCCTGCCCCGAGGGGGCCACCCGGATCTTGATGACCGGCGAGGCCGCCGTCGCGATCGACGCCCAGGCGACCAGGAGCGTCGGCGCGAGCCGGAGGAGGGTTCGACGAAGGGGCATGGGGCGCTCCGTGGCGGAGACCGGGGGCAGGCCGTCGTCGGGCCCGAAGGCCTCCCATCGTAACCGATGCCCCCTCGATTTGTCCGTCCCCCGGCCGGAGCCGCCCGACCCCTCCCCCGGGTCACTGCCGGGCCGGGCGGGCCAGGGTCGGGAACTCCGTGATCCGCAGGTCGGTGCAGCCGTAGGGCAGGAGGATCAGGTCTTCGGTCGGCGCGTCGCTCCGGGCGGGGCTCCGGGGCGGGGGCGCGGCGGCGTTCCGCTCCAGGATCCAGCCGGGCAGGCGACGCCCCTTGACCCGGGCCACGACCGGGGCCCCCTCGGGCGAGAACGGCCGGTCGCCGATGGGCCGCTCCTCGAAGGCGATCGAGCGGCCGGGGTGCTCGCGGTCCAGCTCCAGGGCGTAGTTCCAGGGGGACCTGGGCAGGACCTCCCAGTCGGCGTAGGGGAGCTTGCCCCGGAGCTGCTTCCACTCGGCGTCGATCTTCAGCGAGTAGACCAAGGGGCCCCGCTCGACGGCCGCCGAGCCGTTGAAGCCCGAGTAGAGCGTCACCGGCATCGGCAGGCGGAGCGCGACCTCGTGCGGCCCGGCCGGCCACTCCGGCGGGCCGACCCGGGCGAAGGTGCCCGGCTTCAGCGCGACGGCCGGGGCCCCGTCGACCCGGTACGACGGCCCCTTCGACCACGACGGCACCCGGACGTCGAGGGGCATGGGCATCGCTTTGGGCAGGGTCAGGCGGATCGTCACCAGGTCGCGGAACGGGTAGTCGGTGATCGTCTCGGCCCGGACGCCCTGGCCGCCGACCTTGGCCTCGACCACGCTCGGGCCGTAGGCCAGCGCCGCCAGGCCCCCGTCGCGCGAGCGGCCCCAGAGGTGGGTGGCGAGCTTGGGCCAGCCCTGGTGCATGTTGGCCGTGCAGCAGCCGAAGTTGGGCTCCAGGCCGTAGAGGTTGGCGTCGGGCCCGTTGTCGGTGTAGACCCTGGGCTCGGCCACCTTGCAGACCGCCTGGTTGGCCTGCTGGTCGTACTGGTGGGCCGTCATGTCCTTCTTGAACGTGGCGGGGAAGGCGTTGAAGGCGAGCCGTTCGAGCCGGTCGCCCAGGCTCGCGTCGCCGCCGATCCCTTCGAGCAATTCGAGCGAGTACATCGCCTCGGCCACGGTGCAGAGCTCGGTCCCCTGCGAGGGGCTCCGGCCGGCGTAGTGCTCGTCGCAGGTGAAGATGCCGGTGGCCTGGCCGTGGTAGCGGTCGAGCTGGTCGAGCATGGTGTCGACGCCGGAGCGGTCGCGGGGGTCGCCCCCGAGCCGGTAGCGGACCCCGGCGAACTTCAGGCCCATCGCGTTGTTCACGCCGTGGTTGTCCAGGTTGAACTGGGTGGACTTGCCCCGGAACCGGCCGAAGTCCTCGAAGTGCTTCCGCCAGTCGTAGGACTGGGCGTTGACCCTGGCGGCGAGGTCGAGCAAGCTCGGGTCGCCGGTCTTCTCGTGGAGCCAGTAGAGGCCGACGGCGAGGTCGGCCCCGCGGAAGTGGGCCCAGCTGTAGAGCGGGGTCCTGGCGATCACCTCGTCGATCTTCTTCGAGCACCGGAGCAAGGCGGGGACGATCCTGGGGTCGCCGGTCGCCTCCTGGTACTGGGTCAGGGCCTTGAAGAGGACGAAGAGGGGCCAGACGTCGTAGGGCTTGTGGCCCGGGTCGTTGTCGCCCACCGGCCCCATCCAGCCGTCGGGGGCCTGGTGGTCGACGATGTAGTCGACGTACCGCTTCGCCTTGGCCTTGAGCCGGGCGTCGTCGAGCAGGAAGGCCAGCGGGACGATCCCGTCGAGCCAGTACGGGGTCCGCTCCCACCCCTCGGCCTTGCCGCCGATCCAGGAGCTATCGCGGATATCCGGCCAGAACTCGTCGAGGTGCCCGCCGAGGCCTTCGGCCTGGATTTGCAACTGAGACTTCAACCAGCCCGTCGGCCGGATCGCCCCCAAGGGCAGCTCGGCGTACTCCGGCGCCCGGAGCGCCTGGGGCTCCGCCGCGGCCAGCCCAGTCCCCGTCGCGATCGAGGCCAAGGCGACGGGTAACCAGGATAGCCCAAACCATCTCGTTGTCTTCATGATCGATTCCGTCGTGGACGGGGGTGATAGTTGGTCGCCTACGGCGGACACAGAGAGACGCCCGATCCCGTTTGGCGGACGAGATCCTGCGGAGATCGAAGCCATTAGGCTTTGCCCTGACATCCTGACCTGTCGTCGAAACTAGCCAGTCCGCCTCAAAACTGCCATGCCTGGGGTTGTCTTGCTTGAGGTTTCGAACGCCTCGCTGCCGATCGTCTACCGAATTGCACCTGTGCACACCTCGCTCCCTCGCCCCCTCGCCACGGTTCGTCTTTCACGTTTGACAGTTCCGAGCCCACGCCTCATAATCCGAGCTGCCGGCGAGATCGACGAGCCTCGCGACGGCCCGTTCAACGTCATATGATCTCCTGCAGCGTGGGCCCCCCATGGGAGGGCCCCGGAGTTGGCACCATGAGCCTTGAAAGTGGGCCTCGCGAAGATTTAGACGAGGCACGCGGTTCTGCCTTGGCCCGGGAGTTGGGTCGGGCCGCGGCCGAGCACCGTCGCCGCGTCGAGCAGATCGAGCGGAGTGCATCTTTGGTCCGGCAGTTGGGCCGGGCCGCGGCCGAGCACCGTCGCCGCGTCGAGCAGATCGAGCGGAGTGCATCTCGATCCGTAGATCTCCAGCGGGCCCTTTCCGTGTCGGAAGCTACGAAGCGGCGCTTCATGAGGTTCCAGGCGAATCAGTATGCCAAGGCTTATTTCGCGAAACAGACCAAGATCACGATGACAGGTATCATGAATCGGTTGCGATCACTTGAGGATCAAATTGTCCGCGGGTTCAAGCATGGCTGATCCTGAGTTGGCCGCCGAATCCGAGAGATCCGCGCAGCCGCCCCCCGACGTGTCGCACGACGTCGATCAGGAACAGCCAACGAGTGCTGAATCGTACGTGTATGAACAAATGATGTCGATGATGCTGGCGGCATCGACATCTCAGGACCAGATACTCGACAAGCTCACCCCGGGGCATCTAAACAAGATCATCGACCAGAACGGCGAGGCCTTTCGCCTTCAACACCAGCTGCAGATGCATGAAGCAACGACCACTGGGAGGGGTAGGACGACACTGATCGTCGCCGGGACGGTGCTCGCCCTAGGCCTGCCGTGGATCTATTTGTCCTACGGGACGTCTGCGGAGCTGATGCAGATCGTCACGCTATTGTTCGGTTTGGGTGGGGCCGGCGGGGTCGGATACACGATCGCCGGAAGCAGGAAAAATCCATCAAAAACGGGCGGCGAATAGATCGAGTCCGCCTTAAGTCCTAACCTTCATTGCAAAAATGTAAAGCGTCGTTGAGCCCGGACGGGCGGCCACCCCCCGGGTTCGATCGGGCGGGCTACTTCGCCCCGGCGGCGGCCTCGACGAGGGCCTCGGTGGTGTGGCGCTCGCGGAAGTTGTCGAGGAACAGCCTGGCCGTGATCACGCCTTGGGCGTCGAGGATGAAGGTGCCGGGGTGGGGCATGCCCACCGCCTTGCCCTTGGCGGCGTCGTTGCGGATGTGGAAGGCCTCGATCGTCCCGCTCCCGGGGTCGGAGAGCAGCGGGTAGGTGATCTTGTTCTTCTCGGAGAACGTGCGGAGCACGGTGGGCTCGTCATAGCTGATGCCGATGACCTGGACCCCGGCCGCCTCGGTCACCTTAAGGGGAATGCTTCGATGCGGCCATCGCCGCCCGGATCGCCTCGATGGTCTCGGGCGAGGGCTTGAAGTTGCCCGGCCGGTGCCCCTCGGCGATCGCCAGGGGGGTCCAGCCGTGCTTGTCCTCGCGGTCCCAGAGGTCGGCCCGAGGCCCGGCCTCGGCGAGGTAGCGGACGACCCCGGGGAAGCTCTTGTAGGCCGCGCCGTGCATGGCGGTCTCGCCGTTGGCGTCGACGGTGTCGAGCTCGGCCCCGAGCCCTCGGAGGTACTTGATGGCCTCGATCGCCTCGGCCTCGGTGCCGGCCTCCTCCTCGGGGGCGAGGCAGCCGACGCCGGCGGCGGCCATCAGGGGGGTGCAGCCGTCGATGTTGGCCAGCAGCGGGTCGGCGCCGAGGCGGACCAGCTCGCGGATCAGGGGGACGTCGGCGGTCATCGCGGCGAGCAGGAGCGGGGTCGCGCCGGCCCGGTTGAGGACCCCCCGGCCGGAGGGCCCGCGCTTGAGGCGGATGTTGATGTCGGCCCCGTGCTCGGCCAGCTTGGCGACGAAGGGGAGACTCTCCAGGGTGCCCGAACCGATCGGCGCGGGGTCGCCGTCGTCGCCGTCGCCTCGGTTGGGCTTGCGGACCCAGGTCAGGGTGTGCAGGGCGGTGTAGCCCGAGCGCTGGTCGTTGGGGTCGGCGCCGGCTTCGAGGAGGGCGACGGCGAGGTCGAAGTGGCCGTTCTCGACGGCGAGGACCAGCGGGGTCGTCCCCCGGACGGCCCCCTTGGCCGGCCTCCGCTTCGGGTCCATCGCCTCGTTGGGGTCGGCCCCGGCCTTCAGGAGCGCCCGGGCGGCGGCGGTCCGCCCCTCGCGGACGGCGAAGAACAGGGGGGTGAAGCCCGAGGGGAGCGGGGTCCGGAAGTCGGCCTTGGCCCCGAGCAGGGCCTCGACGACCTCGGCATTCCCCTCGGCCGCCGCCCACATCAGGGCGGTCTGCCCCCGGTGCTCCCGGGCGTCGACCTCGGCTCCCCGGGCGAGCAGGGCCCGGACCGGCCCGACCCGGCCGGCCCTCGACGCGGTCATCAGGGGGGTCTCCCCCCCTTCGAGCCTGGCGTTGGGGTCGGCCCCGGCGGCGAGCAGGAGGTCGACCATCGGCCCGACGCCGTTGGTGCAGGCCTGGGCAAGCGGCGTGACGCCGTAGCGGTTCCGGGCGTCGGGGTTGGCCCTGGCTTCGATCAGGAGCCGCGCCGTCTCGAGGTCGTCGCGATGGCTCGCCCAGTGGAGTGCGGTCATCCCGTCGACCTGCGGCTGGTTCGCGTCGACGGGCCGAGCGAGGAGCGCCCGGACGGCCGTGCGGTCGGACCGCTCCGCCGCGTCGGCCAGGGGCGCCTCGCCGCCCCCGATCGCCCGCGAGGCGAGGAGGACGAGGGCCAGCACCGAGATTCCCAGGTGGTTCCGACCCATCGCGATCGCCTCTCCCGTGACTTCGAGCCCGACCTACGTCCCGCCGGAACCCCGCGCTATTTCGGCTCGGGGGGATCGGGATCGACGATCAGCCAGGGGGCCCGGGCGGCCTGATCGTACTTCCACCTCAAATCCGAGTGGTATTCCACCAGGCGTTCTTCGGAGGCCACGAGCCCTTGATTCTTCTGGATTCCCCGGCTCAATGCGGCTTTTCGCGTCGCGGCTGCGTCTTGGAGCTGGAGGTGCAAGAGGCTCGAACGCATGTAGCCGCGACTGAGTTCCATGTGCCGGATGCCTACGCCGAGCAAGGCCACGACCAGCACCGCGATCATGAGAGAACTGATCCTGATCCTGTAGTCGGGTCGCTTCATGGAATCGCTCCTCTCGACCGGCCCACCTCCCGAGACCCAGCCCACCAGGGGGAAAGGGACCGGATCGGGGAGGATCTCGCCGAGGCCGGGCGGCTCATCCGCTCGCGCCAGGTCCAGATCCGGCCGTTCAGATCGAGAGCGGCCCGAACAGGTCGTCGACCTGCCCCTGGCTGTCGGCGAAGGAGTCGAGGCGGACGCCGACCTTGTCGAGCAGGGTCAGGTGGAGGTTGGCCAGGGGCGTCGGCTTGGCGTAGCGGATGTGCCGGCCCCCTTGCATCTTGCCGGCGGCCCCTCCGGCGACGAGGATCGGCAGGTTGACGTGGTCGTGGAGGTTGGGATTGCCCATCCCGCTCCCGTAGAGGTAGAGCGAGTGGTCCAGGAGCGTGCCGTCCCCCTCGGGCGTGGCCTTGAGCTTGGCCAGGAACTCGGCGAAGAGGGAGACGTGGAACGTGTTGATCCTGGCCATCTTGGCGACCTTCTCGGGGTCGTTGCCGTGGTGCGTCAGCGGGTGGTGCGAGTCGGCCACGCCGATCTCGGGGTAGGTCCGGCCGCTGGTCTCGCGGGCGAGCTGGAAGGTGATGACCCGGGTGACGTCTCCCTGGAGGGCGAGCACCTGGAGGTCGAACATCAAGCGGGCGTGGTCGGCGTAGGAGGCGGGCACGCCGACGGGCCGGTCGAGGTCGGGCAGCGTGTCCTGCCCGGCGGCGGCCTCGGCCCGCTGGATTCGCCGTTCGACCTCGCGGACGGTCTCCAGGTAATGGCCGACCCTGGCCCGGTCGGCGGCGCCGAGCTGGTTGTTCAGCCGGGCCATCTCGCCGGTCACCGAGTCGAGCAGGCTGGCCCGCTTCCTGAGGGCGGCCCGGCGGTCGGCGGCGCTCCCCCCTTCCCCGAAGAGCCGCTCGAAGACGATCCGGGGGTGGGCCTCGGCCGGCAACGGGGTCGTCGGCGACGACCAGGACAGGTTGTTCTGGTAGACGCAGGCGTACCCGTTGTCGCACTGGCCGACGGTCGAGAGCAGGTCCATCGCCAGTTCGAGCGAGGGCAACTGCGTCTCCCGGCCGATCTGCCGGGCGGCGATCTGGTCGACGGTCGTGCCCAGGTAGTAGTCGGTGCTCTCGGTCAGCCTGGCCCGCGCCGCGCTGAGGAAGGCGGCGTTGGACGTGGCGTGGGTGCCGGGGTAGGCGTTGCGCAGCTCCAGGTTGGTGACGGCCGTGACGTGCCGCCGGACCGGGGCGAGGGGGGCGAGGATCGGCGAGAGTTCGTCGAGCGTGGTCGCCCCCGGCGGGATCCAGCGGGCGATGTCGCAGCCCATCGGCATGTAGACGAACCCGAGGCGGCGGAGCTTGCTCGGGGCGGCCGCCGTGCCGGCCAGGGCGGTCATCGAGGGGACCATCGCGTCCAGCAGGGGGAGGGCCAGCGTCGTCCCCAGCCCTCGGAGGAACGTCCGCCGCGGCAGGGCCTTCTTCGTGACGATCATTCGGCTCTCCTCATCCGGAACGGGGTGCTGGTCGCGATCCCCAGGATCAGCGACGAGGGGCGGTAGCCCGAAGCCCGGGCGTCCCGGACGATCTTGCGGAGGCTCGGGCCGTCGCGGTGGTCGACGACCCGGCCCAGGGCGAACGTCAGGAGCTTCTCGGCCAGGGCGGAGACGAACAGCTCGGGCCGCTCCAGGAGGCCGGCTTCGAGGCCGTCGACCCCGGCGAAGCGGCTGCCGTCGGGCAGGCCGCCCGACGAGTCGATCGGCTTGCCCCCCTCCGAGGCTCTCCACCGGCCGACCGCGTCGAAGTTCTCCAGCGCGAAGCCGGGCGGGTCCATCAGCGTGTGGCACCCGGCGCAGGCCTCGTTGCGGCGGTGCTCGGCCAGCCGCTCGCGGACCGAGAGGGAGGCGTCGACCGTGTTGTCCTTCAAGGCCGGGATGTCCGGCGGCGGCGGCGGGGGCGGGGTGCCGAGGAGGTTCTCCAGGAGCCACTTGCCCCGGATCGTGGGCGAGGTCCGGGTCGCGTAGGAGGTGACCGTCAGGACACTCCCCTGGCGGAGCAGCCCCCCTCGGACGTTGTCGAAGCCGGTCGGGACGCGGCGGAAGTGGCTGCCGAGGACGTGGGGGATGCCGTAGTGCCGGGCCAGGCGCTCGTTGAGGTAGGTGTGGTCCGACTTGATCAGGCCGAGCACGCTCCGGTCGTCGCGGAGGACTTCTTCGAAGAGGAGTTCGGTCTCGCGGCGGAAGGCCTGGCGGAGGTTGTCGTCGAAGTCGGGGAAGAGCCGGAGGTCGGGGGTGATCGAGTCGAGGTTGCGGAGGTGGAGCCACTGGCCGGCGAAGTTGGCCACCAGGCTGCCCGACCTGGGGTCCGCCAGCATCCGCCGGACCTGGGCTTCGAGGATCTCGGGCCGCTTCAGGTCGTCACGCTCGGCCACGCCGAGCAGCTCGTCGTCGGGGATGCTGCTCCAGAGGAAGAACGAGAGCCGGGAGGCTAGCGCGACGTCGTCGACCGGGTAGGCGGCCCCCGGCTTCGCCCCGGCGGGGTCGCGCTCGATCCGGAAGAGGAAGTTCGGGTTGACCAGGATCGCGCCGAGGGCCGCCTCGATCCCCGAGTCGAAGTCTCCCCCCTCCTCGCGGGCGGCCCGGTAGAAGGCGAGGGGCGTGGCGAGGTCGGCGTCGAGCACCGGCCGGCGGTAGGCCCGGCGGGCGAGCGTGGCGAGGGCCTCGCGGGCGCAGGCGTCCTCGTCGGCCGGGCCTCGGGGCTCGCGGGGCAAGATCCGCCGTCGGCTGGGGGTGTCGCCGTGCCCTTGGGGGGCGTAGGGGCCGGTGATCGAGACCTGGTAGAGCGCCGGGGTGAGCCGGGGGTGCCGGTGCATGTTGTAGTGGGCCTGGTACGGCTGGCGCTTGGTCTCCGGGAGCGAGGAGGGCTTCTTGACGAACGTCACGCCGAGCTGGCGGGGGCCGGCCTTGACCTTGATCCGGAGCTTGAGGTGGGCGTCGACGCCCTGGTGGTCCCGCTCGGATTTGGGGGGGGTGACGGTCAGCAGGGCGACCCGCTCGCGGTCGACGAGGACTTCGAGGTCGTGGGGCTCGCGGAGCCCTTCGACCTGCTCGTTGCGGTCCCTGGCCAGGCGGAGCTGGATCTCGTATTCGCCGTCGCCGGGGAAGGTGTAGGGGATCAGGGCCCCCCCTCGGGTGCCGATCGGCAAGCCTTCGACGTGCTCTTCCTGGGTGAGGTCGGCCTTGACCCGGATCGTGTCGCCCCCCGGGGAGCGGCCGGGGTTGCCGACGGCCAGGCGGCTGATCTTCTGGCTCGCGGTGATGTAGCGGTCCAGGAGGGTCGGCGAGAGGTCGCCGACGGTCACGTTGTCGAAGCCGTGGCTCGACTCGTCGCCGGGCAGCAGGGTCGAGGCGTCGACGTCGAGCGCCAGGAGGTCGCGGATGGCGTGCTGGTACTCGGCCCGGTTGAGCCGCCGGAAGGTGTCGGTCCGGCCGGGCTCGGGGTGCTCGGCGGCCCTCCGGTCGAGGGCGTCGGCCAGCCAGGCGGTGACCGCGTCGGAGGCCGCCCTCTTGGGCCGGGGCGCCCCTTCGGGCGGCATCTGGCGGGCCCCGAGCCGGCGGACCACCTTCTCCCAGGCCTCGGGGTGCCGGCTCGGGTCGTCCGGGGCGATCGCTTCGAGGTCCAGCGACCCCGCCTTCTCGGCCCCGTCGTGGCAGCCGACGCAGTACAGGGCGACGAACCGCCGGGCCGCCTCGGGCGACGCCGGCTCGGCCGCCACCGGCTCCCGGGCCTGGCCCGGCCTCGCCATGCCGACGACCAGGAGCAGGGCGGCGATCCCGCGGCCGACGCGCATTCCCCGTCGCTGCATGGCGCCAAGGCTCCGGATTGAAGGATCGAGGGCGGGATCGGACGACCTTGCGAAGATTCTACCCACCGTCCGGGATGAATACACGTCGATCTCCGCCTTTTCGCGGATTCAACGGGCGTAGCTCGATTCGGGAGATCGTGGAGATTGCCTTCTTGGGTGGCCGGGGTCGGTACTCCGCCCCCGGAGCCGGTGGTCGGGCCCAGCCCAAGGCTTCCGGGGGCGGAG
>JAABUQ010006017.1_pt1 | contig 18758 bp, 12 predicted proteins | sample 5560001 | NCBI WGS metagenome assembly JAABUQ01 (sample SAMN10711888, study PRJNA513371) | rock metagenome | isolation source: Antarctica rocks | place: Antarctica: Victoria Land, Finger Mt nord | collected 2015-12-18
AAATATTAAAAATAAAATAAAATATTATTATTATTATATCAATAGTTTAATTTAATTATATTATAATATTTAAAATAATTATATATAAAATATTAAAAATAAAATAAAAATTATTATTATTATATTATAATATTTAAAATAATTATATATAAATATTTAAAATAAAATAAAAATTATTATTATTGTTATATCTTATTAATAACGTTTATTTATTGAAATATATATAAATATTTATAATAATAATAATAATAATAATTAATATTTATTATAATACCGTTAAAACGTATATAACCTTATATTATATTTATAAGAAATAAATATAAAAGTAATTATAAAAGAAAAATAAATATAGGAAAATTTATTAATATTATAATTTTATATATATTAAATTAAATTATTAACATAATAACGCCGGTATAATACTGGAAAAAAGGGGTTATATATAATAATTAATAAGCTAATTAATATTTATAATATAATTATTATATTTATTAAGTAACGCTTAAGATGATTTAATATAATATACCCTTTTCCTTTATATTTTTTATAAGTTTAAAAGGTTTTTGAAATATTATATTTATAAATATATATATAATAAAAATATTATATATATAGAAATTATATAAAATATATTAAGATTCTTTTCCTTTCATAATATTTATATTAAAGGTTTTTAATAAACTTATAAAAATATTATTTTATTATTTAAAATATTAAGGATTGATATTTTAAAAAAGAGATTATTATAAAATTATATTAAAATTTAATATTATATATATATTTTATATATATTATAATATATAATTAGAAGTTATATTAATATTAAGCTTATTACCGGAAATTATAAGGAATAAAACAATTTTATATTACTTTATTTAAAGGCTTTATTTTATTATTTTAAAGGTTTTTTATTTTTTTAATAATAACTATTAATTCTTTTATCTTCTTAAAAGATAGGATTAATAACAATTATTTATTTATTATATTCTGTTTGCGTTCTATTATCGTAATAGTTATATTTAATTATTATACTTTATATTGCTATTTGCTATACATTTTAATAATAAAAGTAATTCCTTTTAAATTAAAATAAGTTATTAAGGAGACTTCTTTTAAATATAAATTTACTCTTCTTAAGTTAATAAAGGTATTAAATTATTAATACTATTTATAAATAATATCGGTTTTATTATATAAGCCTTCTAGCCCTTTAAGTTGCCGATATTATTTATAAATAATATTAACCTTATTATATAAATCTCTTAAACCTTTAGATTGCCGATATTATTTACGAATAATATTAATTATATAATATAAGCCTTTTGGATTTAGAAGCTCTCCTAAGGTATAAGGAAAAGTTTATTTTTTATAATAATTATAATAAGGCTAAAGGTATAGTTTTTCAAATAGAAATATAAAATAAAAATTACAAAATTATTTAAGAAATCGGCCGTTATTTTATAATAATAAAGTATTAACTAAGCTTAATAACAAATAATATAGCTTATTCTTAATAACCGTTAATATTTAAAGTAACTTTTATTATATAAATAATATAGCCCGAAAAGATAAATATATTATTTAAAAATCAAATAATATAAGAATATTAACAGGGATAAAAGGTTAAATTGTAAATATATATAAAATTAAAATTAATAAAAAAATGAAAATATGTTAATATTTATTAAGGTTTTAATTCGAATATAAAAATAATTATTTTATATTTAATAAAAAATAATTATATATTTATTTTAAAAAACAAAGTTAATTTTAAATTATTATTTAATAATTTAAAATAAAAGAATAATTGTATTAATTAAAATTAAAATTAAAATTAATAAAAATTTATTAAATAAAATAATTAATAATTTAAAAAATAAATATAAGTTTTTAAGTATTTATTATCCTTATACGTAATTTTATATAAGAATTAAACTTTTCCTGTATTTAAGGAAACTCTTCTTATAATATTTTAATTATCATTAATATCGATAATTATACTAAATCGAATAATAATTATTAAATTAATTAACTTAATTAAATAAACATTTGCGTTATATTTAAGAAATTTATAATAAAAATATAATTTCTATTTTTAATAAAGAATTTTAATAATTGGAATCTTTATACATTTGTTCTTAATAGTAATTTAAGCAAAATTAAAGTTTATCGGATTATTTATTAATAAAAGAATAATTATAATAATAAAAATAAAAATATTAATATAAAAAGTTATAAAAGTAAACCTTTTTTGGGCTTATTTTATTATAATAAAAACAAAACTTTAATAAAGTAAAAAATATTATAATTTTTAAATTTCTTAATTAATTTCGGAATATATCTTAATATATTTGTTAAATATATAAAATTAATATTTATTAATATTTTTCTAATTAATAGAAGCTTATTAAGTTAAATAATATATATTATTTTTGAAACGTTAATCGAAGAAGTATATTTTATTTTAAAATATATTTTTTTGAAAATAATAAGATTTATATATTTATTAAAAGGTTTCGAACTTTATTTAAACTTTTAAATATATTATCGAATATCTTCTTATTCGAACCGGTTAATATAAATTAAACGAAGTATATAACATTATTCTTCAAAGTTAAATAATATATAAAATTTATTAAAATAATAAGTTTTTATTTAAATATAAGCTTTCTTATTAATAATTAACTTAAATTCCGAATAAGTAATCTTAATATAGTTTATAAAATATCGATTATAATTAATATTTATATATTAAATTAAATTTTATTTTTAAATATTTAATTTTTCTATATTCTTATTATATCTAAGAATATTAAGAAGTTTCTCGGTTTATAAAAAGGTATAGACTTTTAAATTCGGGAAATTCTTATATATAATTATAATTATTATTTAAATTATTATAATAATAAAAGTTTAAAAATCGTAAATAAAAGGAAAAGATGTAAATATAAAAAGAAGTTTAATAAAAAGGGTCTTAACTTAAATATAAAGGTTATCGAAAATATAAAAAAAATTAATAAAGTTATTCCATACTTTAGTAGCAAATTATTATATATAGTTATTATAATCGGAAAATTAATTTTTTATAATAATTATTTTAATATTAGAAATATTTATTCGCAAATCCGGAAACCTTATTTTGGTATATTTAATAGCGAAAATCCGGATTAGCGAACTTACTTATATTCAAATTTCTTAATATAAAATATATTAAATCAGAACGCAATTAATATTATTAAAAAAAAATTTTTTTAATTTATTTAAGGCCCCGTTCAAGTAAGGCTTATATACTAGACTTATATAAGTAATATAACTTTGTTTAAGGCTGTTTTTAGCAAAAATTTCAAATTTTTTATTTTTTTAAAAAACGTTAATTAAATATAAAGATATAGCCGTTTTAAAAATAAAGATTTAATTCCCGGCCCTAAAAAAAGCTTGGCAAAAGAAATTCTTAATTCAATCGTATTAATCGTATTAATCGTATTAAACGCAGCTAAGTAGAAAATCGACTTGCTAATATCCATTTGGGATTTTTCCGGATTTGCTAATATTAATTAAATAAATAATTTTTTATAATATTAATAAATAGTTATTTAAAACAAATAAATTATTCGAAATAAATTTATTTTAAAAACTAAATTTATTATAATAAAATTTTAATTTTAAATTTAAATTAAAATAAAAGATAAAGGAATCAAATTAAAGCAAAGTTAATTACCCTCTAAATAAAAGATAATTGCAATCTTTATAACTTATTTCTATTATTAAAATAAGATTTAATTTATTAAATTTTTAACAAAGTTTAATAAATTTTATTAAGATTATATCGAGATTAGTATAACCTTTTATTATAACAATTTATTATATTAATAATAAATAGCCTTTTTAAATAATTATTAAAAATTTATTATTTCCCTTTTTTTTTAATATTATTTTAAATAATTAATAAATTATTATATTTTTAATTAAATAATTATAATTTTATGTATAAATAAATAAATTATAATAATATATTTATAATAATATAATTATATTAATATAATTAAAAGGAAATATTTAAAAGATTTAATAATATTAGCAAATCCGGAAAAATCCCAAATAGATATTAGCAAATCGTTTTTCTAATTAACGATATTTAATACGATTAATACGATTAATAGGATTTTACTAAAAAAAATTTACTAAGCTTTTTTTAGGGTTAAGAATTAAATCTTTATAATTAATTAACGTTTTTTAAAAAAAATTTAAAACTTAAAATTTTTGCTCAAAATAGCTTTAAATGAAATTATATTGTTTATATAAATTTAATATATAAGCCCTACTTAAATAGGGCTTTAAATAAAATAAAATTTTTTTTTTAATAATATTTATTACGTTTTAATTTAATATATTTTATATTAAAAAATTTAAATATAAGTAAATTTACTAATCCGGATTTTCACTATTAAATATATTAAAATAAGATTTCCAGATTTGTTAATAAAATATTTATTTATATATTTTATATTTTATTAAATTATTAAAACTTTTAAAATATTTAATAACAATATATATAAATATAAAATATAAGCCTTTTAATTATATAAAGTTTATATAAATTATATAAATAAAAATTGTTAATATTTTAATATTTATATTTATAACTTATTATTATATTTAATTTTATATTTTTAAAAATATAAAATTTTACTTTTTTTTTAATTAATTATTAATTAATTTATATTAATAAAGGTTTAAATAAAAGCGTTTAAAAAGTTTTATAATTTATACTTTTTAAATATTTAATATAATATATAAACTGAATATATAAAAAGGATTAATAAAATATTCTTACTTTTTTAAATATATTACGAAAACGGCCCGGGTTATAAGTTATAATATACCCAAACAGACCCCTTAATAACTAATACTTTTCATTATATTGCTATTCAGGGTACCAATACAAAGGTCGGTAGAAAGAAACTAGTCTGTTGTTGTTTGCAATTCGTTTGTAAATCTCTTTGCATGTTTGCTTTCCCAAGTAGCAACTCCTGCAGGGTTTATGGTTATACTATATGAACATTAAAATGAGCATTTCAAAGAATGAAAGGAAGTCCTCTCGGTTGTATGGGTACCTGGACACATAGGTGACAGAAAAGTTCATAATTAAGCTAATTCAGGGATAGCTGCCTCTTTTATTACTTAGCAGGGCTTGGCAATAGGCTATCACCATATAGAAACCGTTATCATTTGGTTACATTAAAAACAACTATTCTAGCTTTAACATTATTAATAAAATATTATTATTATTATTAATTTTCGTTTAAAAATTCTAAACATAATAATAATATTATTATAAAAGAAAAGCTTATTATAAATAAATTTAAATATAAAAACTAAATATTAAAATTGTTATTATAATAATTATATTATATTATATTTTTACAATATTATTATAATAATTTGTAAATTTTATTAAAAAAAAATTCTTCTTTCGAATATTTTTGTTTATTTATTATTAATTTTAATATTTCCTTTTTCGAAAGTTTTTTTTATTTATCGTTGATTTTAATATTTACTTTTTTTTAAATTTATTTTTTTATTTATTTATTAATTAATTAATTAATTTTCGTTTCCAACCTTTTTATTTTCTAATTAATTTGCGGCTTATAGTTATAAAATTCTATTTTTTTAATTAAATTATAAAGATTTACTATTTATATTAATATATATAATTAATAAAATATAATACTTTTAAAAAACTTAACGTTCAAAAATATAAACGCTAAAAAAAATCAACGTTTATATTATATTTATATTTTAAAACTATAAAAACAAATATATAATAATTAATATATAACGTTAATATTAATAAACGTTACTTTTGAATAATAGTTTCTATACGGTCTTTTGAGAAGTAATAGTATTTACACAGTTCCAAGTATACTGCCAAGCCCCTTAAGGTAGTTTTAGTTACCAAAATTTGACAACTTTCTCTCAACTTATTGCTTTATATTAGTTGCTATTGCTTTAATAGTATATATTTTATATATTGATAATTCAGGAAATCTTAATTGATTGAACTAAAGGCGTACAAAAAAGGAATAATAGAGTGCCAAACTTTGGTAATTGGGACTGTTGAAAGAGGCAGCCACCTCCGAATTGGCCTAGTTATGGGCATTTTTGTCAACCGCATGCTGGACTCGGTGGGGAAAGCTCGGGGCTTGGCGTAGGGAGCAGCAAACCGCCCCGCCGTCGGCATTCACCGTCTTCGCTCTTCCCTTATGTCATACTACGTCTAAGTTGAAGAAGGGCGGGAATCCAGCTCTGTGTACGGAGGATGACACCAATAATTTTGGTCGCGCCAGTAGGAGACTAGTGAAACTTAGGGCTAGGGCTAAGTAAGGGGCCTGGAGCATGGCCCCGGTTAAAGAACTTACAGTACCGCGTCAAAAGTCTGTACCAAAACGCAAAAAACGTATATTTTGCGTTTCTACTCTATTAACTTTATTATCCTTTATTATATTTATTATTATACTTTGTACTCTATTAGTTCCAATTTCTAGTAATAAAACTCTTAAAAAGGAATTCTATTTATTTAAAAATATAATTATTTATAAAATCTTTTGTTTTAAAAATAAATTTATTATTATTATATAATATAAAAACTTTAAAATATTCTCTATTATATTTATTATTCGCTATTATTTTATTTAATTTAAAGAAATTTTAAAAGTTAAATTTAAATATCTTTTTAAATTATTTAATCGAAATAGAAAATTTATTATATATATTATTAAAGAGGAATCGGTAATCGAATATAAAAACTTTATATTATAATATAAATTTAAATATTCGAAATTTATTATTTATTATATTTTTAGAGAATATAATTTTATTAATTTATTTATTTAAAGAAGATTATTACTTTTAAAAGCTATAATAATTAAATTATTAATTTAATATAAAATATATAAAAATTAAACTTTTAAATAATAATATACAATAATTTAATTTAATAAATATTTTATAAAATAAAGTAAATATAAAAAATATAAATAAATATTTTATTTCTTTAATAAATATTTTAAGAAAAAAATTATATAATTTTATTATTATAAATAAAAATAGAAAAATAATAAAAAAAGAATATTTAATAAATAATTATATTAAATTTTTAAAAGAAATAATATTAATAATTTATAAATTCGACTTTTTTTTAATATAAAATAATACTTTTATATATATTATACAACGATATAAGGCTCCTTTATAAATAGTTGGCAAATTAAATATAGTAAGGGAAATGCTAATACAAGGTTGTTTTTAGCTTGATATAGACTTTTGATATAACATTATAATTAGCTGTTAAATTAATCTTATAAAGCCTCTTCCAGGGACTAGTCCTTAGAGATTCCTATATATAAAGTATTTTAAGCCGAAAATTTCTAGGTCTCCCGGGTGCTTTCGTCTAGGCAGCTACTCTGGGGGCTAGGACAAACCTAAGATCAAGTCGTACACTGCTATGTCAAAAGTCTGGGCCCCTACCCTATTTTATACCAAAACCTGTAATTTTCTTAAGGAGTCTAACTTTTTTTCCAGGTTACAAATGTTTTTAAAACTCGAAAGTATATAAGATAATTATTTAATAAATAATCTTATATATTATATTTTCTTAAATATTTTATTAATATTATATATTTTATTTATAAAATATATATAAATTAAAAAGTTAATTTTCCCTATAAAATCCAATCGTTATTAAATATTTGTTTTTCAACTATATAATATACGATAAAAAGGTAATTTAATTACAAACGTAAATACGCAGTAAATTAAATAATATAAAAAAATATTCTACTTGAAATTTTTAGAATATTAAATTTTTATATAAGGGTTAAAATACTTTATATATAATATACAACTTTTGGTGTAAAATAGGGTAGGGGCCCAGACTTTTGACATGGCAGTGTACTAGCGCGACCAAAACTATTGGTCTCATCCTCCGTACCCTCATGCTTATCTCGATTGCAACATTGCTTCCTCAACCAAGCCTCAAATATAGGCTCTATGCTCTTCAAAACTTAACCTCCGACATTGCAGAGCACGTGGAGCCACATTTCCCGCTTGAAGTGTATCACAGCGCAAGAATAAGCTTACATCATGTCAAGTTCCAGCGCCATTGATGGGACTGATGCCGTTCCAGCAGCAGCGATGCTTGCCGGGTAAGTCCTAGGATGTGGAGCAGCTCTCCTGGTTTCTGACGCGCCCGTAAGACCGCAGAGCTTCATTCAAATTGACCGATGGGCTGTAGCGTTTGCCAAATTGAGCGCAGACGATAGGTCAAAGCTCGACCATGGTCAGGCGAATAGAGCAATACTTTTGCAGGACTTGCTCAAGGTCCTGAATCAGAAGCAGAAGCTATGTCTCGATAAGCGATGGAAGTACGTCAACTCCAGGGGACAGACGGTGATTGTGCGCGACTTTTTTGAGAAGATGAGCTACTATGTGAAGAAATTCGTGGAAGTTGTCGATGTCGCGGTCCAGTATGACCCCGGGCATGCCGCTTTGCCGTGGGCTGGAGTGCGGTTTCTATTGCAACTTGTCGTCAATGCTACGGATCTTCAAGCCATCATGGTAGAAACCCTTGAGAAGGTCTCCGAAATGATTACACGATACGCAATCGTTGAGAGCATGTTTCTCAACGCTTCATCTGCGATTAGAGCGCCCTTGGAGTCGCAGATATCAAACCTATACCTCGCCATCTTGGAATGTATGATCAAAATGAGCAGGTATTTCGGTCAATCGACGGTTGGGGCGTTTCTCAAAAACCCCTTTAAGAACTCTGAGAAAGAAATGTTGCCATATATCTCCGGCATTACTCGTCGAGATGACAAGATCCAGGCTTTACTTCAGCTACATCATCACGAAGGTGGGTGTCTCCCAAAGCGAATACTGCGTGCTGATGCTTCCCAGACCAGACGAAACTTCTCGCAGCAAGCGAGGAGACGTCCTCAAGCGTCGAGAGTTTGGCTCAATCCGTTGGAGGCATGCACCTCGATATATCACATGAGCTCACCTTGGCTCGTAAGCAAGGCGTTTCAAATCAGGCGGCCACTGAAAGGCAGCTTGAATCCCTCGTCAAGATCAACGATGACCTCAGAGGACCTTTACAGCGCCTGTCTTTTCAAGCTCATCAAGTGGAGGATAGACTAACAGAACAACAACGCCTTGAAATATTACTGTGGCTCTCAAAGGTGGCCTATCGAAAACATCATTCAAACATGAGTGGGGATCTAATGCCAGGCTCATGCGTATGGCTCGAACGTCACTCTGTCTTCCAGCGATGGATCAATTCAAGCGTATCCTCCGTCTTATGGCTACACGGTATCCCAGGCTCCGGAAAGTCAAAGCTGGTAGCGCACACCATACAGCTCTTCTTGAAACAACTGCAGCTTCAAACTACCACAGCTCCTATTGCGTTCTTTTACTGCATTCGTGCGACTGCGGAGCCGGAAAGAGCCAATCCAGAGGAGATTATGCGTGCACTTTTGAAGCAGCTGGCGAAAGCGAGACCCGACTCGCCGTTACGAAGTTCAGTAGTAGCAAAATTCGAGGATGCCCGGCAAGAAGCCATGGAAGACGATTCGGTTTTGGTCCCCTTGACGATTGACGAGTGCGTGTCCCTAATCCTGGAAATACTGGAAAATACCTCCGCAATAATCATCATAGATGCACTGGACGAGTGCGATGCATCACGAAGACATGAATTATTACGTGCTTTGAAGAAATTAGTAGCCGAGGCGGCGAATCTTGTCAAGGTCTTCATTTCCAGCCGCAATCATTCAGATATTGTCATCAAGTTGGCAGATGTGCCAAACATTTATATTGCATCCGCTGACAACTACAGGGATATCAAGAGATTCACGGCCGCTAGGGTTGATGAGGCGATCAAGGATCAGAGATTGCTCAATGGTAATGTTTCTGCGAGTTTTCGTGATGAAATCATATCTGCGTTAGCTGAAAGAGCGGAAGGCATGTAAGTTGTGACTCAGACCAGAACGATGACGGAAATCACTCAAGTACGTTTAGGTTCCTTTGGGCTAGCCTTCAAATACAAAACATTTGTGATTTCGAGCGTATCCAGCTCGCCGAAGACCTCCGAAACGAGCTAGGCAAGGTACCTCGGAATCTACAACAACTTTACGAAAGCGCCATTGACCAGATAAACGCTAAAGGAAGCCGTGCTCGTGCGAGCGCATTGAAGGCGCTTGGCTGGATTCTGGTAGCTGAACAGCCGCTCTCATGTGAGGCACTCGTACAGGCCGTTAACGAAGCCACGGGGGCAGACTTAGTCATTCCTGATATCGTCTCGTTGAGCAGCAACTTAATTGTCCTTGACGAGCAATCCAACGTTTTCCGTTTCGCCCATCTATCGGTGCGAGAGTATTTAGAATCCAGGGAAGATTTTTTACCGAGCTCTGTGCATCAAGAGATCGCTCTACAGTGTCTCCGGAGTTGCTACACCATTTTAAAGCAAGATGGACCATACTGCCAAGATTTCGATGGCCGCAGATATCTGGACTATACTTTTCTGTATTGGCCAGTTCACTGCTACTCTACCCAACGGGAGCTAGGTTCGCGTGTAATGGAAGCGCTTTGCATTTTACTCGAGGATTATGAAAGCAACACTTCAAGGTACACTACCTGGATGCAAGCCGTTTCTTCTTTAAAAATGAAGCATATCGCTGAGAGGTGGAGAATTTGGCTCAAACTGGCCTTGAGTCGACCATCTGAACCAATCTTCCTCCTTGTCACTTTCAACCTTGACTTCATCTTGGAGCGACTGCCAAGAATAGTTGAGAATAGCCTCGATTCTATCAACTCTGTTGGTCTATCGCCGCTTGCACTAGCCTGCAATCTAGGCAGATCGCACGCTGTGAAAGTGTTGCTAGCGAAGGGAACAGTGGTCAATGTTGGGAATGGAGTCTTTCGTGATTACCGTCTGAGCAACGGTCCCTGGCCCTGTAATCCTTTAAGTGCGGGTGTCTGGGGTAAGCATACTGGACTAGTGAACATACTTTTGGATGAAGGAGCTCTTGTGAAAGCCAAGCGTAATTGGTATAATCCTCTAAGCCTAGCAGCAGCATCAGGGGATCAAGACGTTGTCAAGATTCTAATCAAAAAAGTTGCTGATACAGACCCCCAGTCAGATTCCTCATACCTCAGTGATCCGTTGCGCAGAGCAGCTGCTGTAGGCGACAAGGAGATTTGCGGCTTATTGCTCGACCAAGGCGCCAATCCTAACGATCTTGAAGTCGATGATAACAATCTTGGTCCTTTGGAGCTTGCGTCAAAGCATGGCCACATTCATGTGGTGCGCTTACTCGTTGAAAGGGGTGCCTGCGTGGATAGAAGCCTGTCACATAGTGGAAGCACATCCCATGCGCAAACAGCCTTAGCTTGTGCTGCTTGGGAAGGATTCACGGGCATTGTCGAGTATTTGTTACAAGAGCACGCAAATCCAAACCTCGAAACAGGAAACGACGGCTCACCTTTCCTTCAAGCCGTTGACATCGGCGACGCAGCTATTGTAAAGCTGATGCTTGCTTATGGTGCGGATATCAACACCCCAGGAACAGGCGTGGGGCATGCACTCGCCATAGCTACGCGGCGACAAAACCATGCCCTAGTTTCTCTCTTGCTTGAGCATGGCGCGAACATACGGCAGCCATTTCTTCACTTCGGCGAAGCGTTCAATAATCTGCCTGAATTCATAGCCAGTAGAGGTAGCCTTGAGCAGCTGAAGCAAATAATTGGTACGGCAATGGCACATCCTACCAAATCTGATATCAATGGATTATTCATAGCGGCTGTGCTCGGGGAATCTGAAGACCGGCGCCGGATTAGCACCTGGTTGCTTGAAGCTGGAGCTGATGTCAACACTGAGCGAGAGGTCAGTGCATTACACGTTGCAGCCCACGGATTGGAGCTAGGTCTCACTTGTAAGCTGCTTTCTCACGGTGCTCATATTGATGCTATGGTTGATACCTCAGGCTATATCTCAGGCTCTATTCTTCAGACGCTACTTGTTCAGCATCCACTTCTTTTCGGTTGTGCACACTGCAACCGCGAGTCTCGGGCGGAAAATGATGGCCTCTTTGCGATTTTCGTCTTACTTATCGAGGCTGGTATCGACATCAACGCAGTGGGTGGACAGCTGGGCGACGCGATCCAAGCCGCCGCATCAAATGATCGATACGAAGAGATAGAGCAGCTTCTGAATCTTGGCGCAACAGTACACGTTGACATAGGCAAGTACGGCAGCGCACTGCATGCCGCTGCTGCGTGTGGTCATCCACTATCTACTATTGCTCTGCTGAAGTCTCACACAGACCTGGACACTATCTGCGAGCCGTATGGGACTTCGTTGCAGGCGGTCTCATGCAGGGGTCGCCTGCCAGCTTCAGAATATCTCAAAAAATGTCCTCAGCAACGCGACAACTATCCTTGGATATTTTGGAAATCACATGATCACGAAGCTTCGTATTTCGAAGATTATGACTTTCAAAAGACTTTCGATACATTAATCAGTGCGGGTGCAAGTGTAAATTCTCGAGGAGGGCGGTTCAATACTGCTTTGCAAGCTGCCGCTTATGTTGGAGACGAAGATTTTGTCGAGAAATTGCTGCTCGCTGGAGCTGAGGTACAGGCCAGGGGAGGGGTGTACGATAATTGCCTTCAGGCAGTTGCCGCTGGCGAAGCCGACGAGTGGTGGAAAGGTCGGGATTACCTCGGGTCTGAGGACTCGGTAGTCTTTGCGGAGGAGGAACAACCGGCACCCGACCACCACGCAAACGTGTTGAACATCCTGCTTGCGACCGACGCCCGTGCTCTCATGGATGAAGTTGGCGGCTTCTTTGGCACCTGCCTTCAAGCAGCGGCTCATAGCAACAATCCGACCTTGGTCAAGGTGCTTCTAGATGCCGGTGCAGTAGTTACCGAAGACGGTGGTGGCTTCAATGGAGGTTGTGTGTCTGCTGCTATTGGATTTGGAAAATTTGTATTGACAGTCGATTCATGGGAATCAAGGGAACTTTGGGATGGCAACGAGGCTGAGATACTCCGTTTGCTATTGGAGCATACCTCTGCTGCAACGTACAATCAAGTCTGCAAAACAGCTTTCGATAGAGCGATCCAAGACGGAAATAAGATGGGAATTGAGCTTCTGCGTGAAGTTGTACCGGAAGTTGCAAGTGAACGAGACATCACCATGGCTTTCGATCTCTAAAGAAAAAATGCAGATCTTGGCGCCAGAACGAGAATTGTCTTGAGAAATTTTGGCCCAAAATGGCCTCTCTTGCACTCCACATTGATTCTTAGTTAGTAATACCGTTGAAGATATCGAGGATTCAGACTCTAAGCATGAACAAAGTAATATTCTAGATTTAAAACATAGATCAGAAATAAAGAAACACGTAAGGCAAAGAATGGAGCAGCTGCAGATCGTTACTATGCAAATGATACGACAACATAATTAGAATCCTGAGAAGTATAATGACTCATGCCGAAACGAACAAATAATAAAACGATAACATTCTATTAATAAAGTACTTATAACGCATACTAAAACAAGTTTAGAAAATAAATATAAATAAAAATAATTGTTTAAAAGAAACAAAATTTCTTTATCGATCAAAAGTATTTTATATTTTAAAATCAAATGATTCAAACACACAAATAAAAGTATCGAAATATATAATTTTTAATTCTTGACTTTGAAATTATATAATGATTGACTTTACTAAATTACTATTAAAAGTTTCATGAATTATAAGTTTCAATTACAAAGTAACGCGCAAGATAATTTTAACGCATCAAGTTCAATTACGAAACTACGTTCATATTCGAATTATGGGATGCCATCTCCCCTCCCCATTCCAACCGATCTCTCAAAGTCCCGCAACTCCCACGCAAACCCTTAATCACCAGCCCCACCCCCTTCCACCGCAATACCCCCAGAGCACTTCCCCCACGGCTCCCCTGCAAGGAAATCCTGCTGGACGAACCTGCTCGGAAACCTTGCTCGGAAACCTTGCGCGGAACCCAAGCGCTGGCGGTGTCATGGTATTATCCTATGCATTCCCGCAAGGTTGGGAGGGATTGCTGGGGTTAGAGATGGGGTTTGTAAGGCCAGGGGCCCTTGACAAATTGGGATTCGGGGGGGTCGGACGATAGGGGAGTGAGGACTGGGAATTTTTTTTATGCCGGCTGGGGGGGGGGACATGGTCTGATGGCTGATGGCGACGTTCACCTAGATCGACGCGATATGAAGCGCGGCTGCGTTGATCCGGTGTGGAGGGTTAGGAGTTGGGTCTGAAGGGGTGAAGGATTGGTCGATGCTTCGTCCGGTATCCTCTTCTCCGTGTCGATGTGTATCCCCTAAATAGCTGAGTGTTATGTCTAGAATGTAAGTTCCCATGTCTAGAATAAAAGCGCGCAGGCAACCCACCCTGCTAGCACCACCGTCCCTATTGTGGAAGCCTTAATCAGCAACAAGCGTCCTGTGCCGCCTCCGGAAGGGACGGCGCCTTTCCCTCCCGTCGTCGAGTCCGCTGCGGTACCGGTCCCTGATGCTGTGCTATTTCCAAACGCGGATATAATGGCGTTTCCGATCTCGCTCGTCCCTATCACAGTGGTCGGAACTGCGCCTGTGGTCACGGGCATGAACACCGATCCCCCACTCACGGTTGTCAGTGTATAAGCCGCCCCATCTACAATCACGGATCCAGAGCCGACTGATACTGTATGTCTCCCCCTCGTCGTTTGTGCACCGGGAGGTAGTGTGAGGGTGCCGAGGATTATCCAGCCGAAGGGGCCAGTGTGCAGAGCTGGGAGCGGAGTGGTAAGGTTGTAGGATACGCCATCTGCGAAGACGATGCCGGAGCCAATGGAGATGGAATGGCCGGAGATGGTTGTTTGGGCACCGGGTGGAAGGGTGAGGGTGGGCCCTAGGATTACTCCGCCACCCGGGGCTGGCTGGACGGGAGTGTTGATTGCGAGGGCGAGTGCTGGGGCGGCTCCGCTGGGTGGGGGGAGGGTGTAGGATGTGCCGTCCGCGATAACGATACCGGAGCCAACGGAGATGGAATGATCGGAGATAGTTATTTGGGCGCCTGGGGGAAGGTCTAATGTTCCGATCTGTACTCTGCCGCTCGCTGCTGGATCTACGGGTAGACCGATTGCTTGTGCAAGAGCTGACGCTCCGCCGATGGACGTTTGTAGAGTTTAGGAAGTTCCGTCTGCAACAACAGCACTAGGGCCAACAGAGACGGAATGGCCTGAGAGGATGGTCTGGGCGCCTGGGGGTAGGGCTACGGTCCCGATGTGTACCCCGCCGCCTGCTGCTGGGCTTATAGGTAGACCGATTGCTTGTGCGAGCGCTGACGCGCCTCCGCTGGGCACTCCGCCAGATGCTCCGCCGATGGACGCTTGCAGAGTGTAGGAAGTTCCGTCTGCAATAACGGCACTGGGACCAACAGAGAGGAAATGGCCTGAGACGGTGGTCTGCGCACCAGGTTGAAGTGTATTTGTTCCAAATTGTACTCCACCCCCTGACGCCGGATTGACGGGAAGGCCCACTGCTTGGCCTAGTTCTGTGGGTGCTGGGTTCACACCGTAGGAAGTTCCATCGGCTGCGACGACGCCAGAGCCAACGGATATGGCATGACCTGAAATTACTGTCTGGGCGCCAGGTGATAAGGTTGAAGTACCTAGTTGTATTCCGCCGCCTGGTGCTGGCTGTTGAGGTTGATTGACGACTTGTGCCAATTCTGAAATTTCCTTATCGGTAGCTGAAGTTGCAGGATTAGGGTTGGCGCCAGCTGCATTGCTTGTACCTACGCTGACGATTACATATTTGCCATTTACTCCAGCATCACCTTCAGAAGGCGTTGAATTGCTAGGGAGATTAGGGATAGCCGGATCTTGCGGATTTGCATGCATTCCTAGATTTCCGGGGTCGTTATTGACTGGCTGACCAGGAGCTGGAGGAGATTGTGGTGTATCACTAGACATGACAGCTGGAGTCTGCTGATCCTGGTTTCCTGCAGTTCCTGAATCTTGAACCATATGTTGGTCTTGAGCAGGTGACGGTTGAGGAGCATCAGATTGGGCTCCTGGCTTTAGAGGGTCTTGATTCCCAGGAGCTGTGGAGCTGTAGGTATAAGGTTGCCCTGGAGAAGAGGACGGCTGAGGATGATCAGGGTGGCCTGCAACGGGAGTTGGTTCTTCTTGAGGGTTGTCGCCGCCTGAAAATTGCGGCTGCGGACCCGAGTTCGGTCGAGCATACGGGCTGGTCATGGGACCAAATGTAGCTGATACAGTCGCCGGTACAAGTCCATTTTCCGCTTTGACTCTGAATTTCGCTACGTGCTTCAGCCCATTGTCAGCAAGAGTGGTGGCTGTCGTAATAGCCATCGCTTTATTGTAACCGCCAGCAGTTCCTCCAGTGCAAGTCCTCCATAGCGGATCCACGAGCGAAAGGTCTTGGGGTATGGAAACCGGTGGATTGCCAGCAAACCAATGGTTTGTATCTAATGATTGAGTTTCAGCACCAGTAACAGAACAAGGCTCCAATGCGGCCATGCCAAGCCCTATGTTATATAATCTGGTGTAATCGATCGGACTCCAGTTCTGGTGATAGCAGTCAGGAGTCGACAATGCTTCCGATTTGGATGACCTAATGACGGTGGTGTGGACCGAGCCAATCTGATCTAAGCTGGTGCCGTTGCAGACTTTGTTTGCCATCATGCTGGTGTATATAATATAAGCCCATTGGGAAGAGCTATCAGGTATCAGTAGAGTGAAATAGTCAACTTTGATTTCTCACGGACAATGTGAAGCCATCGAAAACCATTGTAGATGGTGCAGCAGTGATTGTAGCATTGCTAGGCCCCGCAGTCTTGGTCTCTGGCGGCCAATAGACAATTCCTAGCCGAGCAGCACCGATGCCGCAGCCGGCCTTCTGTTCGTTGGAACAGAGGCCCTCGGCGGTTGTGTTGGTAACTGTTTGAGCTGTTGAGGAGATTTTGGCATAGCTGGTTGGAGTAGGTATCTGGGAAGCCTTGAAAACCGGGAATATATTGGAGAGAAGGTACCTAGAGTTCTGTATAGGCCGTGCTGTCATCGAGTCTTGAATTAGCCTCCTTGAGAAAGATATGACCTGAGCCATCAAGGGAAGTAGTAGCCAAGCTGACTAACCAGGTACCCTGGGATCAGGTAAATGTCTAAAAGCATACACAAGAGGCAAAACAGCCAGAAATCTACGCATTATGACTCACGATAGGATAGCAGAAGCAAACAATGAACGACAATAGGAAATAATGTCAGAAGAGAAAGACCAGATCTTTCGAGTATGTTCTCAAAGGAAGTTCAGAGCCGAGAATTTGTAATGCTACACGCCAATCAATCAAATCTTCTCGAATCCACCAACACCGCTGCAGTGTCTTGAGTCCGAGGGTGCAGATTGACGGCTAGAGAGTTGAGATCAGATGCGAGTGTCGCAATAAGTATAGATCCCCACCCTCTTGAAAAAGAGCCGTGTTCTTGGTCGCAAGAGCCATCGTAGCTACTTGCGCAGGTAATACTCGAAGACGATTCTACTACTCTCTTTGGCAAATCCATCAGGCAAGTTACTCATAGCGAGCTCAAACGACGGTGGAATTTCCACTTAGCTCGTACCATCTATCGGGCGCCGGGCCTAGCTCATTCATAAAGTCTTGAGAGCAGAAATGAGCGGGCCGTACCTGGTGCGGAGTATACCTACCTTGCTGAAGAACGATGATAGGTGCGGTAGGGATGTAAGGATCATTTGTGTCGGTGCGTAGAGTGGGGTCAAGTAGCAGACCGGGACAATTTCATCGAGCGGCAATTTTTAGGTCCCCATCCGACGCGGCCAAAGCCTAGGAGAACGTGTTCGAAGATGGCTTGTCTGACTGCAAAGTGCACATATTGTCTCTGGTGATGGGGGATTAATGGAAATGTTATACGCGCGGTAGCTTGAGATGTTTCGAACCCATGTCATGGGGCCAGCCAATCGGATTTGATTGAGCTGGTTACTCTGATATTCGCTTGTGCTGGCGGAGGAAACACGCCGTGGGAGTCTTGAGTGACTATTTCCCAATCTCCAAGCAGGGGCTTGTACTGGACAAAATGAGGGAGAAAGGTCAAGACTTTCTGTATGAGTGGATATATAGGTATTTATATAGACGGCCAGCGCCTTGGGCCTTATACCCCACGTCTGCACTTGGACCAAACTCTGAAGATGAAAATCATCCGACTATCCAAGCCAAAGACACAGCCTGCCAATGGATATCATGGCAATAGACCCGCAGACTCTCCCAAGCAATCGTGGTGACCAAACCCAGCTACATCTACCAACCTCTTCCATCGATTCACCAATCCTCTCTCTTCTCCCTCCCACCCCAACTCCGACTCCTCCCCCCACCCCTATCCATCTCCCTCAATGCCCTCCTCTCCTCCCTCTCCCTCTCCTTCTGCTTCGCATGCGCATTTCCCCCTAAGCCACCTAAAATAGCAGCCCCCAACGTCCCAACCCCAGGTCCGATCAAGACATCCCCGAGGATAGCGCCTGTGCCTGCACCCAGGAAGGAGTCGCGTGCTTGATGAGACGTGGAGGAGTGGCGGCGGTGGCGGGAAGGGGAGCGAGAGCTGGAGTGCGAGGAGTTGGAGTGGTGTTTGTGGTGTTTATGGTGATG
>JAABUQ010006018.1_pt1 | contig 18758 bp, 18 predicted proteins | sample 5560001 | NCBI WGS metagenome assembly JAABUQ01 (sample SAMN10711888, study PRJNA513371) | rock metagenome | isolation source: Antarctica rocks | place: Antarctica: Victoria Land, Finger Mt nord | collected 2015-12-18
GCTGCAGAGAGGGGAAGGCTGCAGAGAGGGGAAGGCTGCAGAGAGGGGAAGGCTGCAGAGAGGGGAAGGCTGCAGAGAGGGGAAGGCTGCAGAGAGCAGACGAGTGCCAGAGCGGTCAGGGGTGTGGAGAGGCCTACCGCCACGAGCTGGCCAGCCCGAAGAATCCAACCATCTGGTCGGCAGCCTTGCTAACGGACCCGGTTCGGGGTACGTTTGCTTTGTCGCCGGCTGAGCAGACCGTCGGCAGAAGCATTGTTCTCCGGCCTCGGCGCCGCATGGCTCTAGGGCTTGAGCACCTAGGTCTAGAACACATAGTGCTTGTCACTTCCGGGGGAACCGAGTTGAGCGTTCACGATTGTTTCGTCGGGTTAGACCGTTACCGTAGAGCAGTCGGGTGCCCGGCGATGACGCTGATATCGGACAGCCGGGACCATCGGGTCGCGCCAGCCGGTGATGGCTCTGCGGCCCCCGACGGCGAGACATCGAGCGTCGAAGCCGGGGCGCTGCGAAGTGGGTCTTCGAAGGTCATCGCCGCCCTCTCGGAGCGGGAGGGCCAGCAGGTTCTTGTGGTGACCGGCCCGATCGACCAGTCCACCGCGCCCACCCTGGCCACCCTCTTGGTCGCCTTGGACAGCGGACAAGCGCAGGTCTTCGTCGACCTCCGCCTGGTGACGTCCATGGATCCCGCCGGGGTGACCATGTTCCTCCAGGAGCACGGCCGTCTCGCCGGTGGCCGGCGAACGCTGGTCCTTGACTCGCCGACCGGGCCGGTGCGGCGGACGTTGGATCAGATGGGGATGAATGACATCGTCGTCATCCGACCGGCCCTGCATACCGCTCCCGGCGATCGGCGCGATTGCCCTGACATCTCACCTGCCAGACCGGCCACCGGGAAGCTGCTCGGATCCTGGTCGGCGCCGGGGTGATCTCCGTAGTGCCCACGGCGGTGACCTACGAGGTCCGCCGGCGAGACGAATGTGGAGGTCCGTCGAAGCGAACCTCGCAGTCTGAGGACCAACAGCACCCGAGCCCGCCCCTCGGCTGAGGCGGCTGAGCTCGGCCTCAGGCGCTTTGGCGCTGGAAGGTTCTGGTCCCCCACCACGCCAGCAAGGCGCTGAGGGCAATGGTCACCCCGACACCCCAGAGCACGTTGGCGTTGCCCACGTCGCCCCGGAACAGCGATCTGGTGGCGTCCACCACATGGGTCAGAGGATTGACCTTGGAGGCGTCGCGCAGCCAGGCAGGTGCGAGCGACATGGGCAGCAGGACGCCGGAGAGCAGCAGGAGCGGGAGCGAGACGCCCTGGATGAACGGGGCGAAGGCATCCTCGTCCTTGAGGATCAGGCCCATGGCGTACGAGGCGGCGGAGACGCCCAGGGCCAAGACGCACACCAGGATCACCGAGGCCACGATGCCGGCCCATGACGCTCGCAGTCCGAAGGGCAGGGCGACGACCACCAGCACCGCCCCCTGCACCCCGATGGTCACCATGCTGCCCAAGGTGCGCCCCAGGATCAGTGAGATCCGGCGCGCCGGCGTGACCCGTTGGCGGTCGATGACCCCCTCCCGAAGCTCTGGGATGATGCCGAAGCCGGCGAATCCGGCCCCGAAGATGGCCAACTGCAGCAAGAGACCGGGCACGAAGATCTTCCACGATGCGTCGCCGCCCAGGCCTCCACCGGAGACTCGTTTGAGCAGCGGGCCGAACAGCACCAGGTAGATGATGGGCTGGGTCAGCCCGAAAAAGACCCAGACCGGGTTGCGCAACAAGATGCGCATCTGGCGCTGGAACACCACAAGTGTCTCGATGGGCATGGGGAATCTCCTCGCTGAGTGTGATGAACAGGGTGGCGTGGGATCAGTCGACCGAGCCGACCGAGGCCTTTTCGTTCATGGTGGTGGTGGCGGGGGCGCCGTCGGGACCGTCGCGCAGCGAGCGACCGGTGAGGTTCAAGAACACATCGTCGAGCGATGGGCGGCTCACGGTGACCGACGCGGGAACCACGCCCTCGGTGTCGAGGGCCTTGAGCAGGGGAGCAACGGCCAACGCTCCGTGTTCCACCGTGACGGACAACTCGCCCGCCGGGGTGGTCGTCACCTCCCGAACGGCGGAGACCCGGCGGGCCACGTCCTCCGCCCGGCGCAGTTCGGTGGCCGTGGGCGCGTTGAGAACCACGCTGATGCGATCGCCGGCCAGTCGGGCCTTCAGGGCGTTGGGGCTGTCGTTGGCCACGATCCGGCCGCCGTCCATGACCAAGACGCGATCGGCCAGGGCGTCGGCTTCTTCGAGGTAGTGGGTGCTGAGCACCACCGTCACCCCGGCGTCGTCGCGCAGGGCACGGATGTGGTCCCAGAGGTTGGCCCTGCTCTGGGGGTCGAGCCCGGTGGTGGGTTCGTCGAGGAACACCAGGCGGGGAGCGTGCATGAGACCGAGGGCGATGTCGAAGCGCCGCCGCTGGCCGCCCGACAGTTCCAGGAGGGATCGCCCCTCCAGGCCACCGAGGTCGAGGCGGGGGGCGACGTCGGCCAGGCGAGCCCGGGCGTCGGCCTTGGAAAGGCCCTGCAGGCGGGCCTGGGTGACCAGCTCCTCGCCCACCACGGTCCCCGCGCTGGGGGACGAACCGCTCTGGGCCACATAGCCGATGCGGCGGCGAACCGACCGGGGCTCGGCCACCAGGTCGTGGCCGGCGACCCTCGCCGTTCCCGCGGTGGGGACCAGCAAGGTGGTCAGCATGCGCAGGGTCGTCGTCTTGCCCGCCCCATTGGGACCGAGGAGGCCGACGATCTCGCCTCCGGCCACGTCCAGGTCGATGCGGGCCACGGCCTCGATGGGGCCGGCCTTGGTTCGGAAGCTCCGGGTCAATCCACGGGCGGTGATCATGAGCTGGCTCCTTTCGCCGCAGCCAGCGTCTCACAGCGCCAAAAAATAGTCAAGGTTGACTAGCAGACTTCTCCCCTGCGAACGACGCCCGGACCGGGACCGAACTCGGGGAAGTCGCCCTCGCCACTGCATCGGTAGGCGCCGTCGTGCAGCCGTTGCTGCAGACCCTTGGCCCAGTCCATCTCCGCGCCCGTCCGGGCCGACACGAAGTCGAGGATCTCCCGGACGTGCTCGGGGATGCCCCCGTCCTCTCCGGTGGCACCGTCATTGATCGACCGGCGGGTGAACTCGATAGACGCCAGATGTCCGGCCAACTGGGCTCTGCGGGCCTGCAGTGCGCTGATGAGCTCGACGCGAGGCAGGAAGGGCATCAGGCACAGAGCCGGAACCAGGGGCTCGGCCGCGGTGGTCACCGTCCACCACGCCTGGCGCAGGAGGCGTTGGAACTCCTTGTCCCCCTCACCGGTGAGGACGTAGGTGGTGCGCTCGGGTCTGCTGTCCTCGCTCTCCCGGGCATGGGCGACGATGCAGGCGTCCTTTTCCAGCGTGCGGATGGCGCCGTAGATCGATCCCGGCTTGACGTTGGCCAACTCGTCGAGCTGCCAGGTCAACAACTCCCTTCGCACCTCGTAGCCGTGCACCGGCTGGGCAATCCGAATGACCCCGAGGACCAGCATGCGAGTGGCGGACATCGTCGCTCATCGTAGTCTGGCTTGACTATCATGGGGAGGCCGAGGGGAGGGCATCCCAGCCCGCTAATGGTTGCATCCGGCGTTGAGGAGTGGCTAACGTCAACGGACGGATGCAGAGCCTGCCGCCAAATGCCCAGAGCCGGGCCCGGCGCCGCCGGCTCGTTCGTCGGCGGCGGACCTTCACGGTCTTGGCCATCCTTGCCGTCGTCTGCCTGGCGCTCGTTGTGTTCCTGCCCGGGGGATCTTCCGGCAAGGCCACCCGCTCGACGCGCCCTGCGGTCCGCGGCACGGCCCAAGCGGCCCGTCCGGGCCCGGCGCGGCCGGCCTCCATCGAGGCCGGCGTGGAGCCGTGGTCCTTGAATGCCCCGCTGTCGCGCCCGGCGGTGGTGGCCAACGGCGCCGGGCTCACGGTGCTTGGCGGCCTCAACCCCGCGGGCACCTCGTTGTCCGAGGTGTCGACGATCGACACCAGCATCGGGACCATTGCCTCTGCGGGAACCCTGGCCGCCGGAATTCACGATGCTGCGGCGGCCACCCTCGGCGGCAGAACCGTGCTCTTCGGAGGGGGATCGCCGGCCACCGTGGCCGGAGTTCAGGCCATCTCCTCGCCGACCATCCCCCCGAAGGGGGCAGGGACGGCGTCGGCCATATCGACGTTGCCCGAACCCCGCTCCGATCTGGCCGTGGTGACCATGTCGGCCGGCCAGGGCCCCCGGGCCACCACCACGGCCTATGTGGTGGGTGGCTACGACGGGACGCGCTACCTCCCCGGCGTGCTGGCCACCGACGACGGATCGAGGTTCAGCCCGGTCGCCGACCTGCCGGCTCCCGTGCGCTACCCGGCGGTCGCCGCCGTCGGCGGCAAGATCTACGCCTTCGGCGGCCAGACCGCCTCGGCCGGCACGACCATCACCGCCACCGACGAGATCCAGATGATCGATCCCGTGGCCCATAAGGCAACCGTGGTGGGCCACCTGCCCCGTGCCCTCTACGGTGCCGCCGCCTTCGTCATCGGGGGGACGATCTATGTGGCCGGCGGCCAACTGCCGGCAGGATCGACCGAGACTCACATCGAGGCCTTCATCCCCTCCAGCCGGAGCGTGCTCGACGCCGGCCTCCTTCCTCAGGCCGTGGCCTTCGCCGGCTACACCACCGTCACCTCCGGCGCCTCGAGCATCGGGTACCTGGTCGGCGGTGAGGTTGCCTCCCAATCGGGCACGCTGGCCGCCGGCGTGGCTTCCGGTCCTCTCCGATCGGTGATCTCGCTGCGCCTGAGCCCCTATGGGGGCCCGGTCGGATCGATGGGCGCGGGCTCGCCGTATTCGGGCACGCTGCTCATCGCCGACCGGGGCAACGACCGCCTCATCGCCTTGGATCCCGCCCGGAATGTCACCTGGGAATATCCCTCGCCGACGATGCCGCCCCCGCCGGGCGGCTTCTTCTTCCCCGACGATGCCTTCTTCATCAAGGGGGGCACGGGCATCATCTCCAACCAGGAGGAGAACCACACGATCGTCGAGATCGGCTACCCCTCGGGAAAGCTTCTCTTTCAATATGGCCATCCCCGTGTCCCCAGGTCTTCGCCCGGGTACCTCAACCAACCCGACGACGCCTACCTCCTGAAGTCCGGCGTGGTGACCGTGGCGGACGCCTCGAACAACCGGATCCTGTTCATCTCCCCGTCGGGCGCGGTGGTCGGCCAGATCGGAGACGGCCTCGACGCCCACAACCCACCGAAATCGATCGCCTACCCCAACGGCGACACCCCGCTGGAGAACGGAAACTTCCTGGTGTCGGAGATCCACGGGTCGTGGATCACCGAATACACCCTCGATGGGAAGCTGGTGTGGACCGTCCAGATGCCCACCGTGAACTACCCCTCCGACCCCCAGCAGATCGGTGAGAACCTCTACCTCATGACCGACTACAACCCTTCGGGCGAGGGCCGGGTGGTCGAGTTCGACCGGCAGGGCCACATCAGTTGGCTCTACGACGTCACCTCCGGGGACGGCATGTTGAAGGAACCGTCCCTGGCCGAGCGGCTGCCGAACGGGCTGATCATGGTCAACGACGACTACCGCCACCGCGTCGTGGTCATCGACCCGGCGACCAACAGCATCGTCTGGCAGTACGGGGTCACCGACATGCCGGGTACGGCGCCCGGTCGCGTGGCCATCCCTGACGGCTTCGACATTCTCCTGACCGACGGCACCACGCCGACCCACCCCCAGACCGGCTGAGAGCTCTAGGTTCTAGGTTTCTAGGCCAGCTCGGCCTGGGGCGCTACTCCCACTCAATCGTGCCGGGTGGCTTGCTGGTGATGTCCAGGACGACGCGGTTCACTTCGTCGACCTCGTTGGTGATCCGGTTGGAGATCCGGCTGAGGACGTCATGGGGAAGTTGCGCCCAGTCCGCGGTCATGGCGTCCTCGCTGGTCACGGGCCGAAGGACGACGGGATGCCCGTAGGTACGGCCGTCGCCCTGGACGCCGACGGAGCGGACATCGGCCAGCAACACCACCGGGCATTGCCAGATGGCCTGATCAAGGTTGGCGGTGGTCAGCTCGTCACGGACGATGGCGTCCGCCCGTCGCAAGATGTCCAAGCGCTGCTCGGTCACCGAGCCGATGATCCGAATGGCCAGTCCTGGACCGGGGAAAGGCTGTCGTCCCACGATGCCTTTGGGCAGCCCCAGCTCATAGCCAATGGCGCGCACCTCGTCCTTGAACAGTCGTCGCAACGGCTCGATGAGCTCGAAGGTGATGTCCGATGGAAGCCCACCCACGTTGTGGTGACTCTTGATGTTGGCCGCACCGTCGCCGCCGCCGGACTCAACGACGTCGGGATAGAGCGTTCCCTGGACAAGAAATTCTATGCCGCCACCGTTTCCCTGCTCCTCGATCACCTCCGCCGCCGCCTCCTCGAAGACCCGGATGAACTCCCGGCCTATGGCCTTGCGCTTGGCCTCGGGATCGCTCGGATCCCCCAGAGCGGCCAGGGCATCCAAGAAGCGAGCGCGGGCGTCGACGGTCTTCAGTCTGATGCCCGTGGTGTTGACGTAATCGGACTCGACCTGGCTTCGCTCGCCCTCCCGCAGCAGACCGTGGTCGACGAAGACACAGGTCAGCTGGTCGCCGACGGCCCGGTGCACAAGGGCGGCGGCCACCGCAGAATCGACCCCGCCGGAGAGCCCGCAGATGACGTGACGGGGACCGACCGTGTGGGCCACCGATTTGATGGTCTCTTCGATGATGTTGCCGGTCGTCCAACTGGGTTCGAGCTGGGCGATGTCATAGAGAAATCGCTCGAGTACCGCCTGGCCGTAGGTCGAGTGCCTGACCTCGGGGTGCCACTGGACGCCGCAGAGGGCCCTCGCCGTGTTCTCGAAGGCGGCGACCGCCGCCCCCGGCGTGCTCGCGGTGGCGGAGAATCCCTGGGGCAGGCCGGCGACGGCATCTCGATGGGACATCCAAGCGGTCTGGTTCGCCGGCTGCCCGTGAAAGAGCGACGAGCCTTCCTCGGTAGCCACCTCGGTACGGCCGAACTCGGCCCGGTCGGTTCGCGCCACGGTGCCCCCCAGGGCCAGAGCCATGGCTTGGAATCCGTAGCAGATGCCGAGGACCGGGACGCCCGACGCCAACAGGTCCGGGTCGACCCCCGGGGCCCCGCGCTCGTAGACGCTGGCTGGACCGCCGGAGAGGATGATGGCCGCCGGCCGGCGCTCCAAGATGGACGCGGTGCCCTCGGAATGGGCCACGATCTCGCTGTAGATCCGTGCTTCTCGAACCCGCCGGGCGATGAGTTGGGCGTACTGGGCGCCGTAGTCGACCACCAAGACGACTTGGCGTTCCGGGAGCTGGGGGAGCGCTCGTTCAACCGGCTGGCCCATCGGCCGAGCGTACCTGTCCGCCGGCCAGTCGACGGCCAGGCTCGGCGCTCGAAGCCAGCTCCCCGGTCCCCAGCCGGTCCCGGCGGGCGGCCCGGGCCGAGAGGCGGACGAAGCTCAAGGCCAGTCCGGTGAAGGCCACATAGACAGGGAAGCCGACACCCACCTGGAGCAGACCCTCGACGACCGGGGAGTGGTCGTGGGCGTGCAGCGCCCTCAAGGCCGCAGCGTCGTTTCGTCCGAAGGCCATGGTGGCCAGGTGGGCGAGCGGGGTCCCCACCCCCACGAAGGTGTCATGGAGCAGCGGCCCGGGTCCGGTGAAGAGGGTGAAGAGGGTGGCCGTGGCCGCCACATACACCCGCAGGCGCGTATCGGCCGGGGACCGCCCGGCGCCTCCCGCCTGCCACGCCCCCAAGGGGAGGATGAGGGCCAGAACCGGGGTGAGGGCGATGAAGCCAACCGTGGAGTCGAGCAGCCAATGGTGGACATTGTCGATGGGCGGCCCCACCTCGCCTCGAACAATGGCGTGGAACCAGAACATCACCGCTCCTCCGCCATAGGACAAGAAGGCGGCGCTGACCACCAGGGCCACCCAGGCGATGGGGCGGCGATAGAAGCACCTGACCAGATCGGCCTGAAAGCCCAGGGCCCGGCGCAGCCTGCCTGGTCCCGCGGCGGTCCCGCTGGCGATCATGACGCCACCACCAAGACGGTGCAGAGGGCCTGGTCGACGAGAACCCTGGAGGCTCGCTTCGACATGGCGGTGCCGCCGCGGCGCCAGCTTCCCCGGCCCACCACAATCAGGTCGGGCCGTTCGTGTTCGGCGGCTTCGCACACCGCCCGGACGGGATCGCCGCTCGCTGCGCTGGTGCGCAGCCGAAGCCCGGGATGGTCGCGGCGCATGTCGAGCACCATGTCGTGGTGGCCGGCCATCGCCCGGGGATCGAACACCCGCCGGGCGTCGATCAGCGGCTCCACCGTGAGGACGACCAGCTCGGCGTCGTTGGCCGCCGCCAGCTCCGCAGCCACACTCAAGGTGGCGTCGGGCTCGCCGTCGGATGTCGTGGCGATGAGAATCTTGGCAATCATGGGACCAACCTCCTAGCAAGACGCGAGATGCGCGGTGCGCAGGGATGCGCGGGGGTGTTCGAGATGTGGCGATGCCCGACCCGGTGGGGACGTCGTTGTCCCCACCGGGTCGTGGACCGCAGCGGGATCAGACGGTGACGGTGGTGCCGTCGAAGCGGGTGAGCGACAGGCCGCCGTAGGGCTCGTTGGTGAGGGCGCCCAGCTCCTTGATCATGGAGATGGCCACGTCCTCGCCCAACTTGTTGGCGGCCGTGGCGTCGGTGCGCCAGTGCACGCCGGCGATGTTGCGACCCTGGGAGACGTTGGAGGCCAGCTTGTTGAGCTCGCCCTCCACGGTGAGGGGCGCTTCGCCGACTCGGGCGGGGCCTGCCAGATCAACTCGTCGCTCTGCAGCAGGATCGCGCGTTCCAACTGGCGCAACTCTGCACTGGGTTCGATGCCAAGCTCGTCGCTCAGGGTTCGACGCAGGCGTTCGTAGGCCCGAAGGGCATCGCCCTGGCGTCCGCAACGGTAGAGGGCAAGGATCAGAAGGCCCCACAGGTGCTCCTGCAGTGGCGCTCTGGACGCCAGCTCCCGGAGCTGGGCAACCACCCCATGGTGGTTGCCCAGGGCCAGCTCCGCGGTCATCCATCCCTCTTCGGCCGACAGGCGGATCTCACCCAGGCGGGCCGCCTCCACCTGGGCGAAGGACTGGTAGCCAAAGTCGCTGAGCGGCGGTCCTCGCCACAGGGCCAGGGCCTGGTCGAAGTCGGTTACCGCCCGATCCCACTGCTGGCGCCGCAGGTGCTCGCGCCCGGTGCGGACCAGCATCTCGAAGCGGCCGACATCGATCTGCTCGGGGGCCACGGCCAGGAGGTAACCCGAGGGCCTCGTCTTGAGGAGCTCGTGGGCTCCGGTTCTGACACCGGGCTCCAGGGCGTCTCGGAGGCCCGACACGTAACCGCGCAGGGTGGCGGTTGCGCTTGGCGGAGGGCTGCCGGCCCACAGTTCCTCGACCAGGGAATCGGTGCTGACGACGTCGTTGGCCCGCAGGAGGAGAATGGCGAGCAGGCTCTTGGACTTGATGGTCCCGACGCTGATCAGGCTCGAACCATCGGCGACCTCGAGCGCCCCGAGCAGCCGGAACTGGATGTCACTCGGCATGCCCGCACGTTAAAGGACGGCACGGATGGCGCGCCCGGAACCTCGGAACGGTAACGTGATCTTCGTGATACGGATCCAGCGGCCGGGGGGTTCGTCGATGCCCCGAACCTACGCGGCCGCCACTGCGGTCATCGCCGGCGTGCTCACGCTGCTCATCGAGAATGCCCTTCTCTCCGGCATGGCCCTGCTGCCCTCCGCCATCTTGACTGCCGTTCTCGCCGGGCTGATCGTCGTCGTGGTGGCGACTGTTGCCGCTACCGTCGCCCGCCACCGAGGCGACATGGACGTGTTGAACCCCGCCACCAGCCGAGGTGCCGTTGAAGAACCAGGAACGCGTACCACCCACTGACGCAGTGGTGGCACCAGCGGACATTGGTGCGTGCCAACCCCGTCCGGCCCGAGAGGCGCCCCCCGAAAAGGTGGGAGCGGACCGATGAGTTCGGCCCGGCTGCGACGTCTTCACACCAACGAAGCTTCCCAGGAGGATTGATTTCGCCATGACCCTTCCCCCCGTCGTGTCCCGCTCCGAATGGTTGGCGCAGCGCAAGGCCCTGCTCGATGACGAGAAGTCGATGACCCGGGCCCGCGATGCCCTGAACACCAGGCGGCGCGAGCTGCCCATGGTGGAGGTCGACGGGGACTACGTCTTCGATGGTCCGAGTGGGCAGGCCCGTCTCCCTGACCTCTTCGAAGGGCGCCGCCAGCTCGTCATCCGCCATTTCATGTTCGACCCGGACTGGGAGGATGGCTGCCCAAGTTGCACGGCGTCGTGCGACGAGATCTCCGACGGCCTCTTGGCCCACCTGCACGCCCGGGACACGACATTTGCCACCGTTTCCCGGGCCCCGCTGGGCAAGCTGGAGGCCTACAAGCGCCGCCGCGGCTGGACCTTTCCCTGGTACTCGTCGTTCGGGAGTGACTTCAACTACGACTTCCACGTCACCCTGGACGAATCCGTCGCTCCCCTCGAGTTCAACTACCGAACCAAAGACGAGCTCGAAGAGGTGGGCATGGACTGGCTTGCCGAGGGTTCCTCCGAGCAACCCGGCCACAGCTTCTTTCTCCGAGATGGTGGGCGGGTGTTTCACACCTACTCCATGTTCGCCCGGGGCGCCGAGATGCTGGGCGGCTCGTACTACTTCCTCGATCTCACGGTCCTCGGCCGTCAGGAGGACTGGGAGAAGCCCAAGGGTCGTTCGAGCAAGACTCGCGGCGCCATCCCCGACTTCTCAGTCTGAGCCTGAGCGCCGGATGCGGCGAACCACGGCGTTGACGGTGGCAGCGGCCGCCGCGCTTCCGCCCCGCTCGCCCCGATTGGTGATGCTGCGCGACGCCAGGGCGCTGGCGGCCAGCGCCGCCTTGGCTTCGCTTGCCCCCACGAAGCCCACCGGGAGTCCGATGACCGCGGTCGGGTCCACCACGCCGGCGCGGTGGAGGGCCACGAGCTCGCAGAGGGCGGTGGGGGCGTTGCCGATGACAAACACCGCCTCGGTGGGCCAGCGCTTCGCCGCCCGGACCAAGGCGGCGGCGGCCCGGGTGGAGCCTTCCGGGGCGGTGGGGATCTCGTCCAGCAGGCACACCGTCGGGTAGCGGGTGATGCCGGCCGCCACCATGTGGGCGTCGACGACCATGGGGGCGCCGGCCCCCAGTGCCGCGGCCAGCCGGGAGAGCGCCTTCTCGCCGATCACGCAGGTCTGGGCGAAGGACACGTCGGCGGTGGCGTGGATGATCCGGGCCACCACGTCGAGCTCGCCGGCCGCCCAGCCGGAAAGGTCGACTCGCTCATGGAGTATCCGGTAGCTCTCGACCTCGATCGGATGGACGGGTTCGCTCATTGGACGGCCTCGGTGATGGCGTCGGTGGGGCACACCTCGATGCAGGCCAGGCACAGCGTGCAACGGAGCGGATCGACCACCGGCTTTTGCGGGGCGCGGGCGAGCGCGCCGGCCGGGCAGGTGGCCAGGCACAACCCGCATGCCGTGCAGCGATCGTCGATGATCAGCCGCCCGGAGTCGGCGTTCACGTCGCATAACCCCTCGGCGTGACCATCCGCCCGTCGATGGTGCGCGTCGCCGATGAGCCGATGATGACCATGGAGAACATCCCCACGTCGTGGGCGTCGAGCTCGGCGAGGGTGGTGGCCACCACGCGCTGTTCGGGCCGGGTGGCGCTGGTGACGATGCCCACGGGGGTACCGGGGCGGCGGTGGGCGGCCAGGATGGCCACGGCGGAGGTGAGCTGGGCGGTCCGCGTGGTGGAGCGGGGGTTGTAGAGGGCCACCACCAAGTCGGCGTCGGCCGCCGCTTGCAGGCGGCGTTCGATCACCGGCCACGGGGTGAGGAGATCCGACAGGCTGATCGACACGTGGTCGTGGGCCAAGGGGGCGCCCAGGGCGGCGGCGGCGGCCACGTCGGCGCTCACCCCGGGCACGATGGCCACCGGGGGTGAACCGAACAGGGGGGCACGTTCCAGCGCCACGGTGGCCAGGGCGAAAACTCCCGGATCGCCCGAGCACACCAGGGCCACCGCCTGGCCGGCGGCGGCCCGGCGCAGCGCCTCGTCGCAGCGCTCGACCTCAGCACCGATGGGGCTTTCGATCACTTCGGCCGCCGGTCCGATGACGCTCCGACACAGCTCGATGTAGACCCGGTAGCCGATGACCACCTGGGCGTGGCGCACCGCGGCGGTGGCCGCCGGGGTCCGGTGCCGGGCCCCGCCCGGCCCGAGGCCGACGACGTCAACGCGGCCCACCGGCCGGCGCCGTCGCGCCACCGCCACCGTCACCGCCGCCCCCTTGACCTTGGCGATGACGAGCTCGGCCCGCGCTCCGGCACCCAGCAGGGCGGCCGCCTCGGCCACGCTGGAGGTTCCCACCTGGGCGGCGACCACGGGCGAGGGGTTGGGGACCTTGACCGTGTTCAGCTGGGCGGCGCTAAAGGCGCAGACCGGGTGGCCGAGCCCGACGACCGCCGCGTCACCGGCGCGCCGGTCGATGGTGGCCACCAGGCCCACCGATGCGCGCTCCAGTCCCGCCGCGGCCAGGGCGGAGTCCAACAGCTCCGCCGCCGCGGTGACGGGCGCATTGGTCGATGCCCCTACCCCCACCACCAGCGAGGGGGGATGGAGGGCCACCAGGTTGGCCTGGTGGGCCACGATCCGGTCGGTGACCACCACGCGTCCGGGGCCATCCCCCCCGGCGAAGGGCAGGGGCCAGTCGATGTCACCGGACACCTCCGGCGGGTGGCCGTCGAGCCACGAGCGCGTCACCGAGGCGATGTCACCGCGGGCCACGAAGCCCGGCAACTGGTCGAGGGCGGCGATCCCGGCCGCATCGCTGGCCGTGGTGATGACCGCCTGGGCGCCGAGCAGGGCGGCCACGTCGCCGGCCAGGGCGTTGGCTCCCCGGGCATGGCCGCCACTCAGGGCCACCGCGTAGCGGCCGGCCTCGTCGACCACCACGACTGCCGGGTCGCTGTGCTTTGCGCCCAGCAGTGGGGCGATGGCCCGAACGGCGACTCCGGTGGCACAACACAGGACGAGGCCGTCGACCTCGTCCCAGGCCCGGGCCACGGTGGCGACCAGCGAGCCGTGGTGGTGGCGGTAGGGCAGCAGGGCGGCCAGGCGCTCACCGGCGGCGGTGAGGGTGACGGTGAGCACCTCGGGGGGGCGGTCGGCGCCGGGCTGCGGCTGGTTCATCGGGGCGTTCCCCACGCTACGAACACGGGATTGTCGGCGGCCAGGCGCAGCGTCCCGTCCGCGCCGATGGGTTCGGCCCGGTTGACGCCGATCTGGACGAGGTGGCCCAGCCGGGCGGCGCCGGCCACGGCGCGCTCCATGGTGGCGAAGGCCGCCACCACCGCCGCGCCGGGGGCCAAGCGGGCGCACACGGCGTCGAGCACGTCGATCCCGCCGCCGCCCACAAAGGCCCGATCCGGCGCCGGCAGGCCCTCGAGGCAGTCCGGGGCCTCGCCCTCCACGACGGTGACGGCCAAGGCCCGGGCGTTGCGTTCGATGCGCCGGCAGTCCTCGGGGCGCCGCTCGATGGCCCACGCCCGCAGGCCCGGGGCCAACCGGGCCGCTTCGACGGCCACGCTGCCGCTGCCCGCGCCCACGTCCCACAGGGTGGCCCCGGCGAAGAGATCGAGCTTGCCCAGAACGACGGCCCGCACCTCCGGTTTGGTGATCATCCCCTCCCGGTGGGCGAACTCGTCGACCGGTCGCCCGAAACTCAGGCTCGGGGCATGATCGAACGCGGTGGCGGTGGGCGCCCCGGCGCCGCCGTCCCACACCACCGCCGCCGGGCGGGGGGCCACGTCGGGACGCACGACGATGGTCACCGCCAAGGGGTCGAACGAACCGGCGGCCAGGCCGCCCAGATCGGTGGCCACCACCGCCTCGTCGACCTCCCCCAGCCGGGTGCAGACCCACACGTGGCGCGTCGCGGCAGCGTCCAGGCCGAGCAGGGCCCGGCCCACGTCCTCGGGCCGGGTCTCGGGCGAGGTGAGCACCGCCACCTTGTCGGCCGCGGCCACTGCGGCGATCCCGGCATCGAGGCTGCGGCCATGGGCGGAGACCACCACGGCATCGTCCCAGGCCAGACCCAGGCGGGCAAAGGCCAGCGCCACCGCGGAGGGCGCAGGATGGACCTCGACGCGTCCGGCGAAGCGTTGCCCCAGAACCCGCACCGCGCCGAAGAATCCGGGATCCCCCGATGCCAGCACCACCACCCGCCTGCCCCCGGCCAGGTGCGCCTTCACCAGATCGACCAGCTCGTCCACCGAGCGATAGCAGACCCGCTCCCCCCGCCCCTCGAAGGCCAGGGCGTCGAGATGGCGGCGGGCCCCGATCACCACGTCGGCATCGAACAACGAGGCGCCGGCGCGCCGGGAGAACCATTCCCCGCCCTGAAGACCGACCACCGACACGGCACCGTCAACCACGGGCCACCGCCTCGGCGCCGGCGAAGTCGATCATGACCACCTCGACGGTGATGCGGCCGCCGGCGTGGGCCGCGCATTTCGCCGCGGCGCGCCGGCACAGTTCCACCAGCGGGGCCCACTCGCCCCGCGCCACGCAAACCTCGAAGAAGTGACGGGCGGTTGCCGTCTCGGCGGCGGCGGCGACGACTTCGGCGGTGGCTGCGCAGCGCTGGGCCACCTCCGCCAGAAGCTCCACGTCGACCCGGGTGCGCCGGAAGTGGGTCATCATCACCCCGGCGGCCAGCTTGGTGATCTTGCCGGCCATGCCCACGAAGCGAACGTCGGCGATGCCCAGCGCGGCCGCCCGCCGAAGGGCGATTCCGGTGAAGTCACCGACCTCCACGAAGCACACCGGGGCCAGGCCCGGCCACGCCCGCTGAGCCCAGGCGTCGGTGCGCGACCCGGTAGAGAGCACCACGACCCTCTCGCCCTGGGCGGCGGCGACATTGATCTGTTGCACCACGCTGGCCCGAAACGCCGCCGTGGAGAAGGGCCGGACGATGCCGGTGGTGCCCAGGATGGAGATGCCACCGACGATACCCAGCCGGGAGTTGGAGGTCCGGGTGGCCATGGCCTGCCCGCCGGGCACCGACAGCGTCACGTGCACGGGCCGGTCGGTCACCTCACCGACGGCGGCCGCCATCATGCGCAGGGGAACGGCGGTGATCGACGGTCCACCCACGGCCAGGCCGAGACCCGGTTGGGTGACCACCCCGACGCCGTCGCCGGCCACCACGGTGAGCGAACCGTCACCGTCGCCGGGTTGGGACCAGCGGAGCGCAGCGGTGATGTGGGCGCCGTTGGTGCAATCGGGATCGTCGCCGGCATCCTTGACCACCGCACAGCAGTGGGGACGGGTGGGGTCGACGTCGGCCACGGCGAAGGCCACCCGGTCCCCCGACGGCAGCGCCACCTCGACGGTGCTCGGGGCCTGGCCGCTGACCAGCCAGATGAGCGCCGCCTTGGCCGCCGCCGACGCGCAGGTGCCGGTGGTCCAGCCGGCGCGCAGTCCCGAGGGGGCGGCCTGCCCGTCGCTCACCGGCGTCACCGGTTCCTGCTGGGCCGCCCCACCGTGCTGCCCGACTCGGAGCGGAGCCGGTACGCGGTGGTGTAGGTGGGGTGGTAGAGATGGCTGCGGGCCGGCACACCTCCCGCCCCCAGCACCTCGCCCACCACCACCAGCACCGTCATGGTGGCCCCCGTCGAAGCGATGGCCTGAGCGAGTGCTCCCACCGTGGTCATGACCACCTGCTCGTCGGGCCAAGTGGCTCGCACCAGCACCGCCGCCGGGGTGGAGGCCACGTAGCCTGACCCCTCGCCCAGCAGCTCGTCGACGAGCTCGCCGGGGCGGGCCCCGGCCAGGAAGACGGCCATCGTGGTGCCGTGGACGGCCATGGCCGCCACACCCTCGCCGGGCGGCATGGACGCCGCCGTGCGCCCGCCCAGCCGGGTAGCGATGACGCTCTGAGCCAGCGTGGGCACGGTCAGCTCCCGACCGAGCACGGCGGCCGCGGCGGACACCGACGTCACCCCCGGGACGATCTCATAGCGCCGTTGGTTGGCTGCGCACCACTCGATCTGCTCGGCGATGGCCCCATAGATGCTTGGATCCCCCGAGTGGAGCCGGACGATCGAACGTTGCGGGTTGACGGCATAGATACCGATGACGTCCTCGAGGGTCATGGTGGCCGAGTCGTGGATCTGGGCCTGCGCCCCGCAGTGCTCGAGCAGGGCGGCCGGGACGAGCGAACTGGCCCAGATGACGATGTCGGCGGCATGCAGCCTTCTGGCCCCCCGCAAGGTGATGAGATCGACGGCGCCGGGCCCCGCCCCCACGAACGAGATCATCTGGGCGCCACGGCGGGAACGATGATCGACGAGAGGTAGCTGGCCGGACGATCGGCCGCCTCGGCCACCGGGCTCACCCGCCCACCGGGCAGGCCCACCAGCTCGCCCAGCACGGCGCCGTCGAGGCGGCCGGCGGCATCGAGGCGCGCGGCGATGGCCGGCAGGCGCCCACCGCCTTTGTAGATCACCACGGTCCGGCTCGGGTCGGCCAGCTCCCGGTCGAGTTGGTCGATGTCGACGTTGGCGGCCAGGACGGCCAGGGACTGTTGCTCATCGGTGAGCAGCACCTGCCCGGCGGCGGCCACCGCCTGGAAGGCCAGGATGCCCGGGATCAGCATCCACGGGGTGGCCGGGCGCAGGGCGAGCACGCCGGTGACGACGGAGCCGACGGTGGAATAGATGCTCGGGTCCCCGAGGGTGATGAAGGCCACCTCCTCGCCGCCGCCCAGATGACCGACGATGCTTCGACACGCCTCGCCGATCGCTCCGGCGCGCGCCGAGGGGTCGGGGGCCATGACGAATCGCAACCGCTCCAGGGCCACGTCGGGCGCCGCCGCCCGCACAATCTGCTCGGCCCGGCCCACGGCGTCGAGGGCGGTGCAGGGGGCCAGCACCCGGTCGGCGCGCCGGACGGCGCCCAGCGCGGCCACGGTGATCAGGGCCGGATCGCCCGGCCCGACCCCCACCCCCACCAGGCGACCGGGGATGGGGCGCTCGGCCGGCGGGACCGGGCCGGCCGCCGCGTGGTGCTCGTCGAGCAATGCCTCGATGGCCGAGCGGATGAGCTCGGCCTCGGAGCGCCCGGTGTGGGTGGAGTGAGCCGACAGGCGCCGCTTGAGAACCTCAGGCAGGTATACCGAGCTCTTTCGCATCCCACATAGGGTACTGCGTAGGGCAGTGGACGATTCGGTCAAAGTGCTTGCCATTCCCGTGATGGTGTGGGAACGTTCACCTTGGGCTCGCGACCCACCGCAGTGGCCGAGGGCGACGTGGAGCGCACCACCGCCATGCCCTGATCTCCTCCTCCTCCTCCTCCTCCTCCTTCGACTTGGCAGAAATGGATCATTTAGGCTCATAACGGCAATTACCTGGCGTTGGAGCATTCCGCTCAAGACGAGACCGCAGCACGGAAGGATTTCGTCATGGGCCTAGCACATCGGCGCGGGAGGCATACGGCCATGAGTGGGGCCAGGGTGGTGGCCGCCATGGTGTCGGTCGCCATCGTCGGGTTGCCGGCGGTGGCCACGGCTGCTCCGACCCCTCCTAAGGCCGCTGGTGGAGCCCCCGCCCCGGTCGTCACTGCGGCCGACGCACAGACCAAGGCGGTAGCCACCGAGGCGCTGGGGAAGCTGCCGCTCCGTTTTGAGACCAATGTTGGCCAGGTCGATCCTCAGGTGCGCTTTACGGCCAAAGGAGCGGGCTATGACCTGTTCCTGACCGGCGACAAGGCGGTCATGTCGCTGACCAGGACCGCCGACCCCGCCGACGCGTCGGCCGCACAGGCGACGAAGGTGACCGCCTCGGTAGGTCTGGCCCTGGTGGGCGGCAATCCCAAGGCGGCGGTGAAGGGCATGGACCGCCAAGCCGGGGTCACCAACTACATCCTCGGCAACGACCCTTCCAAGTGGCACACGCAGGTCCCCGGCTACGGCCGAGTGGTTTACCAGGGCGTGTACCCGGGGATCAGCCTCGTCTATCACGGTGCCTCCCAGGGCCTCGAATATGACTTCGACGTCGCCCCCGGCGCCAATCCGGCAGACATCGCATGGAACGTGACGGGCAGTGACAGCGTCGTCATCGACGCGGCCGGCAACCTCGTCATCGCCACCCCGGCCGGGCCCCTGACCGAAGCGTGCCCCCATCTCTACCAGAACGTGGCCGGCCAGCAGCGCACCGTGAGCGGCGGTTTCGTCCTGCGGGGCGGGGACCGGGTTGGCTTCGACGTGGGCTCCTACGACCGCACCAAGCCCCTGGTCATCGACCCGGTGGTCGCCTACAGCACCTACCTGGGAGGCAGCTTTTCTGAGGTCCCGGGCGGGATCGCCGTTGATGCCTCGGGGTCGGCGTATGTGACCGGATCCACCAAATCGGCAGACTATCCGACCACCCCGGATGCCTTTCAGACCACCGCATTGACTCATCCGAAACCTCCGCGTAGACGCCTACGTTGCCTCATGTGAGATCCTCCGCCTGGGCGGGGTGTCGGCACTGGGGTGGCGGGGTTGGGTTACGCCTGTCGGA
>JAABUQ010006020.1_pt1 | contig 18757 bp, 14 predicted proteins | sample 5560001 | NCBI WGS metagenome assembly JAABUQ01 (sample SAMN10711888, study PRJNA513371) | rock metagenome | isolation source: Antarctica rocks | place: Antarctica: Victoria Land, Finger Mt nord | collected 2015-12-18
CCAGCCCACCCGTCCCCCTCGGTCCGTATACCTTACCCAACCCTCCAGATCCAACAGCCTGGTAACCCAGCCGTAGCCTCATCCCCCGAATCCCTACCAGACACACACACTAACCACCCACCCCTCGTCCCTCGAATACACTAATCAACACGTTCCCGGCGCACGAGTCCCAGGCCGCAAGGGATGCAACGCACGAGCCATAGTTACGCTACGCACCTTACTTGAAATAAGAACGCGAGGGCTACGGTCTAATGCTTAGATTACGCGGCAAGCAGAATGTTCTCCGGGCGGTGTATATTTACAGGGATGGATGAGTAGCCCGGGTGGTTTGGGCCGAGGACGTGTTTTGCGTTGTTGGTCTGGCTGGTCTGAGCACGCGGCCCTCGCTGCGCTCGGGCTGGGTGGTGGGTTTGGGGACGTTGCGTGAGGGAGGGATTGAGGAAGGGTGTTCAGGAGAGAGGGGGATGTGAGGAGGGGTTTGTAGTGAGGTCTTACTGTCTTGGATTCATATTATAGAAGCTCTACCCAGGGAATCGCCCGCTGCATCCCTCGTAGCAGACTTGAGCGCGTTGCTGAACACCCTGCTGGGAATTACATTACAAGATACACTCCTTCATTCACTCGTAGAACGCGCGACTTCAGCTCTCCAGCCCATCGATCCACCTCGTGCCATCTTTCTCGCTATCCTGACTCCGTCGATTCAACCCCGCCTCGCTCTCGCTGACCGGACTCTGCTCCCTGCCCTCAGGGTCGACATCCAGATGCCTTGATCGCCGGGAATTTCTCCCTGCGTCCACAGTGGTCTTGGATGGCACCCGCACTACATTTGTCCCCATGAGGCTGTTTGCTTTGTTTGAAGGCATTCCTGTCGTCACTGCTGTCAGGGTCGACGATTGGGATACATTGGCATTGGAAGGTGACTTTGGGGCGCGGCTGACTTCGATTTGTTTCGTTTGAAAGATGTGTGCCGGGTGTGATATGCCCGCTTGCGCGGCGACTCCAGACAAGGAGCCGCGCATGGCACGGGCTGTAGACCAAGAGTCTTGTTTGCGGGGCGAGGTGGCGGCAGCTTCGGGGTCAGCGGTTGAGGATGCAACAGTGTGATTATGGCGGAGCTCGTGAGCATTGTCGTTGCCTCGCCAGTGGTTCTCCTCTGTGAAACCGGCTTTGGTCAGGCCCATTAGTTGATTGAGGACTGCGAATTCGAGTTTGAGCTTGATGGCGTAGATCATGGGCTTGACGGAGGCTTCGCCGACGTAATTGTTCGTGAATTCGAGAATTATGAGGATGATGTCCATGCCGATACAGATACAATTAATGGCCAGGAGTTGGATCATTACTGTTCGCGTCATGCTGTGGTAGATGGAGCCAAGGAGGCGGACCGTGGCGACAATATAAATTGTTGAGATTACAAATTCTTGAACGCAAAAGCCCGTAAGTTGGATGCGTTCCATCACGTTGAATTTGTCGACCCAGGCATCTGCATCGGGCGAGTTACTTCCATATGTAAACACGATCGTCGGTAAGTGCAGCGCGACCGCGTCGAAAATGATCATGGCAAGTACCAATCGGAGCGTTCGACGATTACGAACAACAAGATGTAGTCTCGAGTAAAGTACGAATGCTTGCCCAGTCACCATAGCCACCCAGCCTACCCTCTGGTTAGAATCTGAAGCATATTCTTTTTTAGCACTCGCAGAATTCTCACCAATTTCGATAAACGGAAGATCGACCAGCCATGACGACCCAACGAGAAATTTGAGAATAAAGCCCAGTGCGTGTAATGTACATCCCCATGAACTGACAAGCAGAGCCCAGAAATACAAGCCTTTCCGTCGTCTAAATGTGTAGAATATGAGCAAGTCGAGTTCGATTGTGTACGCCCAAGCAATCGCAGTCCCAGCGGCTAAAATGCAGTACTCAACAGGATCATAAGGGAGGGCACCCGTCACGCCTGTGGTGGCACGTTTGAGCAGCGCAGACATGGTTGAAACCCTAGAATAGATGAAGGGTGAATCTGAATTTAATTTGCCTGCAAGGTCATGCTGCTTGAGCAGAAATCCAAAGGAGGAAAATGCAGGATGCAGGGACTATAAAGGACGGAGGGCCAAAACACAAATCAGGTCCAATGGTCATGACCATTAAGGGAATCACAAGTGACGGAATTTAGGTAGGCCATGCACAAGCTCTGTGCAAGATCCAGCTCGTAGCTCAGCCATGTTTTCCTCGTTAGTATTCCTAACGTGACTAGGGGAACCGTGGCTTTGGGAAGGCAGGCCAATGAGCGTTTGGAGGATTGTGGCCTTTGTTAGACGCACAGACCGCGCTGCGCAGGGGCTCGTGGTAGCGACGCCACCTTAATGGCTGAGATGAAATAACAAACCCGGCTAAATTTAACAATTGCGAATGAGCAATCTGGCAAACGGCTAGGTAATTGGTAGCCCAGCCATTCATGAAATGAGGCCTTGCTGACATTGAGTAGAAGGTCACTCTCTCGTCGAAGCGCGGCGCGGCACAGGAACCCTACAAGAATGAGCTCCACTCTGTGCCAATGCTAGCGAAGGAAGTACATTCGGCCCTTCGGAAGGTCTCGATGGATCATTTCAGCCGTGCATGACTGCATATTTGAAAAGGGGGCGATTGCCAGGTACCCAACTTAGTGCACTAAACTGATTGAGATCACCGGCACTGGTAGTAAGCCAGAAGCACGCGAGAAGGCCCAGATTCTAGAGGCGCTGTCGATCTTGTCGGAGAAATAAGTGCAGTAGCGCGTGTTGAGGTTCATGTGGCAATGAAGGACAGCAGGGAGCTTGTAATTATCAGGAGAAGGTAGCAGATTAGAGACCAGAGAGAAAGATTGGCCGCAAGGATGTAAAGGGTCTTGAGTGACGGAGCAGGCAATGCGATAGGCGCGCCTCAGAGATCTAGGTTAGCGGGAAGGCTAGTGAAGCTACGGGTGTCATTGGAAGCGAGGTGCGGGGAATGATGATCAGCTATGGTGAGTCTGGGGTGGACCGAACGCGTGGTTTAAAGCATCAATGCTAAATACCGAGGATGCATACGTCTATCCAAAACGAGCGAAGCCAAGAGCTCGCAAGACGTTCTACTTTTGCTGAAAACGGGGAACCCTTTTGACAAGTAGGGCCGATCTTACTTGCGTTAAGGTGATGTTATCATCTCATCACACCCTGCTCCTTGACCCCGGCTCCAGATCCAACCTTGGCTAATCTCTACGCCATATTCCAGAGTTGCTTGCGTGTGTAGTCTCCCGGCCGGAAGTGGATTATGATGGTGAAGCCCGCTATCAGAGCAACCTTCAATTCGTTGTAGGCGAGGCTGGGTCAGCGGGGAGACGGGCTTTCATACTTATCCTTCCCACTCCGTCTTCTTGCTTGCTTTGCCCGAAGATAACGCTTACAATATGGCTTCAGAAACTCTGGTTCATCTTTCCGATATTCGCTCTCCCCGGCGTGCTAACTGACCGAGCTCCTTTCCTTCTGGCTTGCCCATTGCTACTGTACCTCATGATTGCACATCGATTCCTAGTTTGCCTTCATCTTTGAAGGCTGGTAACCCGACATGCTTGTTAATCCAATTCAACACCACAGTATGCCAGACAAGACTGTTTTCTTCATTCAGAACCCAATGATTTTCATCGGGGAAGGTCAGAAATCGACTCGGGACCTTCCTTTCTTGCAGTACGTTGAACATAGCTAGACCTTCGCTAATGGGTAATCGATAGTCAAGCTCGTTGTGGATGACCAGCATTGGAGTTGTCCAATTAGCTACATGGTTGACAGGGCTCGACTTCTCCCATCCTGAGGGAGCTTCGTCAAATCTCCCGCCGAAATCGTGGTTTGGGAAGAACTGTTCATCTGAAGCGAGTTGAGCAGGGAGGTTGAAGGAGCCGTCGTGGCAGACCAGTGCTTTGAATTCCTTCGCCAGGTCGTGTCCTTGCATCCAAGCCATCATATAGCCTCCATAGCTCGCCCCCAAGGCAACAGCCCGTTCGATATCAACGTATGCGACATTTCTCTTGATGTAGTTGAACCCTTTGACGAGATCTTCATACGGTCGTCCTCCCCAATCTTCAGTGATGCCATCCGTAAAGGCTTGGCCATAACCTGTCGACCCAGTTGGATTAGGCGCAACAACTATATATCCCTGTTCAGCAAATACAGCAGGGTTCCAGCGCCTAGACCACGATTCCTCCCACGCTGCTTGCGGGCCTCCGTGAACGAGGTATGCCAGAGGATAAGTCTTCTCAGAATCGAAGTTCGAGGGTTTGATGACCCAAGCATGCACATTGTAGTCCCCTGCCCCCTCGAACCAGATATCTGACACTTGATTCTGGGAGAGTCCAAACAACGAGCCATTACGAGAATTAGACGACATGACTGTCGCATCAGCAGTACCTGTAGGATTCAAAAGTGAATAGACGCTGTTGTCGATTAGACTCGAGCCTGAAAGCAACAGAGTCGAGGACTCCTTTCCCAGAGTTTTAACGTCTTCCACAACCCCAGCGCTTGTCAAAGGTTCGGGCAGCATGGTCATATCAACTGGATTGTCCGGGATATCCAGCTTGAACAGTACCGACCTTCCCTTGTCCTCAGCTACCATGTACAAGACTCTACCATCATTACTCCAGGTGATCGAACCAGGACTCCTGTCCCAGAGACCATTGCCTTTGAAAGTCTTCATCAATTCAATCGCTTTGTCAGGTTTGGCAAGATCAAGGAGGATGACCCGATTCTTGTCGCTCTCATAGCCGTTTTGCTTCATCTGGAGGAAAGCAGCGCTTTCACCATCCGGAGAGATAGCTGGCGCTGTACATGCCCCTTCCAACCCCTCGACCTCGACCTTGATAGGCGGTGAATAAGTTGGTCCGCTGGTGATGTTGCCAATCTTTACAAGATATAAGTTACTTTTGGTATTCATCGCTGGATTCAAGTCTGGATCCTTTGCAACGAATGCGATCGCTGGGAGGGCAAGATCGAAGTGGTCCACGCCTCCAAAGGGAGGAATGGGGCTTTCTAAGCCAGAACCTTTCACAACATTTGTAAGGTCGCCCAGACTGTATCTGCCTTTCTTCTCCGTGATGTGAGGCGTCGCTTTCTGTAATATTCCGTGCCATATCATATTCTTGTTAGGCGTAACGTATGTATCCCAGTGCCGAACCATCAAAGAGTCGTACAACATCCCACTTGATTGCTTCTTGGGCTCCCCTTCTGGATTGTGTAGGGACCCATCCCGCTTGGCTTCTGCAACGACGGCAATGGCAATCTTATCCTCGTCGATAATTTTCGCCTTGACGTCAGAGATCGGAGCTGGCACAACGCCTGCAACATAACTCCTCCCGGCTTCGTCTGCGTCTCCAATCATGACTTTCGTGACACCTTTTTCGCCCGATTTGAGCCATAGCAGTTCGTTTAACGCCAGCCAGATCGGGGAACTAGTTTTTTCTTCATTGGTGATGAGGCGCGATTGGCCGTTGCGTGTATCCAAAACTCGGATCTCAGAGGTCTTTTTTTGTGATTGGAATGAGTACGTTGAGACAATGTACACAGCCAAGTCCCCTGCAGCATTCGGGGTTGCGGGACTTCGACGAGGAGCTGACAATAGAACTCTGGGGTGCGGTCAGTCATGTTTGCAACATGTCAAAATGTGCTCGTCACTTACTCAGGAGTAAATTTCTCGGCTAATGTAAACATCTCAGATGGGGCGCCCGTGGTCTTGTTTATGACCATACTGTGGTCCGTCTCTGTATCTACAGTGTCATCCGTCTCTGTCCCAAGCATTGATTTCCAATTGTCCCCACTGTTGTCCTCCTCAGCCTCGAGCGCTGGTTTCCCAAGTAGGAGCTGGGGGCCTCGGGGGATGATGGTGTAGTAGAGGAAGGCAAACACGCAGGAGACGGAGAGAACAGATAAGAAGACGACTCGTGAGGAAATCATGTCGCCCTGATTGCTGGCATCGAATGGCAATCTGCGACCAGCTGTAATCACTTTCTGTATGCTAGTAAGGAGAATGTAAAGGGTCGCGATCTTCTCTATTTATAGAAGGCGGCTAACACTCAGGGAGAAAGGTGCCCCTTTTCCGTCATTGACAGATGGGCAATACAAGAAGTGGTGGCATCAAAGTGATATATATGTATGATCGAATTGATGTCGACCCTATACTATCTCTAACGGTGGAACAATTTGCCTAGAAGCCAAGTACGCCCGACATCTCTAGCAATGGTATCACAGAACAACGAGGCCATTTCAGAAACCGGATTACATCTACGCAGCCTCTAATATCCACCGATGAAATCGCTCCACCTGCGAACCTCAGAAGGAATTCCCTCCGTCCTAGGCAACTTCGCACTCATGCATTGCGCAAACAGTAGTGCAGTCTGTACAGTACACATTAGCAAAACACCTCCCCTAAAGGAAAAGAAAGTCTCACCTTTGGTTCCATGAACAACGGCACTCCAAAATCCACCGCATTCCTCCTCATGACATAATTCTCGTCGAGCAAGGAACTTGCCCTCTTATTGGCCAAGTTGAAAACACCTCTAATATCGTACTTTTGAAACACTTTTCTCAAAGCTTGCTTATCTTCTTTCGGAAATTCGATAACCTCGACAGACACCTCGCCCTTAGCTGTAGACTCTAAGTATTGCTTGATCTCACTAGAGGCGGCGAAGAATTTGTATCCCATTGGACTAAGATAGTTGATGATTCCCGGTAGCTCGGTCTTATTTGTGTTACCACCGAAGAGCAGCCCTTCGCCGGGTTCTGGCATTCGGAAGTTCATGGTCGATTGGAGGGATGTCCAGTATGCCTCGATCAGATCTTTGCCGAAGCAGGCGATCTCGCCCGTACTTGACATTTCGACGCCCAGAAAGGGATCAGCGCCTGCTAGACGCGTCCAAGAGAACTGGGGCACCTTAGTCGCAAGATAGTTCCTCTCGATGGCCATCAGATCCGTTGGCTCAGGGACGTCCCGGTCGACAAGCGCTTTCGTTGCCACATCGATGAAATTGGTGCCGAGGACTTTACTGACAAATGGAAAGGAGCGCGAGGCGCGGAGGTTGCATTCGATGACTTTCAATAGGGGATCACCTCCTGTGGGTGAGGAGGCTTTGATGATTTGCATATTGAAAGGTCCGGTGATGTTCCAGGCCTTAGCGACTTTTTCAGCTATCTCTTTGACGCGGGCCATAATACTCTCGTCCAGGCTGGCCGGTGGGAGGATGAGGGTTGCATCACCTGAATGGACGCCAGCGGGTTCGACGTGCTCGCTGACGGCGTGAATGAGTAGCTTCCCTGCGGATGCCACGGCGTCAACATCGATTTCTTGGGCGTTTTCTATCATTTTGGTGATGACAACTGGATGATCAGGGGAGACGGCGCTGGCTGATAGCAATTTGTCCTTTAGCTCGTCTTGGCTGTTGATGACGCTCATGGCAGCCCCGGAGAGGACGTAACTTGGCCGGACGAGGACGGGGTAAATGACTTCGCCTGCAAACGCTTCGGCGTCAGCAAAAGAAGTAAGCTCTCTCCAAGCGGGTTGGTCAACGCCAATTCTTTCCAAAATTTGCGAAAACTTGTGCCTGTCCTCTGCTTTGTCAATATCGAGAGGGTCCGTGCCTAGCACATGTGCTTTGCCTGTTTCTTGAAGACGAAGGGCGATATTCTGAGGTAACTGGCCACCAACAGACACGACCACTCCGCTAGCTTGTTCCAGCTCGTAAATGTCCATGACCCGCTCGTAGCTCAACTCCTCAAAATACAGCTTGTCAGCTGTGTCAAAATCGGTAGAGTATGTTTCGGGATTATAGTTGATCATGACAGTCTTCTTCCCCATTGCCCGCAGTGAGAGTGTGGCATTCACAGCACACCAGTCAAATTCGACGGAACTCCCAATTCTGTAAACACCACTACCCAGTATGATCGTTCCATGGTCATCAAATGTTACGTCATGAGAGGTGGCATTGTACGTGGTGTATAGATAGTTGGTATCGGCGGGAAACTCAGCGGCAAGGGTATCGATCTTCTTCACAAAGGGCCTAATTCCATGTCCCTTTCTCCTGGCACGGACGTCATCCTCGGTACTTCCGACGCATTGGGCAATTTGCTGATCTGAGAAGCCCATCTTCTTGGCCTTCTGAATGAGCTCCTTCTTCAGGCCAAAAAGACTGCCTATGTCTTCAAGCTCATGATGTACATCGACTATTCCTTGCAATTTGTACAAGAACCATTTGTCAATCTTCGTCAGCTCATTGACCCTGTCGACGGAGTAATTTTCGTGAAGCATAGCTTGACCCACAGCGAGCCACCTACGATCCGTTGGGTTTCGAAGAACCTCATCCAGGTCGTCGAATTTGTCACCCTGAAAGCCAACATACTTGGGATCGACTTGGCGAATTGCCTTTTGAAATGATTCCTCAAACGTCCTACCTATGGCCATGACCTCGCCGACCGATTTCATAGAACTTCCGATGTCCCGCTTGACGTGCTGGAATTTGCTCAAATCCCACCGGGGCATTTTGGTGACGATGTAATCCAAGCTTGGCTCGAAATTTGCCGTGGTAGTCTTTGTTACTGCATTTGGCAGTTCAGGTAATGTATGACCAAGGCCAATCTTGGCAGCAGTGTAAGCCAAAGGATAGCCCGTGGCTTTCGATGCAAGTGCTGATGATCTTGAAAGGCGGGCGTTGACCTCGATGACTCGGTAGTCAAGTCCATCAGGTTGTAACGCATACTGAACATTACACTCTCCGACAACGCCTAGATGACGGATGATTTTGATAGCCGCAGTCCGTAGCATATGGTATTCTTCATCGCTGAGGGTCTGGCTTGGAGCGACCACAATGCTATCTCCTGTATGGGTTCCCAGCGGATCAAAGTTCTCCATATTACAAACTGTGACGCAATTGTTAGCCTTGTCACGGACAACTTCATACTCCAACTCTTTCCAGCCTTTTAGAGACTTTTCGACCAGCACCTGTGGTGACAAGGTCAGTGATCTCGAAACAAGGTTCTTCAACTCGTCCGGATCATTTGCGAACCCAGATCCTAAACCTCCTAGTGCATACGCTGAGCGGACAATGATTGGATAGTTGATCTGGGCTGCTGCCGCAAGTGCTTCGTCCACAGTATTACATGCGATAGACTCTGCAATAGGTATGTCGATCTCCTTAAGGGCTTTCGCAAATAGATCCCGATCCTCGCTCGTCCTCAAAGTCTGAATGCTTGTACCCAGCACTTTGACACCGTAACGCTCGAAGATGCCCATGTCATCCATTTTGACACCCAGATTAAGGGCTGTCTGACCTCCAAATGTTAGAAGTATGCCATCCGGCCTCTCTCTTTCTATGACATGGGTCACGTATTCAGGGGTGACAGGAAGGTAGTACACTTCATCAGCGAGCTTGTGGTCTGTCTGTATGGTTGCAATGTTCGGATTGATGAGGACCGAGGCGACATTGGCTTCCTTCAGAGCCTTAAGAGCTTGGGAACCTACTCATCAAAAAGATCTCGTCAGGAATGTCATCATTCAATGGTCAATGGGCTTCAAAAGGCGCTTGGGACCAGACTTCAAACATACCGGAGTAGTCAAATTCGCCAGCTTGCCCTATACTCAAGCCTCCACTTCCTATCACCAGCACCTTCTTGACGTCCAGAAGATTTTTCTTTCCACTCAAGACGCCGCTTTGTATGTATGCTTGGGCACTAGGAGCCTCCTGCCCCGTGATGCTTCGTTCCGCCGAAGTTGTGATCGTCCTCTTAGGGAGATGTTCTGGGAGCGTCCTAGTCCGGAAAGAGAGATTTGTAGCAGATCTGGCAGTGTTGAATGTTCGTTGCAGCTGTGGTGCAAATGTGGGCAGTGTAGAGCGGAAAATCCCCAGCGGGCACCCCACAGCACTCCGGCAAAGAGCCATTGCGAGGGCTGGCACCTGATTTGGATCACAGCATGGATGATCAGAAGCGAGCTCGAGCCTCAGATTTCGACATTTGGATCGAGAGGGAAGTGCACAGTGGGCAGCTCAAACCATGCAGACGGAAGTCTAAGTTTGAAGACACGCGATAAGATACCAGATATGGACATGTGGAAGGGAATTGTAGCGGTGGTTATAAAGTAGGTTGCAATTGCAGGAAGTCCGCTGTCCGAGGGGGCATTAGCAATTTTCTCGAGGGATTTGTACAGCGACTTTGGGAGAAGAAAGAGAGAAAAAGTTCAAGGTAGTGGGGAAAGTAGCTGTGGAGACAATTTTTCTTCCCTCGCGAAAAATTTCCTATGACGAATTTCTCGAGTACGGCTTTACGTTCTGCCGGCGCTAGTTAGTAGCTTTCCCATTGTGATGCAAAATGATGATCCAAAATCGAAGGATGAGAGAGTACGAAAATTTTGACGCTGCTCGCTCGAATGAACAGACAACTTGAAATTCATGCACCAGCTGGGCCTGCGTGTAGTCAGGTCATATCGCGCCCCTCAGACCATCCACCATGCGCTGGCGCTGCCCCATTGGTCGCGAGTCAAAACGACCCTCAGAGCCTTTGCCACATCCCTTTCCACGCTCGACAAGAATGACCCCGAGTCATCCATAAAATTCTACCAGCAACCCCATCCTTGGTCTTCTGAAAGACGCCCAGTAGATCCCGACAAGGTTGATTTGGAAGATGAGGACCTGCAAGAGGCCAAATGGCTCAAAGGAAATATAGACCGGCTGGAGAATGAGTTGCGTGAAATGCGTGGGGAGGGTACAGAGCGGGCGAATGCATTCATAGAGCCTCTGCTGTCCAAATTACCAGAACAGGACCGCCGCGAAGCCAGACTCCTGATAAAGAGGTTTGAGGCAGAAGAGGCAAAAAAGGCAGAGCGGTTGAAGGATTTTCTGCCCAAGCTCGAGATCAAATGGGAGCTTCCTCCGCGACAGAATACATATCTCCGAACTCTGAACTCAAGCATTCGCAATGTTACCGTACACATGGGAGATATTTTGCAGAGAAGAAAGCTATGGCACGCCTACACTCGATGCAAAGCCTTCCTTCCGCCTTTCACCCACTTGATACCCGACACAGCATGGGCCATTCTATGGAAGACACTGCTAATTGGCTCACTACAAGAGGACCCTCATTGGACTAAGCGTTTGCTCAGGATAAGCTCTGACATGGAGGAGGCCGGAAAGCAACTAGCCCCCAATCAAATCATGCTCCAAATAGAAGCTTTGCGGGATACTGGTCGCCTAGAGGAAGCAATAGCTAAATGGCAGGATCTGGGGAAAATAGTTGAACATGATCGACGGGGTATCGTTCACTATGAGTTAGTGGGCGTGCGGTTGTTCACTTCTCAAAATAACTTGGACAAGGCCGAAGAGATCGCCTCTCAATACTTGAATCATGGTGGTGTGAGGGACTCTCGAATATTCATTCCAATGCTCAGGACTTGGATCGAGCGTGGTGACGAGATTGGCATGAAGCATGCGTGGGTGCTGTACCTGCGATTGAGATCGCAGCTAGGGCAAGATATCACAATGGACGATTACGAAAATGTCTACTTGAGCTTCCTGGATGGTGGACAAGCGGAGCTTGCACTAGCGGTCTTCAAGGATCTAATGCTCACGGGCCAGCAGACTGGTCAAAGCTCCATGGAACTCTATCAGAAATATTTCGAAGCTTTCGACAAAGCGAAATCGAGTACCGCGACTGTTCGGGAAATGAATGAGGTATCTTTAACAGGGCTTATCGTGCTACCGCGCCGTCTACAGAACAAATACTTCTATGCAAGCTGGATGAAGAAGTTGATTGGTATGGGGCGGCCCGACTCGGCCGCATCAGTGATCAAATTGATGTACAAACGAGGTGCAAACCCCGACTCAAGACATCTCAACGGCATAGTTGCAGCTTGGCTAAGGACCGGGAAGGATACCGACAAGGCCAAGGCCGAAAAGATTGCTTGGGCTATGGTACAGGAGCGCATTAACTTCGTAGCCAACAGACCTTCAGGCAGTCCCCATTCCCAAGAATATGTCTATGCTCACGGTCCTCGGAGCGAGCCCCTCCCTCCAGATCTCAGACTTCCAATCGCGAGAGCAAATATAGAGACATTTTCTATGCTGCTTCAATATTACGGCCGACGATCTAGGCATGATGATGTTGAGCGTCTTCAGAAAGCACTTGCAACGGCAGAGATCCCCCCAAACTCCTACTGGATGAACCATCTCCTCTACATCGAACTGCGCCGCGGCAAACCTAGAGACGCTTGGAATACATATCATAACATGCACCAGACCACCCCGTCCGACCTTGAGACATACAACTGCCTCTGGAATTGCGGGAAGGAGCTCCTCAACAGCATGAGGTACAGTCAGGATGACTTCCCCAGTCCACGAAAACTCATGCACGAGATGATGTCCTGGTACTTTTCTCGCGGTGAAAACGAGCGTGAATACATCCGCGCAGACTTCAGCGAGGAGCTCTACACCCAGATCATCCGCTGCTTGTCCCACACCACCGACTTGCCGGGCATAGTAGTCGCCATGTACGCTCTCCGAGACGAATTTGGGCGATACCCAAACGACGTCGACGCCCGTGTTATTAGCGCGCAAGTCGCTCGCATGATTCATCGAACCCCGGGACAAGGCGGCGCTGCGAATCGTCAACGCCATAGGAGGAACAGCATGGCGAGGGCAAATCACGTCTTCCAGATGGCGCAAAAGCGGCGGACGGAGGTTCTGGTGGAGTGTGGGTACGACGATTTGGATCACTTGACCGAGGAGATCCAGAGAGAGGAGAGACTGTTTATTGCTGTGGATTTTGCGAGGTCGATTTTTCAGGGGAGGGTTCCCAAGGAAGGGGCTTTGGAGAAGAGCATGGCGGTGGCGGCGGCGGAGATGGGCGTGCCTGCCGTTAGGATTGAGGACCCTCTCCACACTCGTCGTGTATAATAGGTTGGGATGGGAACACCCAGGTTGGTTGTTCAAAGGATGGGGCAGCTCCTGGAGGAGTTGTCTGAGAAGATGTACATATCATAAATTCTCCTCTTCAAATAATTCAATACCCACTAAAGTTTTTCTCCTCATTGGAAACACTCCGCCACTTCTTTTTGCAAACAATCTGATCGCCCACAATAGAATATATGCCCTTGGTCGGCAACCGCAATTCAACATGCCCAAAAAGTTTCCAGCCTATCTCGCCGAATATACAACAAGCAAACATCCAGATCTAATAGGCAAGTACTGGCTTTATTTCCAGGATCGATCACAGATTGAGTGACTATGCAATTTCTATGCTACTCGAAAGAGCGGATATACACCTGTAAGATGAACTTGATTAAAACAGTCGCTCGCCCCGCCAGTGGTATCGTGGGAGTATGCCCTTGTACTCCATGATGAATGCCGGTCTCATGCCCCCATAAAGTCATGATCATATGCCGTACCCCCAGCAATGCACAAGTCGGAACAGGCTCTTTCCCATGAGACTAAATCAACATTTCTCCTGCCTCCGGAAAAACACGTCCCAGTCCGGCACTTTCTCCTTCTCCGGTTGTTTACCATGGGCCGATTCCCAATTCATCGCTGTCTCTTTCCCCCAGATCGATGACGAATCCATGGCAAGAGCGGGCTTATCCCACATCTGATTCCTCTTAGTAGTGGCGCCTTCCCCTCCGAAGTGTGTCCAAAGCAGGACTGCCGCAGGGACCCGGTCTTTTGGTTCTACCACGGCCATATCCCTTAGCCACTGAAAATCCGGAGGGGCAAACTTGGCGCTTTCCAATGACGCTGCAATTAGCTCCGCATCTGTCTCGAATGCTCGCTCACGGAATTTTCCCATGTTGGTTGCGTCTGCCAAGGTAACAAATAGAGACCAAATGTCCACCTTTGACGTTTGCAGAACGTTCTGGTTCTGCAGAATTTCCGGGGCCATGTACAGCTGTGACCCGATGGCTGTCGTCGCTCTCCCAACGAGGTTGCAGACACCGAAGTCCGAGAGTTGGAAGATGGTGCGATTACCTGCGTTCTTGTAAAGGATGTTTGCTGGCTTCACATCACGGTGGACCATGCCATTGTGTGCGAGGTAGTCTAGGGCGGAAAGCATCTGACGCAGCAATACTTTGAACGTTGGCGCATCGGTCAGTGGTGTCGCTCGGACCTTGTCCTCCAAGTTTCCTTCCTTCAACTCCATAAATATCTCGAAATGAAACTGGCAGGCTTGCGAAGCCACGAACTCCACAATGTGGTCCTGGCAAGTTGGTCAAAAAGGATAAATGCGATTAGTGTAATTCAAACTCACGTGCTCAATTTTGGACATAGCAACTACCTCTCGCTGCAAATAGTCGGTAGATTGTCCTTGATACGAGATTTTCTTCACCACTAGTCTGTTGCCTGAATCAATGTTCAAAATCCTTTCGACCTGGCCGAACCCCCCTTTTCCAATAACGCCCTCTCCAATGTACCTTAATCTGGGCACGGGTGAGTTGATGGGCCTATCGATTCGCGAGACACGTTTGGACACAGGCGTAGTTTCAGGCTCGTCATCTGTCAGCGCGTAGTCAGGGCGATCCTCTCGTACTTCGAGCATCTCTGCCATATTGAAGGTAACCGGGTGCCACACAATGTCGAAGGAGGCCAAATTACCTGCGGTGCCATGGATATCCAGTCTGCTACCAGGTAGCTGTGGTAGAATCACCCGACGGGGAATACGGCCACTCTCAAATGGATAAGCATTGGGGCCTGTAATCTGGGTTGTATGATACCTAGACCGGTCAGATAGCATTATCAACTGAGTCTTCTTGTTGATTTCGAAAGCACATTGCTCTGTCGAGATATCACCCCCTTCAATTGTGACATCAGAGTCGCGTCGCCCAATCACTGCCAGGGTGTAGCGGGATTTTGTAGCGATCTGATATCCGATATTGATGCCTTGCATCACTTTGTTGTCGTGGCCAATGAGAGAGATCAAGCGACGATTATGAGGATGGGCGAGGACCTCGTGTGCTCGCGGGCTCTTGGGAATCAGGGAGAGTAGTGCGAGCTTATTTGGCTCGGAGGGTGGCACAAAGGGTGGTGCAACGAGTGGCATGATGACTTTGGACTCTGGAACAGAATGGTTTAGAGAATTTTATGAGTGAAGGTGAGGTTGGAAGATGACAGGAAAGACGGGCAAGACAGATCGCGAGGAGCTGAGGACATATATTTTTATTTATATAGCTGAGCCGAAGGAAGTCTACTCTCTCACACGAAAGGGAGTACTCGGTACAGTGCTGAAACGGATTGGGACCGACCAATAGCAATTGAGATAAGTCGTAGAAACCTACATGGTATCTGACGGAAATAATCGGCCGAGGCCAATGGCTCTGCAAGATGCAAGGATAAGGCACACGGTAGAGGCTACGAAGTTTCGGTGATCAGCCAAGGCATCAACCAGAATACGACGCTGGAGCCTGGGAATGAGGCAAGTTGAAATTGGTTGGTTAGGGCATACGGCTGTTATGCATCATATATTGAATCGCAGGATAGAAATGCCCGGCAGACTTTGTGTCCTCGGACGCTAGAAGCGGATAGTCTAATCTAGAGCTGGCTAGTGCCACTATTGTGAGGATCTCTCTGCTCATTCATCTTCTCTTCCTTCACTTACACAATGTGACACCACAAACCCAGCTGGGTAGAGCCCATCTACGTTTTCTTGCCATCATCATGGCGACTTATTATCGCAATCCAGATCAACGTGATGAGATTATTGAAGCCCTTCAGCGACTCGAAGCGAATCCCGGGCTGCTTGATCGATCAAGAAATCGGTACAACGACCCTCCACCTCCTTACTCTTCGGGGAAGACCACCGAAGCTCCCAGCCCAGGGTTCCATCGACGGCTCGATGAGTTCGACGCACGACTTGAAAAGAAGCAAGAGCGTTGGCAGTCCTCTCCGGAATCCCAGTATCACTCTCAGTGCAATAGAGAGCGGGAGCGGCTTAGCTACCAGCAAGAGAGGCGACGTGACGGCCGAAGACAAACATTACCGTATGATCAAAACATCAAAATTGACCAATTTCAGTGGGCCGGTGAACTTGGCGCAAACGCCGCAAACAACGTACGCTGCCGGTGGATCGAGCAGGGCATTTGGAATGATGAATGGGGAAGCCAGCCAGGCTGGCCAAAGGTCCCGGGAACAGCATATCCTACACCATTCTGGGCGCATGAGGATCGCCCTAATCCTTTTGCTCCACAAAGGCGCGAAGAGCCGCAACTGCTTTTCAATCTCACGGGGGACCTCTTTGGCAACACAGATACAGACCAACCACAGTCACCACAGGGTATTGCAGAAGATCCAGAGTCCGAGCCCCAACGTGACACATCGGCATCTCGTCCATACTACCAGTTCGTCTATCAGGTGTCCCAAGAGTGCGAGTGGATTAGAGATGAAGCGGACTATGCACGACCTGGTGAGCCTATTGATGTCAACGCCGCGGCTCACAAAAGCATAAAACAATTCTGGCAGAAGTCTAAGATTTGGGACCCTCAGTGGGAAGAGATGCCGGGAATGAAGTGGATGTACGAGGAGCCGGCCGAAGACGAAATTGATAGCTCCGCTGGCGGTTCACAGCCCAGTCTACCTTCCAACCATGCTCAATACGAGTCCAATAGCTCGGTCGACAACTCACCACCAGTCCCTCCCTCCAACCCTCAGTATGAAGCTGCTATGAGAGCCGCACCACCAGCTCAGCCTCCCCACAATCGCAGCATTTTCGACCAAGCTATTAGACCAACCCACAGCAACAACAATCTACTCGCTCTGGCATCTGCTGAGCCGCCCGTCGCTCGCGGCTTTTTCGGCGGACGAGCAGCCGACAACAACGACCTTTTCGCTCCGCGACCTATGGAAGCTTCCACCGAGCAAACATCCGAGGCCCCTCCCACCGGTCGTAGCATTCCTGAAAACGCACCAGAACCGGCTCATGATAGCAACAGTGTCGCTCCCGAATCTATTGAAGCCCCCACTGGGCAGAGGGAGGGAGCTCCTGCCGAGATGAAGGAGTCCAAGCAAGTGTCGCAAGTGCTGGGAGACACAATCGAGGAGCCCAAGAATGTCGACGATCACATCCTACGACGAGTTCGCTCATCAAAGATCACGAAACCTGGCAAAGCCACTGGTCCTCGTACTACTAGACGTCAGCAAAGGCCAAAGCAGGACTTGATCAAGTCTATTGCAATAGCTAGCACTGAGGGACTTAACGAATTTTCTTCGAAGCAGGGTGACAATGCAGACGCAAATTCTCACGCACCACAACCACCACGTCGAAGTTCACGAATTGCAGCAAAAGATGCAGATGCCAACGATGCAACGGGTAGTGTTGTCGAAGCGGAAGCTACCAAAGGCATTCGACAGAAACGGGGAGCAAATCTCAGCAAACCTGCAAGCTCTTCTAGGGTGCCGAAATCTCTCAAGCCCCAAGGCATTATAAAGACTCGTTACCAGGTTGGGCCTAAAGCCCGGAAAGCTCGACAAACTTGATGTCAGACGTCAGCTTTAGTCTGCAGCTGCAGAAGGGGACTGAACGCCTTTGTCACCTGTTCTACTGAGGTTCTTCCGACATCCTCACTAATCACCACCATCAACACCTTGAGGACATTACTCGGAGATGACTTTATTCTTTTATTGTACAACACTAGACCGGACGAAGCAATTCACAACCCATGCATACTCTTGTTGAAGGCGAACCAGAATGCACATGACTCAAGGCGTACAGAATGAAAGAATCAGGCTCAGAATGAGGGATGAGTGGAAGCCGAACGAAATGGCACCTTGTCAGATTTCGGATGGAGAATGATAATGCATAGCGCTGCTAGTACGGGTTCCAACGACTATCTTTTCCTTTCTATCGATTGCGATTCTCTGCATCATGCATCATGTAAGTTAGACGGATGACGAGCGGATGATTTATGGATATGAAATCAGCTTTCTACAATGACATTAGCCCCAAATTCTGCGTGCCAATGACCAACTTGCACTGCCAGACCGACCATATGCTGCTCCAGTCCAGTCTTTGCAAGCCTTCCATTCGAATTTCCAATCCTCCTCCTTACCCTTTTCCTTTGTCTCTCGAAGGAGGCAATCTATGATCACTCCTATGACAAAGCCCTACACAAGACTCAGATAGACAATGAGAGCCCAACTTTTGATCCCGCTACCAAAGCATCATGAATGGAAGTCTAAGACAAAGAACCAGGCGGCGTTCTAGAAAGACAGGTCCACGAACGCGACCTCGCACTTTAACCTTCCAACAGGTAAACATCAGCAAGGCTTTACTCTGCTCCCTCTTTGCGCAAACCACCTCTAACGCCCGCTGTTATAATCGCAGCAAAGCGCAGCAACAGGTCTGCCCACAGCATACACCAGCTCAACAGCACCGCAATTCTCTGCACGCCCCTCACGATTCAACCGGTCAAGGACCGGCGGTCGCAAAACAAAGACCCACGAATGGACTCGCCCCAATCACCGCACTCACCAACCACGCCCAACGCCTCCCCCTCCTCACACCGCTCCACTTCTCTAACCTCACCCATCACCTTCCCATCAACCTCCCCCGCCACCACCCCCACCTCGACCCCAAGCACAAACCTCCAACCCCCCCCACCCAGACCAACCCGCCGCCCCCGCCGCCGTCGTCCCCCCCTCCTCAACCGCCGTCACCACCCCACTCTCGACCCAGCCCTCCACCGCCCACCCCTCCCCAAAAAAGGAATCTACTTCCCCCACCTCCTCCGCCCCCTC
>JAABUQ010006021.1_pt1 | contig 18757 bp, 19 predicted proteins | sample 5560001 | NCBI WGS metagenome assembly JAABUQ01 (sample SAMN10711888, study PRJNA513371) | rock metagenome | isolation source: Antarctica rocks | place: Antarctica: Victoria Land, Finger Mt nord | collected 2015-12-18
CAGCCTGCACAAGGACCTGACCACCAAGGCCCGGCTCTACGCGACGGCGGGCGTCGCCGACTACTGGGTCGTCGACGTCCAGGGCCGCCAGGTCGAGGTCCACCGCCACCCCCGCGACGGCGCCTACCGCGCGGTCCGGGCCTACCGACCCGGCGAGGAGATCCGCCCGGCCGCCTTCCCCGAGGTCGCCTTCCCGGTCGATGTCCTCTTCCCGCCCGAGCACCCCTGAGCCCGAGGGCGACATCCGATGAGCACGTCCGTCCGGGTCACGGTCGCGCAGTACGACGCGATGATCGCGCGCGGGGAGTTCGAGCCGCGCGAGGACCATCACGTCGAGCTGATCGAGGGGGAGATCGTCCCGATGAGCCCGATCGGCCCGATGCACGACGACGTGGCCGAAAAGATCACGGAGTGGAGTTACGAGAATCGGCCCAATGCCAAGGTCTGGGTCCGGGGCTCCGTCGGCTTCCCCCGGTTGGACAGTGCCCCCGAGCCCGACCTGGCCTGGGTCCGTCGAAAGCCTTACAGGCGGGCCCGTCCGGGTCCCGCCGACTTGCTGCTGATCGTCGAGGTCGCGGACAGCACCCTCCCCTTCGACCGGGGGGAGAAGGCCGGGCTCTACGCACGGGCCGGGGTCGCCGACTACTGGATCGTGAGCATCCCGGACCGACATGTCGAGGTCCGACGCGACCCGCTCGGCGGGACCTATCGGTCGATCCGGACCTTCGCGATCGGCGAGTCGATCCCCCTCCTCGCCTTCCCCGAGCTGTCGTTCCCGGTCGCGACGGCCTTCGCGGACGAGGACGACGACGACCGGGATGAACCCGCCTGACGCGAGCCGAACTCCCATGCGGATCGTGAGCCTGCTGCCCTCGCTGACGGAGCTGGTCTGCGCCCTCGGGCGGGGCGACGAGCTGGTCGGCGTCACCCACGAGTGCGACTACCCCCCCGGGGTCGAGTTCCTGCCGCACCTCACGCGGAGCCGGATCGCCGCCGCGGCGACCGGGGCCGAGATCGACCGGGCGGTCTCCGACCAGGGGGGGAGCCTGTACGACCTCGACGCCGACGGCCTGGCCGAGCTGAGGCCCGGCCTGATCCTCACGCAGGAGCAGTGCGACGTCTGCGCGGTGAACGAGGCGACCGTCCGCCGGTCGGCGGCGACGCTGCCGGGGCCGCCCCGGGTCGAGAGCGTCAACCCGACCGACCTGGCGGGCGTCTTCGCCATGTTCCAGGAAGTCGCCGCGATCCTCGACGCCGAGCCCGAGGCCCACGCGCTCCGGTCGGGATTCGACGACCTGGCCGAGACGATCCTCTCGCGCGTCGGCGACCGGCCGCGGGCGCGGGTCCTCCTGCTCGAATGGCTCGACCCGCCGTTCTCGTCCGGCCACTGGAACCCCGAGCTGATCGCGCTGGCCGGGGGCCTCGAGGTCCTGGCGCGGGCCGGCGAGCGGTCGAGGCGGCTCGGCTGGGGCGAGGTCGTCGCCTCGGAGCCCGACGTCGTGCTCCTCTCCCCCTGCGGCTTCGGCCTCGATCGCGCCGAGGCCGAGCTGCCGGCGCTGCTCGCTCGGCCCGAGTGGCGGTCGCTGGAGGCGGCCCAGGCCGGCCGGGTCGCCCTCGTCGACGGCTCCGCCTTCTTCTCCAGGCCGGGCCCCCGGCTCCGCGAGAGCCTCGCCATCGCCGCGGCCGCGATCCATCCCGGCCCCTGCCACGACCTCGCGCCCCGGGGGAGCTTCCGGTTCCTCGAACCGGTCGCCGACTGATCCCGACCCCACCCCGAGATCAGGCCTGGCCCGGGCCGTGCCGGCGGAGGGGCGGTCGAGGTTTCACGGGATCACCCGTGACCGTTCATCGGGGCCTCATCGCCGGCGACTAGGATCCTCCGTGTCGGCGGCCCGACGCCTTCCCGGACTCGGGCGCGGCTCGGCCCGGCGACCGGACGCATCCCGTCGGGGAGCGAGCTTCCCCCAACCCCGCCCCACGCTCCCCACCCGAGCCCCCTCCCTCGACCCCGGGAGGGGGCCCTTCCCTTCTCCCCCCCGACGACCCTGGACGGACTCGCCGACGCCCGCCTGCCCTGCCTCCCGCCCCGTCCTGGGCCCTGATGGCGGATCGGCCTCGGCGTCGAGGCTTCCTCCCCTGGGCCTTCGATCCGGCGGACCTCCCGGCTCGACGTGGGCTTCGGGCTCCATTCCGATGGGGACCTGCCGATTCGGCAGACGATCGATCGTCTCCCCGTCCGAACGGCAGGCCTACGTCGCGATCACCACGCGACAAGAAAGCTGCAAGTCCATTCTATTATCCAATTTGTGATCGGAAAACCGATGGGGCATGTCCTTTGCTTCCGTGAGGTTGCATTCCCCCGACCTGTCGGCGACATCCCGAGCGATCGGGGGTGCCGCCGGGGTCGGCCGGTGAGTCTCGGGCGTTCGGTGGTCGCAGGAGATTGGATGCGATGAATCTCAAGCCGTTGGGCGATCGGGTGGTGGTGGAGCGCGAGGAGGCCAAGGCGACGACGGCGGGGGGGATCGTCCTGCCCGACACCGCCAAGGACAAGCCGCAGAAGGGCAAGGTCCTGGCCATCGGCGACGGCCGGATCACCAAGGACGGCAAGCGTCGCGAGCTCCAGGTCAAGGTCGGCGACCAGGTCCTGTTCACCTCCTACGCCGGCGACGAGTTCAAGATCGAGGGCGACCAGAAGGTCCTGCTGATGCGCGAGGACGACATCCTCGCCGTCGTCGGCTGATCCTCGCCCGGACGATCCCCTTCCCCAGACCAGACCAGCGACAGACACCCCTCGGGAGTGCTTGCACACCATGGCCGCGAAGATGATTGCGTTCGATCAGGAGGCCCGCCAGGCGATGCAGCGCGGGGTCGCGAAGCTCGCCAGGGCGGTCAAGGTGACGCTCGGCCCCCGCGGCCGGAACGTCATCATCCAGAAGTCCTTCGGCTCTCCGACGGTCACCAAGGACGGCGTCACCGTCGCCAAGGAGATCGAGCTCGAGGACAAGTACGAGGACATGGGCGCCAAGATGGTCAAGGAGGTCGCCTCGAAGACCTCCGACGTCGCCGGCGACGGCACGACCACGGCGACCGTCATGGCCGAGGCGATCTACAACGAGGGCCTCAAGGCCGTGGTCGCCGGCGTCAACCCGATGCTCATGAAGCGCGGGATGGACAAGGCCGTCGAGGAGATCGTCGGCCAGCTCAAGGCGATGAGCACCAAGATCAGCGACAAGCGCGAGACCGAGCAGGTCGCGACGGTCGCCTCGAACTTCGACCCCGAGATCGGCAAGATGATCGCCGAGGCGACTGAGAAGGTCGGCAAGGACGGCGTGATCACGGTCGAGGAGGGCAAGACCCTCAAGACCGAAGTCGAGTGGGTCGAGGGGATGCAGTTCGACCGGGGCTACCTGAGCCCCTACTTCGTCACCAACCCGACCTCGATGGAGGCGGTGCTGGAGGACGCGTATATCCTCATCTACGAGAAGAAGATCTCGTCGGTGAAGGACCTGGTCCCGGTGCTGGAGAAGGTGGCCCAGACCGGCAAGCCGCTGCTGCTGATCGCCGAGGACATCGACGGCGAGGCGCTGGCGACCCTGGTGATCAACAAGCTCCGCGGCACGTTCAAGTGCGCCGCGGTGAAGGCCCCCGGCTACGGCGACCGCCGCAAGGCGATGCTCGAGGACATCGCCGTCCTCTCCGGCGGCAAGCCGATCTTCGAGGCGCTGGGGCTCGAGCTGGAGAACGTCTCGCTGGCGGACCTCGGCCAGGCGAAGAAGGTCCAGATCGACAAGGACAACACGACGATCATCGAGGGCGCGGGCAAGACCGACGCGATCAAGGGCCGGATCGAGGCGATCCGCCGCGAGATCGCCGACACCAAGAGCGACTACGACCGCGAGAAGCTCGAGGAGCGGCTGGCGAAGCTCGCCGGCGGCGTGGCCAAGATCAACGTCGGGGCCGCGACCGAGAGCGAGATGAAGGAGAAGAAGGCCCGGGTCGAGGACGCCCTGCACGCGACCCGCGCGGCGCTGGAGGAGGGGATCCTCCCCGGCGGCGGCGTGGCGCTCTTGAGGGCCTCGCGCCAGGTCAAGCCGACGGGCCTGACCCACGACGAGGAGACCGGCTTCCAGATCATCGTCCGCGCCTGCTCGGCCCCGATCCACCAGATCGCCGAGAACGCCGGCCAGGACGGCGGCGTGGTCGTCGCCAAGGTCGCCGAGCAGACGGGCAACTTCGGCTACGACGCCCTGAAGGACGAGTACACCGACCTGGTCAAGGCCGGCATCATCGACCCGACCAAGGTCACCCGCTCGGCCTTGCAGAACGCCGCCAGCGTCAGCACCCTGTTGCTGACCTCCGACGCCCTGATCGCCGACATGCCCAAGGACGAGAAGCCCGCCGGCGGTGGCGGCCACGGCGGCTACGACGATATGTATTGATCCGCCGAGAATTCCATCTCTCGGACGGGGGGGCCGGATCACGGATCCGGCCCCTTTTTTTGTGAACACGGCCTCCTTGCGGCGGGGCGGGTTGACGACCTCGATCGGTCAATGTAGAGTCATTGTAGAGTCGAGACAAGACCGGACCTGCGACCCTCGGTCCCAAGATGCGAGCTCAAATCCAGAAGTGGGGTAACAGCCTGGCCCTGCGGATCCCCAAGTCGTTCGCGGTTGAATCCAAGCTTGGCGTGAATTCCGAGGTCGAGCTTTCCCTCGAAGGCGGCCGGCTCATCGTGACGCCCACCTCCTCGCGGAAGGCGAGGCTAGAGGATCTCCTCTCCCGGATCACCGAAGAGAATCGGCATCCGGAGATGCTCTCGGGGCCGCCGGTCGGCGAAGAGTTCTGGTAATCCGGCGGTGGGGAAAGGGCGGTCGATGGCGAAAACCGCGTTCGTCCCGGACCGAGGGGACGTGGTCTGGCTCAACTTCCATCCCCAGGAAGGACACGAGCAGGCCGGGCGACGGCCCGGGCTTGTCATCTCCCCGCGCCTGTACCACGAGCGGTCGGGCCTGATCATCGTTTGCCCGATCACGAGCAAGGCCAAGGGATATCCGTTCGAGGTGCCGATACCGGACGGCCACCCGGTCGCCGGTGTCGTCCTCGCGGATCAGGTCAAGAGCTTCGATTTCCGGGCACGCGACGCCGAGTTCTGGTGCCATCCGGGGGGCGAGGTCGTCGGCGAGGTCGTCGACCGGCTCGGGCTGCTCCTCCATCCGGAATGACCGTGCATTGACCGACACGCGACGTTGTGGCCGCGTCGATCCGGGCCCGTCAGTCCGCCCGGCCAGGTAGAGACGCGGCTAGCTCTGCGTCAGCATCCGTCCGCCGCCGGACCGGCATGTACCGGGCCGCGACCCCCGCCAGGAGGAACGCCCCGCCGACCAGGGTGGCGGCCGAGGGCCGCTCGCCGTGGAGCAGGACGACCCAGAGCGGGTTGAGGACCGGCTCGATCAGGCCGATCAGGCTCGCCTCGGCCACCCCGACGTCGCGGAGGCCCCGGGCGAAGAGGGCGTACGGGATCGCCATCTGGACGACCCCGAAGCCGACCAGGGCCAGCCCTTCCCCGACGCCGGGCACGGCGATCCTCCCGCCCGTCGCGATGATCCAGCCGCTCAGCGCCGCGGCGCCGCCGAGGTTGTTGACCGCGCTGAGCCAGATCGGGTCGAGGTCGCGGAGCCCCCGGACCCCGATCATGACGGCGGCATACGCGAGCCCGCTCGCCAGGCCGAGGGCGACCCCCTTCCCCTCGCCGGGCCGGCCGTAGTCGCCGAAGCCGACGATCGCCGCCACGCCGAGCATCGCCAGGCCGATCCCCCAGAGCGATCTCCGGTCGGGTCGCTCGCCGAGGAAGGCCAGGCCGAGCGGGATGACCCAGAAGGTCGACGTGCACTGGAGGAAGATGGCGTTGGCGGCCGTCGTCGCCTTGATCGCCCCGATGAACAAGCCGATCATCGCCCCGAACGCCAGGGAGAGCGGCACCATCACGGGCCGGAAGGCCCACTTCCTCGGGGGGACGACCGCCAGGAGCACCAGCCCGGCGAACAGGCTCCGATAGAAGGCGATCGACCCGGAGTCGAGGGTCAGCCCCTTGGTGACGACCCCGCTGACGCTCCAGAGCAGCGCCGCCCCGAGGACGTACCGACGACCGATCGATCCCGGCGTCGCCGAAGTCACCACGCTGCGCCTCCCCCGATCCCGTGCCCGGCCGATGACGGTCCGACTCGCCATCATCGTCCGAGGTTCGCCCGGGGACAAGCCGACCGGGTGGCGGTGGCTTTCGGGACGGCACGGGCTCAGTTCAGCGATCGCCAGTTCTCGAGGGCCTGCCCGGGGGTGAGCGACGGGTCGGCCTCGGGGGCCTCGCCGTAGGTGGCGAGGATGGGCCCGATCCCGAGGACCAGCCGCTCGACCGCCTCCGGGGTGAGGAGCGACCGCCAGAGGCCCGGGCGGCCCTGCCAGATATGGCCGAAGCCGTGGGTCTGGCGCAGCCGGTCCATCGTGTTCCGCTCGAGCGCCTCGGTCCAGGGGACCTCGGGCGGCCGGCCGATCGCCCGGGCGATCCCGTCGAGGGTCGGCTCGGGCCGGGCGACGAGGTCCTCATACCGGACCGGGACCGACCCCGGGGCGTCCCACCACGACGGGCTGACGGCGAACAGGGCCGCGGCCCTCGGCCCCGTCGCGTAGTCGAGGAAGGCTGGGTGGCAGGGGTCGAGGCCGCGGATCGAGGCCTCGTCCCCCCCCTCGCCGGCCAGCCACAGGTGGGTGTCGTGGACGTGGGTCGCGTACTGGAGGATCGAGACCAGGACGTCGAACGGGTGGCGGCGGGGGACGATCACCCGGACCGCGTGGCTCGCGAGCAGGCCGGCCATCGCGGCGTCGCGGCGGACGTGGACCTGGACGATCGACCGGGCCATCGCGGGCGCGCCCCAGTCGGGCTCGAGCGGGTCGTGGATCGCCAGCTCGCGGCCCCGGTCCCCCTCGATCGCGTAGCCGGTGGCGAGCACCCGCCGGAGCCAGGTGTTGCCCGACCGGGGCGTCCCCAGGACCGCGAGCCGGGGGCCGGCCTCGTCCCACGGGCCCGACTTTGCCACGGCGGCCTCCGACTCGTCCGCGCGGGCCGGGACCTGCCGTCGGGACTTGACGGCGCCGGCCAGGGACGAGAGATAGTTCCAGACGACGCCCAAGGGCGGGCCTCCTCCCGCGGATCGGTCCGACACGGCCCCGGAGACACCCGACGTCCGCCCCGGCCGACGATAAGGTAAACTTTATCCGCGATCCGTCGATGCCAATTCGCCGGATTTCCGCCCCACGGCCGGACCCCGTGGTGGCCGGGCCCGGCCCTAATCGTCCTCGCCCTCCACCGGCTGCTGGGCGTAGAGCTTCAGGTAGCTCTCGAACCGACCCTGGTCGATCTGGCCGCGAAACAGGGCGTCCTTCACGGCGCAGTCGGATTCGTGGGTGTGCGAGCAGTCGGGGAACTTGCAGTTGGGGATGTAGGGGCGGAACTCGACGAAGTAGGCCTCGACCTCGGCCGGGTCGATGTCCCAGAGCTCGAACTGGCGGAGGCCCGGGGTGTCGACGACATAGCCGCCGATCGCCAGCCGGATCAGCTCGGCGGCGGTCGTCGTGTGCTTGCCCTTGGCGGTCCAGCCCGAGACCTCGCGGACCCGGAGGTTCAGCCCCGGCTGGATCACGTTCAGGAGCGAGCTCTTGCCGACGCCGCTCTGGCCCGAGAACGCCGTCACGCCGGAGGAGAGCAGCTCGCGGAGCCGGGCGATCCCCCGGCCGTCGGCGGCGGAGGTGACGATCGTCTCGTAGCCGAGCTGGGTATACAGGCCGATGATCCACTGGTAGGGGGCGAGGTCGACGAGGTCGGCCTTGTTCAGGACGATGACCGGGCGGATGCCCCCCTTCTCCGCGGCGATCAGGTAGCGGTCGACGAGCGGGAGCTTGAGCCCGGGCTCCTGCAGCGCCGAGACGATCAGGAGCTGGTCGACGTTCGAGGCGATCACGTGCTCCTTGCGGCGGTAGCCTCGGGTGAGCATCCCGCGGCGGCCCTCGACCTTCTCGATCAGGCCCTCGTCGGGCCCGCTCGGGCGGAACCAGACCCGGTCGCCGACGGCGACCACGTTCCGGCCGTCGATGGCCATCGTCTTGAGGATCCGCCGGACCCCGCAGCGATACTCGCGGGCGTCGTCCCCCTCGACCACGGAGACCAGGCCGTGGACCCGGATCACCCGGCCGGGCCGGCACGAGGTGAGGTCGACGGCGAGGAGCGACCCCGGGTCGTCGGCCGACCCGAGCGTGGAGGCCTCGCCTCCCTCCGGGGGGGTCTCGTGGATGACGGTCCGGTGCCGCGAGAGGTCCCCCTTGGCGCGGACGCGCTCGGACGAGACGCCGTCGGTCCCCTTGGCGTCGTCCTGGCGGAACGACCGGGTCAGGTCGTTGGCGCGGGTCCGCTTCTGGCGGTTCTTGCGGAACTCGACCCGGACTTTCTTCTTCTTCGCCACGCCGACACCCCTCGCCCAGCGGCCGACCCCGGGGCCCCGACCGTTGCGGCCGGCCCGCGTCCCTCCCATCATAGCGAGATCGCGACGCCCCGCGGGGGCGTGGCGCGGAATCCGCCGACCCGAGGACGATCGATGCCGGAGGTGCGGAGCTGCCCCCGATGCGGCCGGACCGTCCCCGGGCCGCCCGGCGATGCCGTCGGCTGCGACGATTGCGGCGGAGATCCCGACGAAGCCCGGGCCGGGTCCGTCCCGCCGGGCCCCCTCCGACGGTCGTTCGCCCTGATCCTGGGCGGCCTGGCCGCGCTCGTCGCGGGGCAATGCGTCCTGGAAGCCCCGGAGGCCCTCCGCTCGCTCCGGGCGGACGAGCCGGCCCGATGGGCGGGCAAGCTCGTCGCGGCGATCGCCCTCGGGCTGTCGGGGGGCTCGCTGGCCGGCCGATCGCCGGCACCGCCCACGCCCGGCGGGGACGACGAGGAGCCCGACCCGGCCGGGCCCGACTGACCCGATGCGCCGGCGGCCGCCCCGGCCTGGCCCTGACCCCGGCGACCGCGTGCCGGCCGGGGGGCCGTCCCCCCGCACGCGGTTTCGGACCGGTCGAGGTCGGGCCCACCGGGGCTCCCGCGGTCTTTCCCGGAGTACCACCCCCATCCGGAATGAGTTACGTAATTGACAACCGGTGCATAAGATGCAAAATCTGGGGTGTTCACAGTGATTTTGCGGACTCAACATTTGGCTCGATCGCCACATCAACCGAGACGGATGGACATCATGAACCGGTCGAAGATGCGGATCTCGCCGCGCGTCGAGTCGTTGGAGCAGATCGCCCTGCTGTCCACCATGTCCGGGATGCCCGTCGTCGCCGCGGCGACCACCGGCCTCGGGAATACCGGATCGGTCACCACGTCCGACGTGCAGGGGATCCAGCAGGACGCCTCGGGCGGCTTCCTCGAGCAGTACATCTCCCAGATCGAGGCGTTGTACGGCCAGAGGAACAATGTCAAGCAATTCGCCCGGTCGGTGATCGCGGACCATCAGGTCACCAGCTTCGACCTGGAGCGGACGGCCGGCACCGCGGGCGTGACCCTGCCGACCGGCATCGCCTCGCCCTCGGACCTCCGCAACGCCCAGGAGGTGCTCGCCGCCGTCCGGGGCGGCAACGTCGATCGGGCCTACCTCAGGGTCATGGCGCAGGTCAATGCCCAGGACGTGGCCGCGGACCAGCAGCTGATCAACTCGACCCAGGACGCCGGCATCCGGGCCTTCGCCCAGGAGACGTTGTCCTACGACCAGAATCACCTGCAAGGGGCGATGCAGCTGAGCCTCCGGCCGAGGAGCACGTACAGCCCCTCGCTCCCGACCACCAGCATCACGGCCCCGCCCGCCAGCGTCCCGTCGACCACGGCCGCCGACGCCCAGGCGCTGCGGCGGTATTCCTCGGGCGGCTACCTCGAACAGTTCATCTCGCAGATCGAGGAGCAGCGCGGCGTCCGGAGCGATGCCCAGCAGTATGCCCAGTCGGTCGTGGGCGACCATCAGGTCACCAATTACGACCTGTCGACTACGTCCAACGCCGCGGGCGTGGCGCTGCCCAGCGGCATCACCGAGGCGTCGGACATCCAGGACGCCCGCCAGGTCCTCTATGCCGTCCGCCACGGCTACCTGGACCGGACTTACCTCAGGATCATGGCGCGGATCAACGCCCAGAACGTGGCGAACGACCAGCAATCGATCGGCTCGACGCAGGACGCCGGCATCCGGGCCTTCGCCCAGCAATCGCTCGCCTCGGACACGATGCACCTGCAGGGGGCCCAGCAGCTGCTCAGCCGGCGGAGCACCACGTACACCCCCGGCCGCTGACAGCGCCCGAGCGGAGGCCGGGCCGGGAAGCATCCCCGGCCCGGCCGACCGATTTGACCGGCCCCTTTCGATTCCCGCCTGAACCCCGCCGGGGCCTTCGACCGGGGACGGCCCCGTGTCGGTGCGGCGGAGGGCCCGACGCGGCCGGCTCGCGGCGATCCCGCCGACGGATGAATCCGGCCTGCCTCCCCCGGCGAATGGTACGGGTGTGCGCCCCGGGCCCTCGGCCCGAGGCGATTCGTCGGAAGGCTGGGCACATCCGGGAGGGATCGACCATGCGGAGACTACGCGCCTTGGGGCTGGCCGTCGGGATCATGACGGCCGCCGCGTCGCCGGGATCGTCCTCGGGCCGCGGGCCGGACGGGCACGACTCCTCGAGGCCGTCGAAGGCGGCGGCGACCGCGACCGCCAGGCCGGCGTCGCACCGAGGGCAGTCGGGCGAGCCGAAGGCCCGGGGGGTCCTCGGGACGGCGGCCTCGGCGGGCAAGTTCCGGACCCTGATCGCCGCGATCGTCGCGGCCGACCTGTTCGACGCCCTCCGCGGGGACGGGCCGTTCACCGTCTTCGCGCCGACCGACGAGGCGTTCGCGAAGCTGCCGGCCGGCACGCTCGAGTCGCTGTTGAAGCCCGAGAACCGCCCGGCATTGGTAGCGATCCTGAGCTACCACGTCGTCCCCGGCCGGGTCCTGGCGAAGGACCTGAAGGCGAACCCGACCCCGAAGACGCTCCAGGGGGGGCGGCTGGCGATCGCCGAGAGCGGCCGGGGGATCGCCGTCGACGAGGCGACCGTCCTCCAGGCCGACGTGACGGCCCGCAACGGCGTGATCCACGTCATCGACCGCGTGCTCACCCCGCCGAAGCCGGGAGTCCTCGGCGTCGCCGAGAAGGCCGGGAGCTTCTCGACCCTGCTGGCCGCGATCCAGGCCGCGAAGCTGGAGGACGTCCTCTCCGGCGACGGCCCGATCACCGTCTTCGCGCCGACCGACGAGGCCTTCGCCAAGCTCCCGCCCGAGCGGCTCCAGGCGCTGCTGAAGCCGGCCAACCGCCACCAGCTCCGGGAGCTGCTGAAGTACCACGTGGCCGAGGGGAAGATCACGGCCCGCCAGGCGGCGGCGGCCGGGTCGGCGAAGACCCTCCAGGGGGGCAAGGTCGAGGTCGGCATCGAGGGGGGCCGGCTCGTGATCAACGACGCCAGGGTCGTCGGCTCGGACATCCCGGCCGGTAACGGGATCATCCACGCGATCGACGCGGTGCTGATCCCCAAGGAGTGATCACCGTCGCCGGGCGTCGGGGGCGTCCGACCGGGAGGACGAGGCCGGCACGGGTCGGGCCCGGGACGATCCGGGCCGAGGGCGGGGGAGGTACCGTGCCGGGATCGACCTTGGAGCGGATCGCCGGCGGGGACAGGGCGGCCGTCGCGGAGTGCATCGACCGGCACGGGGGGCTCGTCTGGTCGATCGCCCGTCGGCTCTGCATCGACCGATCGGAGGCCGAGGACGCCGTGCAGGAGATCTTCATCGACCTCTGGTCGAGCGCGGGCCGGTTCGACCCGTCGCGGTCGTCGGAGGCGGCGTTCGTGGCGATGATCGCCCGCCGCCGCCTCATCGATCGCCGGCGCAAGGGCCGGCGCAGGCCCGGAGCGATGCCGCTGCCCGACGCCCTCGCCTGCCCGGGCGAGGGGCCCGAGCGCCGGGTCGACGACGTCGACGAGGCCGGCCGCGCCTCGATCGCCCTGGCCTCCCTGGGCGACGACCAGCGCCGGGTCCTCCTCCGGGCGATCTACGACGGCAAGACGTATGCGGAGATCGCCGAGGAGACCGGCCTGCCGCTCGGGACGGTCAAGACCCACGCGCGCCGCGGCCTGATCCGGCTCCGCGAGGCGCTCGTCGACCATCGACCCGCCCCCTCTCCGTCGACGCCCGGGGGTGACCGATGAGCCTCCCCGACCCGTCGGGCGACGACCCGATGCTCGACCGCCTCGCCGACCGGGTCCTCCAGGGCGAGGAGTCGGGGCCGGACGGTGCGGGACGGCCGCCGATGGACCCCGAGGACGAGGAGGCGCTGCTGGACCTCGCCCTCGCCGCGGCCGTCGTCGCCCGGCTCGACCCGTCGGCGGGGGTCAAGCCGATGCCCGCGACGCTCCGGTCCCGGGTCGAGGCCGACGCGGCCCGGTCGTCGCTCGACGGGCCGCGGCCCCCCCGCCCGCGGCCCGCGGCCCTCCGGCTCGTGCCCTGGCTGGGATGGGCGGCGGCCGCCTCGCTCGCCGTCGCGACGATCGCCCGACGGCCCGCACCTCCCGACCCGATCCCGATCCCGGTCGTCATCCCGACCACGGCCCCGACTGCGGCCGAGCGGATGGCCCGGCTCGCCGCCGAGGCGCCGGCCGTCGCGATGCAGCCGACCGACCACCCGATGGGGGCGGGCTCGGGCGGGAGGCTCGTCTGGAGCCAGGGCCGGCAGGAGGGGTATCTGGAACTCCGCGGGCTGGCCGAGGTCGACCCGTCGCGCGGGACGTATCAGCTCTGGATCTTCGACGCCAACCGCGACCCGCGCTACCCGATCGACGGCGGGGTGTTCGCGATCGCCGACGCCCGGGCCGGGACGGTCGTCCCGATCCGGGCGGGCCTCCCCGTCGGCCGGCCCATCCTCTTCGCCGTCACGCTGGAGCCCCCGGGCGGGGTCGTGGTCTCGGACCGGAAGCGGATCCTGCTGACGGCGAACTGGGACGGGTAGGCCTGTCTCAAGCCTTGCGTCGGCCGAAGACCACTGCGGCGACCAGGCCGGCCGCCACGCCGATGGCGAACCCCTTGGCGAGCGCGGGGCCCGGGGACCAGTCGGGCGGCGGGATGTAGAGCGGGCCGCGGGCGTCGGCGATCGCCGGCTCGCGGGTGTAGCGGCCGTGGACGGGCACGGCCCGGCGGTCGAAGTCGCGGGCGAGCTCGTGCAGCGACGCGCGGAGCGACGGGCCGGCGATCGGGATCCCGTGGCCGGTCGCCGCGACCTCGGGCTCGAGCGCGGCGAGCGACTCGACCGACTTCTTCGCGGCCTTCCAGTCGATCGTGTAGTACATGGGCGGGCCGTGCATCTCGGGATACTGCGTCAGGACGGACAGGGCCGATTCCTGCCTGGTCGTGATGAAGGCGTCGCCGGCGATCAGGGTCCGGTCGGCGTCGCGGAAGAACGAGACGTGGCCGGGGCTGTGGCCGGGGGTGTGGATCCATCGCCAGCCGGGCATCCCCGGGACCGTCCCGTCCGCCGGCAGCGGCCTGACCCCGCCCTTCAGGTCGATCGGCCCGCGCGGGTAGAGCCACGAGAGCGCCGCCATCGCCCCGCCGCCGACGGTCGGGTCGGCCGGCGGATAGGAGGCCCGGCCCGTCAGGTAGGGGATCTCCAGCGGGTGGGCATACACCGGCACGTCCCAGGCCTTCGCCAGACTTTCCAGCGCCCCGACGTGGTCGAAGTGCCCGTGGGTCAGGACGATCGCCGAGGGCCGGTTGCCGTGCCCGTACCGGCGGGCCGCGACCTCGCCGATCGTCGCCGAGAACGGCTTCACCCCCGCGTCGATCAGCACCCAGGACCGGTCGCCGCGGGTCGGCTTCCCGGAGTAATAGACGTTGACGATCCCGGTCCTCTGATAGGCGAGATCCCTCGTGATCGGGCGGGGCCAGCCGTGGACCTCCGCGCCCGAGGTCTCTTCCGGGGCGTGGGCCGGTTCCAGGACGGTGGACATCGCAGGTGCCTCCTCTCGGCTCAGGACATCGGGGACGCGGTCGGCGCACGGCCGAGTCGGCCCTCGTCCCGGACAGTCTAAGGGCAAACCGCGCGCCGATACGTTGATCCCCCGGCCCCCGCCGGTTTTTCCGGGTGCGATCGGCGGCCCGCCCCGCTATCCTGTCGGGGCCGGCACGCCCACGTCCGGCCGGTCGACCCGGCCCGCGTGCCCCGCCCTCGGCCCGATCGGAGCGGATCGCATGACCATCCCCGACAAGCCACGCCGGATCGCCGGCTGGGCCCTCAGCGCGCTGCTGGGGGCCCTCTTCCTGTTCAGCTCCTCCGGGAAGCTCATGAAGTCCGAGCAGGTCGTGAAGCTGCTCACGGAGCACGGCCTGGGTAACGAGGTCCTCCTCATCGGCGCGGGCGAGGCGGTCAGCGCGGTCCTGTTCCTGATCCCGGTGACGGGATCGCTCGGGACGCTCCTGCTCGGCAGCTACATGGGCGGGGCGATCGTCACTCACATGTCGCACGGCGAGCCCTACGTCACCCAGTCGGTGATCCTGGCCCTCGTCTGGCTCGCGGGCTGGCTGCGGTATCCGGGCCTGCTCGAGAGCTTCTACCCGCGGAGGGCACTCGGATGATCCAGGGGCTGCGGACTGTCATCTATCCGGTCGGCGACCTGGAGGCGGGCAAGGGCTGGTACGCCCGCGCCTTCGGCACGCTGCCGTACTTCGTGACCGTCCGGCGGACCCCATCTCCATGACTCGGGAACCGCAGGACGGTTCCCGCCGATGATAGTCAGCGCCCCGGAACTCCCGGGCGCGTGATCCTCCAGACCACCCCGGTCCCGGGGAACGGCCGCGGGGTCGGCCCCTGCCCGCTCGTCACGAACGCGACCGCCCCGATGTCCACCACGTACAGGGCGTCCCCGGCCGGCGAGAATTTGACGTCCACCGGTCGCTTCGGGCCGGCCGTCACCACGTACTCCATGCCCTTCGGCCCCAGGGCGCTCGGCCTGGCCCGGAAGAACACCTCCCCCTGACCCGTGGCCGGATCGATCCGCTTGACCCAGTACCCGGCCCGCTTCTGCTCCCGGGCCGTGGCCGGGGCGTAGTCCCCGGACGCGGCCAGGAACATCTGCCCTTCGAACCCGAACCCCCGGCCCGGGCTGAAGTCGATCTTGGTCACGCTCGCGTGTGGCTCGAACGTCATGAGCGGCTTCTCGACTTCGGGGTGGTCCTTCAGGAGGAACTCCGGGGCCGGCCCGCCCTTCGGCGTGAACCTCGGGTCGGTGACCGGCTCTCCGGACACGAAGTCCGGCCACCCGTACCAGGCGTCCTTCTTCACCACCCACAGGTTGTCCGGGCAGTTGGCGATCGGCCGGACGCCCCGCTCGTCGGCGCCGTTGTCCGAGGCGTAGAGCTTCCCGTCCGGTCCCCACATGACCCCGAACGGGTTCCGCAGGCCCCAGGCGTACACTTCCAGGTTCGACCCGTCCGCGTCCATCCGCAGGATCGACGCGGTCGCTTTGGCGGTGCCTCTGACGATCGTGCCGGCCGCGACGGTCTTGCCGAACGGCTGGAAGGCCGACGTCTTGACCGTCCGGGCCGTGTTCTTGGCCAGGGCCGTGAGCGGGTCGGCCGACTCGAACGCCTGCCCGCGGAGCGCGACGTCCCTCCCGGGCCGGTCGGAGAAGTCGGGATACGGGGCCAGCCACCCGAGCAGGTAGTTGTCCACCCCGATCACCCCGGAGTTCGTGGCCGACCCCTGGCCGAAATAGACCTTCCCGTCCGGGCCGACGGTGAGCTGATTGTTGTGATGGTCCCCGAAGCTCGGCAGGTCGGTCACCAGGTCGCGTACTCTGCCGTTCTCCAGGACAGAAACCTTGCCTCGGTGCGAGATGTACAGCCGGCCCTGGTGCCACAGGAGATCCGTGACGGGGCCGAACAGGTTGTCGGCCACGACCTCGTCCGTCCGCTGGGTGGGGCTCACCTGGGAGTACTTGATGACCCGGGCCGGGGCCACCCAGTCGCCGTCGATGTTCCCGGCCTCGGCCACGTACATCGACCCCCGGTCGTCGAACTCGATGCTGGAGGGGTACTGGAGGCCGGCCACCATCACCTCGACCCGGTATCCGGCCGGCACCTCGGCGGCCGCCGGGTCGGGACGGGGGATGGTCGGCAGGCTCCGCGGGGCCGGGGCCGGCTTCTTGATCGTCGGCAGGTCCGCGTCTCCCGAGGGCGGGTCCCCGGCCGGCGGGTCATTCTTCGGATCGGCCCCCGAACCCGGGATCTCGAGCCCATTGAGGTACGCCACGACGTCCGCCCGCGTGCCGGCGTCCTTCAGGTAAAACGGGTGCGGGGCGTCGATCCCCCGCTTCGGGTCGAGCAGGGCGTTGAGGTCGGCAACGGAGTTGTCGTGCAGGAAGGCGGGCTTGCGGGCCAAGTCGAGGAGGAGCGGGAGGGAGGCACCACGCTTCTCGCCCCGCTCGCTGGCGTCGAGGATGACCATCTTGTCGTCGAACCCGCCGGGGCTATCCTCGACGGGAGACAGGGGCGGCATCCGACCGGCGAGGCGCTCGGGCTTGTACCCCGGCCAGACCTGGTCGAGGACGATCACCGTCGGCGGCACCGGCTTGCCCGGGTCGGCGTTGTGGCAACCGGTGCAACTCGCCTGAAAGACCTCCTTGCCGCGGGCGGCAGCCGCCGCGTCCACCGCCGCCCCCTTCGGGGCCGCGAGGCGGTGCAGGTACGCCTTCATGTCCAGCAGCTTTTTCACGTCCGCTTGCCGGCCGGTCGGGGTGTCGCGGTGCCCGGCCTTGTGCCCGGCGGTCGCCTTCACGAACGGATACCCGGTGACCCCCGTCTCCTCCAGGATGCGGACGTAGTTGTCGTGCAACTCGGCCCCGTTCTTCCCGGCGAGCGTGACCAGGAGCTCGCGGCCCTCCGGGGTGGCGAGGGTCGTCATATCCAGGTTCGTCGTGTACGAGGCGTTGCTGATCCCCTCCAGCGTCTCGTGCAGGCCGTTCGAGCCGTAGGGGCCGGCCAGGTCCTGGCGGAAGAGCGGGGTGTTCTGGACCGGGTTGCCGATCCCGTCCTGGGTCTCGTCGAACGTCCCCCGCGGGTAGAAGGCCGGGTTCTTGAGGTATGCATCCACTTCCGCCTCGGTCGAGTCCCGGCGGACGCCTCTCGGGGCGCGGCCGATCGTCTTGCCGCCGAGTTCGAGTTGCAGGTTCGGGTAGTACGCCCGCGAGTTGGCGGCCAGGGCGAGGAGCGATCCCATGTCGAGGGAGTGGGTGGCCCGCCCGTCGAGCCGCTTCCCGATCGACCCCTTCCCGGGCATCTCGAAGACCGAGTTATCGGTGATCGTGTGGCAGATGGCGCAGGCGATCCCGACCTTCTCGCCCTTGGGCACGACCCCGATGACGGCGTTGGCCTTCACGAGCTTCATCGTGGTCTTCGGGTCGTTGAGCAGCGGGGCCTTCGCCGGTGACAGGTCGGTCGCGAGTTCGGCGGCGAGCGGAGCCTTTAGCTCTGCGGGAACGGCGTCGGCGTCCACATGCAGGCCGGCCTTGAGGGCGTCCAGGGGCGTGAATTTCTCGTCCTCCATGCCCTTCGGGAGCCGCATGGCATCGGTCCAGAAGCCTTCATTCCCGAACGTCTCGAACCGGAACACGTCCCGCCCGGCGGCCGCGTCCCCCGTCGACGCGTCGGCCGCTGTCCTCGCCGGCGGTGCCCCCAGGGCCAGGGTCGGAGGCGGGCCGCCGCAGGCCCAGAGCGTGATCGAGACGCAGCCAAGGGTGGTCGCCCCGAGAACGGTCCGATCGGACTTCCACATGTCGGGCATCCTTTCGACCCAGCGGGTCACGTGCGAGGTCGTCCCGGAACAAACCCTGTCACGACGGAGATCGCCGAGCGGGACGTAGGCTCCGATCCCCCGTAGACTGGAGGGGCCTGCAAACCCCACGCCTCAGCCGAAATAAGTCAAGGATTTCATTGACTTATCACCGGCGCGGTTCGCTATCGTCTTCCCGTGAGGATCCAGGGGCGTGATGAAACCTCTGCCAAACGAGCGGTTTTGGTCCAGCACACAGGGCCGCATCGTGACGATGCTCCGGGGCGGGACGAGGACCGTGAACGAGCTAGCCCGGCCGTTGGAGCTGTCCGACAACGCGGTCCGTGCGCACCTGACTACCCTGGAGCGAGACGGCCTCGTTCAGCAAGCCGGGTCGCGGAAAGGGATCCGCAAGCCGAACCTGACCTACGCCCTGACCCCGGACGCCGGGCACCTCTTCCCGAAGGAGTACGCCGTCATCCTCGGACACCTCGACGCTCAGAAGTACGGCCGTGACCGTCAGGTATCACCTGATCTGGTGCAATGCCGCTATCGCCATCCGTGGCGAGGCACGCTTTCAGCGGATCACAGCTGATACTGAACCAAATTGAGGGACCGCCAGCGATCGGGCAGCAATTCCTCGATCCGGCGTGCCGGGTGGGTGCAGACCCGATCCAGCACGTCGCGGAGGTACGAGAAGGGGTCGATCTTCAGGGGTAACTGATTAGCGCCCCGGAGGGGGACTCAGCCGGGGATGGGGACGGCGGGATGTGCGAGCTGGACGACGGCATCGATCAAGGCGGGGCCCGACGTGGTCCGAGAGAGCGTGCGCAGGACGC
>JAABUQ010006022.1_pt1 | contig 18757 bp, 17 predicted proteins | sample 5560001 | NCBI WGS metagenome assembly JAABUQ01 (sample SAMN10711888, study PRJNA513371) | rock metagenome | isolation source: Antarctica rocks | place: Antarctica: Victoria Land, Finger Mt nord | collected 2015-12-18
TTGTCGCCGCCTGTCCAAGGATTGGGAATGCCTCACCCGAAAGGCGCTCGCCTTCCTGCACTTGGCATCCATCCGAATCATGATCCGAAAACTCTGCCAAACATCACAATGATCCCGGACAGACTCTCAGTAAAGCTCGCGGCCGACCGCCCGCTGGCGTGATATCCGCAAGAACTCTCGCGCTCGAGAACGATGATCGAGGCAAAACCCGCAAGTTCGAACGCCGCGCCCGCGCCCGCAATGCCCCCGCCGATAATGACGACATCGGCTTCATTCGCGTCGGGGATCAAGATGAATACGCCTCCCTGTTTGGTGGCAGAGTACCGGAGTGGGGCGGCGACGCCAACGTGCCGTTGAGCGGCGTCTCACCCCTTTTTAGCCCGGCGCAGCCGCATGAAGGTTCTTGCCGTCAATGCTGTCTAGATTCCGCTTTAGCTCCCCGTTAGAGTTCTTCGTCGGATACGGGTTTCCCGAGTGGAGCGGCCTGCCTTCGACGAAGGGCGTCAACCAAGGCCACCCTTGCGGGCACGGTCTCGATCAGAGAGCAGGCAAGCCATGACCCAGAATCCGAATCGGTGCAGCCGTCTCCGGGGCCGCCTCGGCGAACTCGAGAACGATCTCATCGACGAACTCGCCGCCGGAAAGATCGACCGCCGCACCCTCCTGCGTCACGGCAGCCTACTGGGGCTTTCGCTTCCCGCGCTCGGCGGCCTCGCGGGAAGTTTCGGCCTTATCGCGGCCCCGAGCAAGGCACGCGCCCAGGTCAAGCCCGGCGCAACGATCCGGGTCGCGACGGTCACGCCCGCCGGCGCCATCAACCCGGTCAGCATCGCCGACCAGGGCGGCCTGACCATGCTGATCCAGACCGGCGAATTCTTGTGCGTGACGCAGCCCGACTTGACGCTGAAGCCGAGCCTCGCCGAAAGCTGGTCCCACAACGAGGACAGCTCGGTCTGGACCTTCAAGCTCCGGAGCGGCGTCAAATACCACACGGGCGAGACCTTCAAGGCCGCCGACGTGGTGGCCACCATCGACCGCTTGGCTGACCCGAAGAACGCATCCAACGCGCTCTCGGCGTTCAAGGGCATCCTGTCCCAAGGCGGCACTCGCAAGGTCGACGACCAGACGGTCGAATTTCACCTCGACGCACCCTACGGCAGCTTCCCCTACGTAGTGTCGTCCGACAATTACAACTGCATCATGCTGCCGGCCGAATTCACCGGCGATTATGAGAAGAACTGGACCGGCACCGGGCCGTTCAAGCTTGAGAAGTTCACGCCGAAGGTCGGCGCCAGCTTCGTTCGTTTCGATGAGTATTGGGGCGAAAAGGCGCTGCCCGACCGCACCGAATTCGTCTACTACGACGCGCTGCAGCCGCGCGTGCTGGCCCTGCAGGGCGGCCAGGTCGACATGATCGACCAAGTTCCGGTCGCGGGCGGCCAGGCGCTCCTCAACGATCCGAACTTCACGGTGATCCGGGAGAAGAGCGCCGCACACGAACAGGTGCACATGCGCTGCGATACCGGGCCGTTCCAGGACAAGCGCGTGCGCCAGGCGCTGGCGCTCAGCATCGATCGCGACAAGCTCGTGGCCGGTCTGTTCCGCGGATTTGCGGTGGTGGGAAACGACAGTCCTTTTGCGCCGGCCTTTCCGACCACGGACTTGAGCGTGCCGCAGCGAAAGCAGGACATCGCCAAAGCCAAGCAACTGCTCGAGGCCGCCGGGGTTCCGAAGGGTTTCAAGGTGACGCTGACGACCGAACGCTACATCGAGATACCCGACTACGCCATCCTGCTCCAGAACTTCGCGCGCCCGCTCGGCATCGAGATCACGCTGAACGTCGAATCCCAGGACGCCTATTACGGCAAGGCTGTGTTCGGTCAATCCGACTGGCTCGACAGCACTCTGGGGATCACCGATTACGGTCAGCGAGGCGTGCCGAACGTGTATCTGCGGGCACCGCTGCTCAGCGATGGCACCTGGAACGGCGCCCATTTCAAGAACAAGGAATTCGATTCCCTGGTGGACCAGTTCGGGCGAACCGGCGACCTCGGCGGCCAGCGCGCCATCGCGACCAAGATCCAGAACCTGCTTCTCGACGAGACGCCGATCATCTTCGCCTATTTCTACGATTACCTCGTGGTGACCAAGAAGAGCCTGGTCGGCATCCCGCCGATCGCCAACCGGTTGTTCCTGGATCGGGCTGGCTTCGCCTGATCTTTTGGCGGTTCCGGCCAGCCGGGACCGCCGCTTTCCACCAATGCCTCTCGAGCCCTCGGGCTCGGTGGCTGTCCATCGTCGGCCCGCAGGCGCGTGCCGGAGGATCCACGGTCACATGAACCAGCCGTCGCAACGGGACTTGGTAGGCTACGGGCCGGAGCCGCCCCATCCGCGCTGGCCCAACGACGCGCGGGTCGCCGTGAACTTCGTGGTGAACTACGAAGAAGGCGCCGAATACAGCCTGTTGAACGGTGACGACCGGCCCGAGACGATCCTCTCGGAAGTCGGCGCCTCGTCCCCGGCTTTGGGCGCGCGCGACCTCAACATGGAATCGATGTACGAGTACGGCAGCCGGGCCGGCGTCTGGCGCGTTCTGCGCGCCTTCAAGGAGCGTGGGGTGACACCGACCTGCTATGCGGTCGGCCTCGCGTTCGAGCAGAATCCGCGGGTCGCCGAGGCCTTTGCCCAGGCGGATTGCGATTTCGTCGGGCACGGCTGGCGTTGGATCGACTATGCCGAAATTGCCGAGGAGGTCGAACGCGAACACATCGCGCGATGCGTCGACACGTTCAAGGCGCTGCTCGGGCAGCAACCTGCCGGCTGGTACACCGGCCGGGAGAGCCTTAACACCCGCCGCCTCGCGGTCGAGCATGGCGGCTTCCTGTATGACAGCGACGCTTATGCGGACGACCTTCCGTACTGGACGACGGTTGCCGGCCGCAGCCATCTTGTGGTGCCGCACGCCTTCGATACCAACGACAGCCGCATGGCCCGCAATCAGGATCTGGCGTCCGCCGATCTGTTCTTCTCCTACCTTCGCGACAGTTTCGACGTGCTCTATGACGAGGGCGCCACCGCACCGAAAATGATGACCGTCAGCCTCCACTGCCGTTTGGCGGGGCGTCCGGGCCGCATCAGGGGCCTGACCCGGTTCATCGACCATGTGCTGGCTCACGAGCGGGTGTGGATTTGCCGGCGCGAGGAGATCGCGCGGCATTGGCTCGAGCACTTCCCTCAGCCCTTGTCAGGGCTGTAGCTTCCGTTCGGTGCCCACCCTCTGCGGCGGCGAGCCCTGTTCGCGGTCAGGACCGACGTCCAGCCGCCCCTTCATCCCCGGATGAAAGCGGCAGAATAGTGAGGACGCCCGTTTGCTTCAGGAGTGCCCGACCCTTTGCGCCTGTCGGAAGATCGACGTCGAAGCTCCCGCCCGTCGCGATTGCCGTGTGCCGGACAATATCTGTAGCGGCGCGCAATGATGATCAGTAAGGTCTGACCAATATGCCCATCAATGTCGCGAGCCCGAGCGCATGACCCGAATCGTCCTGATCACCACCGGCGGCACCATCGCGTCGCGTCACGATCCCGCCGGGGGGCATACGGTGGCGAGCGTCGGCGGGGACGCACTTCGCCGCGGCCTTCACGACCCGCTCGAGGGCATCGACCTCGTGGTCGACGAGTTCTGCAACGTCGGCTCCTTCGCGGTCGACCTGCCGCTCGCCTTCGACCTCGCCAAGCGCGTGGACGAGCATCTTGGCGACCCCGCCACGACGGGCGTGGTCGTCACCCACGGGACCGACACGATGGAGGAAAGTGCCTATCTGGCCGATCTCGTGGTCGCCTCCGACAAGCCGGTGGTGTTCACCGGCGCCCAGCGGTCGGCCGACACGCCCGATGCGGATGGTCCGCGCAACATCGCGGACGCGGTCAGGATCGCGGCGTCGCCGGCCGCGGTGGGGATCGGGCCGGTGATCGCCTTCGAGCAGGAGTTTCACGCGGCGCGCGACGTGACCAAGACGCATGCGTCGCGGGTCGACACCTTCGCCTCGAGCGAGCACGGCAAGCTCGGCGAGATCGACGAGGACAGGGTCGCGCTCCACCGCCGCCCCGTGCTGCGCAAGACCTTTGCGGCCGGGCGGATCGAGCCGCGGGTCGACCTCATCAAGCTGGTGATGGGCTCGGACGACCGCTTCCTCCGTTTCGCGGTCGAAAGCGGCGCCAAGGCCATCGTTATCGAGGGGTTCGGCCGCGGCAACGCGACGCCGGCCGTGGCGCGGGCCGTGGCGGAAGTGATCGCGGCCGGGACGCCCGTGATCGTGACCTCCCGCTGCCCGCGCGGCCGCGTCCGTCCCATCTACGGCCTCGGCGGGGCTCGCGACCTGGAACGGGCGGGGGCGATCTTCGCGGGCGACCTCAGCGGGCCTAAGGCGCGGATCCTTGCCGCCGTTCTGCTCGGTGCAGGATTGTCGGCGGAAGCCATGCGGACTGAATTCGACGCGCTCGGAGGGTGAGGCGAGGGCCGGTCCGCCCGCCGCCGGACCGTACCGGAGCGCGGATCAGATCACCTCGACGATGCGGATTCCGGCCCGGCTGCAGGCCCGGCTGAGGTGCTGGCGCATGTAGTAGCGGGCGCCTTCGGGGTCGCTGCGCTTCAAGGATTCGACGATCCGCTCGTGTTCCAGCACCGGCTCCCACAGCGTATCGCGGCGGACGAGCGGCAGGCGCTGCGCTTCCAGCAGCACGCCCGCGAAACTGCCATGCATGTCGGCCAACAGGCGGTTTCGCGAAAACCGGACGATCAGGCGGTGGAACTCGAAATCCGCCTGGGCATGGGCGCCAAGGTCCGCCTGCCGGGTCGCCTGCCGGAACCGTTCGAGGTTGTGGCTCAGTTCGGCCAGTTCTTCGTCGGTGTGGTTCATGGCCGCGAGCTGGACCGCCTGGCTTTCGGCGATCAGCCGGAACTGGTAGACTTCCTCGGGCGAATAGCGGGCGGCGAAACGCCACGAGCCGAGCGGCTGCCCCGGCTCGGCGCCTTCCGCATTGCTCACTAGAAAGGTGCCGCGGCCCTGCTCGATCGACAGCAGCCCGACGGTGCCGAGCACCGATATGGCTTCGCGCAGCGACGCCCGGCTCACTCCGAGCTGCCGGGCGAGGTCGCGTTGCGGCGGCAGGGCCGTGCCGCCCTTGAAGGTGCCGTCCCGGATCATCGCCCGCAGCGAGGCCACCACCGCCTGCGTGACATTCGCGGACCGTTCGCGTCGTGCCACCGCCCGGCCGGGCGTTTCGGCCGGGTCGTCCCGCTCCTCGGCCGTCTTGGGTCCTGCCGTCAGCATCCTCGTCCGGCACCGTCAATCATCGGTCGTTCTCCTCAGCTTGGAATGGGGCGGGACGGCCCGATCCGCAACGGTCCGGCCTCGGCTCCGGGCCCCTACCGCGGCGGAGCAACGCGGCCGCGGGTCCGGCCGTCGGAGCCGTTTCCGAGCCGCGGGAATGGCATCGCCGCCGCGCCTTCCCCGGACGAAGTGCACCGAAGGTCTGACCAAGTGCGCGCCACTTGCGGGGACCTGCCCAAAATGTCAAACGTACGGGTGAATTCAGCGGGTGCGGGGTCGCTTGACGAGGCTAACGACACGATGCTACGCTCGTAACTGGTCAGACCAAAAGCGGCGCCTTGGATGCCGCAGCGGCTGCGGAGTGCGGGCGTGAACTCTCCGGTCCTCCAGGTAGACGATCTCGTCAGACGCTACGGGGCCACGATTGCGCTCGAAGGCGTGTCCTTCGCGTTGAACGCGGGCGAGGTTTGCGGCCTGCTGGGCGAGAACGGCGCCGGCAAGTCGACGCTGGTGAAGATCCTCAGCGGCGTCGTGGTGCCGGACCAGGGGCGGATCCGCCTCAAAGGGAAAGACTTCAGCCCGGCGTCCATCCTGGACGCCAGCCGGCTCGGGATCTCGACGGCGTTTCAGGAACTCAGCCTGATCCCAAGCCTTTCGGTCGCCGCCAACCTTGCGCTGCCCCATCCCCGACGCAACGCGGCCGGGCTCGTATCCGGCAGCGATCTGCGCCGCAGCGCGGAGGCGATACTCACGCGCTACGGCGTGACGGACATCCGGCCCGGCGACGTGGTGGGCCAGCTGCCGCTCGGCATGCGGCAGCGGGTCGAGATCGTCCGGGCCCTGGCGCGCGACCCCTCCGTCCTTCTCCTCGACGAGCCCACCTCGGCCTTGTCGGATCGCGAATGGCTGTTCGGCCTGACCGACCGCCTGCTGAAGGAGGGCGTGTCGATCCTCTACATCAGCCACAAGCTGGACGAGATCCGCCGCCTGTGCCGGCGCTGCGTCATCCTGCGAAACGGCCGCAAGGTTCTCGACAGCGACCTCGACGCGATGAGCGACGACGACATCTTCACCAACATGGCGGGCCGCTCCGTGGTCGAAGCCTTCACGCGCCGGGCCTCGGCGATGCGCCCGGACGCTCCTCCCCGTCTCCGGGTCGAGGGGCTCACGGGGCCGGAGCTCGAGGGCGTGAGTTTCTCTCTGGCGCCGGGCGAGTGTCTCGGGGTTGCAGGGCTCGAAGGGCAGGGCCAGTCGGCCCTGTTCCGGACCCTGATCGGCCTTTCGCCCGCCACGGCCGGTTCGGTCGCGCTCGACGGCACGCGGACCAGCCTTCGCTCGGCCCGCGACGCCCGCGCCAAGGGCATGGTCCTTGTACCCGAGGACCGCAAGTCGGAGGGCCTGTTCGGCGACCTGTCCACCCTGGCCAACATTTCGCTGCCGGTGATCAGCAGCGTGAGCCGCTTCGGCCTCGTGGACCGGCGCGCGGAGCGAAAGGCCGCCGCGGCCGTGACGCCCGCCGTCGACCTCGCGGCCCGCTATCTCAATCGCAGCATCGGCGCCCTGTCGGGTGGCAATCAGCAGAAGGCCATCCTGGCCCGCGCCCTCGTCACCGGCCCGAAATGCCTTCTGCTGTTCGACCCGACGCGCGGCGTCGATGTCGGGGCTAAGCAAAGCATCTACGCCATGATGGCCGATTTTGTCGGCAAGGGCGGATCGATCCTGTTCTATTCCACCGAGCTCGACGAACTCGTCCATCTCTGCGATCGCGTGCTGGTGATCTACCGCCGCAGGGTGGCGGGCGAGGTGAGCGGCGCGGCGCTGAACCAGGGCGCCATCCTGTCGCTGGCCTCGGGTGCCTCATCCCGACCGGCCGGGCCGGCCGCCCTCGCGGCCGGGCGGGTGCATTGATGTGGGGCCGGGCGGGCCGGATCCAGGCGCTCGGCGCGAGCGCGGCCTTTCCGGGCTTCGTCCTGCTCGTGCTCATGTTCGCCATCTACGCCAGCCGCGACCCCTCGGCGCTGACGGCCTTCGGCTTCGGCAATCTCGTCAACAACGCCATCGTGCTGGCGGTCGCCGCATCGGGGCTGACGCTGGTGGTTCTCTCCGGCGAGCTCGACCTGTCCGGCTCCGGCGTCATGGCGATCGCCAATGTCGTCGTGGCGACCACCAGCACCGGCCCCCTCGGAAGCCTGGGCAGTCTCCTTCTGGTGCTCGCGGTCGGGCTCGCGGTGGGCGCCATCAACGGATGCCTCGTCACCCTGTTCGGCCTGCAATCCCTGGCCGTGACCATCGGATCGCTGATCATCTGCCAGGGCATCGCGCTCATCGTGCTGTCGGCGCCGGGCGGCGAGGTGGCGGATGCGATTGCCTCCGGCGCCACGGGCGACATCGGCGGTGTCCCCATCGCGGCCCTAATGGCGCTGGCCGTGGCGGGGGGCTGGCTGGTGCTGAAGAACACGCGGCGCGGGATCGCGCTTTACGCGGTGGGCGACGACGAAGCGGCGGCCCGCCTGTCGGGCCTCGACGTCCGGCGGACCCGCTTCTTCGCCTTCATGACCGCGGGCCTGCTCTACGCGGTCGCGGGCTATCTGCTCAGCGCCGAGATCGGTTCCGGCGATCCGCGCGTGAGCGACTCCCTCCTGCTCTACATGTTTGCCTCAGTGGCGATCGGCGGAACCGCCCTGACGGGAGGGCGCGGCGGCGTGCTCGGCTCGCTCATCGGCGCCGGCATCCTCACCGTGATGCAGAAGATGCTGTTCGCTCTCGGCGTCGCGGAGTTTTACACTAACATCTTCAACGGGCTGATCATGATCGCGGCCATCTTCTTCGGGCAGGTCGGCCCCCTCCTGTCCCGCCTCGGCCGGCGGAGGGCCGCGTGATGGCGGAAACCGAGCGGCGCGCCGAGACGGCCGCGGTCGCGGTGCCGGCGCCTCCCGCGGGGGTCGGCGCCGGCCTGCTCCGCCCGGAGGTCGGGCCGGCGATCCTGGTCCTCGCCGCGACCGCGGCCCTGATCGGCGGCCTGAGGCTTTACGATCCGGGGTTCGGATCGCTCGGGCAGCTGACCGCCATCCTGGTGACCGCCATCTTCCTCGTCGTGGCGTCCTTCGGCCAGGGGCTGGTGATCCTCACCGGCGGCATCGACCTGTCGATCGGCACCGTGATGGGCATCGGCGGCATGATCGTCGCCAACCTGACCCGCGGCAGCGACGGCGCCCTGGTTTACGCGCTGCCGGTTGCGCTCCTGTGCTGCACGGCGATCGGCGTCGTCAACGGCCTCGGCGTCGCCATCGCCCGGCTACCGCCCTTCATCATGACCCTGTCCTCCTCTATTGCCTGCTTCGGCGTGGCCTTGGGCGTGACGGCCGGCAGCTCGCAGCAGAGCGTAGCCCCGGCGCTGCAGCGGTTCATGGCGGGCGCATGGCTCGGCGTCCCGCTGCCGATCCTGTTCGTCGTCCTGTTCGCGGCGCTGGCGGCCGTGTTCCAGAACCGCAGCCCGCTGGGGCGGCAAATCTATGCGCTCGGCAACAGCCCCAGGGCGGCCGCAATCCTCGGCCTCCCGGTCGCGGGCCTCACGGTCGCGGTCTATGCGCTGAGCGGCCTGTGCGCCGGGGCCGCCGGCGTGCTGCTCGCCGGCTACGCGTCGAGCGCGACATTGGACATGGGCAACGCGCTGCTGATGCCGACGATCGCGGCCGTGGTGATCGGCGGCGCCCGGGTCACCGGCGGCGCGGGCCTTTACATCGGTACTCTCGCGGGCGCGCTGTTTCTGAGCACGCTGTCCACCGTAATCACGGTGCTCAGCCTGTCGCAGGGCCTCCGCAGCGTCATCCAGGGCGGCGTCATCATCGTGGCGCTGCTGCTGCAAAGCCGGCAGGGCAGCCGGCGCAGGATCTGACCGGAGCGGTCCGGTTCACAATAACGGAAGGGAGAGGAACAGATGAAACGTCGACTTCGACTCGGGAATGCCGCCGCCAGCGCCGGCGTGGCGGGGGTGCTGCTCGCCGCCTCGGTGGCGCCCGGCCGGGCCGAGGAACACTACAAGGTGTTCCTCGACATGAGCTACAGCGGCAATTCCTGGCAGGCTTCGGCGGCCAACGGCATCAAGGCGCTTGCCGGCACGCCGCCCTTCGACAAGACGGTCGAGTTCAAGACCGTGATCTCGGGCACCGACGTCCAGCACCAGATTTCGGACCTGCAGAGCATGATCGCGGCAGGCGCCAATGCGATCATCCTGTATCCGCTGTCGCCGACCGCGCTGAACCGGTCGATCAAGCAAGCCTGCGTCAAGAACGTGCTGGTCTTCGCCTACGACTCCACCGTGACCGAGCCCTGCGCCCACAACGTCAGCAACATCACGGCCCGCTACGGCGCCAATACTGCGCAGTGGATGGCCAACCAGATGGGCGGCAAGGGGGAGGTCGTCATCAACCACGGCGTCGCCGGCACCACGGTGACCAAAGTCTACGACGAGCAGGCGCTCGGCGTGTTCAAGCGTTATCCCGGCATCAAGATCGTCGGCGAGTTCTACGGCAACTGGAACGACGGCACGTCCCAGGAGGAAGTGGCCAAGATCCTCGCGGCGCATCCCAACATCGACGCTATCTGGAATGTCGACGGCAGCTACGGCGCCCTGCAGGCCGTGATGAACGGCCGGCCGAACCGCCTCGTCACCATCGCGGGCCAGTCCAACAACGGCTACCGCCTGATGATCGCCGACCCCGCCCTGCAGGCGAAGGGCCTGAAGGGCGTGTCGTCGAGCGCCGGCCCGGCCGTCGGCCCCTATGCCTTCAAGCTCATGATGGAGGTGCTGACGGCCAAGACGAAGCTCGACAAGCAGAATGTCGAATATCCGCTGCCCTGGGTTGAGCCGCAGGACGTGAAGGTCTGCAAGGGCGACACCTTTGCCGAGGGCTGCAACACGTTCCCCTCCGACAAGGTGGCGCCGCTGTTCCTCGACACCGCCCTCAACAGCGCCCTTGTGCCGGAACTCAGCATCAACGCCGTGCAGAATGGCGATCCGGTGTCCGGCGCCACCATCAAGCCGCTGCCGGCGGTCACCTATGCGGACGACCTGCCCGGCGTGAACTGCACGGACTGCAAGGCGCCGGCGGACTGGCTCGAACCCAATCACGTAAAGCCGATCCCGGTGCCGAACTGAGCCACCCGCCACGGGGGCCGCGCAGCCCCCGCGGCCCCATCCTCACCGCCGATTTGGAGCAGCCATGCGCCAATACCTGATTGCGGCCATTCCGGCCGACGGCATCGGCCAGGAGGTCGTGGCGGCGGGATTGGAGGTCCTCGAGGCCGTGGCGGCGCGCGGCGGCGATTTCACCCCCAAGGTGGAGTCCTTTCCCTGGGGATCCGACTACTACCGGCGGCACGACGTCATGATGCCGGCCGACGGCCTGTCGCGGCTCAAGGGCTTCGACGCGATCCTGTTCGGCGCCGTCGGGGCGCCCGATATGCCCGATCACGTGACGCTGTGGGGGGCTGCGGCTGCATATCTGCCAGGGCTTCGATCAATACGCCAATGTCCGACCCACCAAGGTGCTGAAGGGCCTCGATTGCGCGCTGCGCGACTGCCCGCCCGAGGCGCTCGATTGGGTGATCGTGCGCGAGAATTCCGAAGGCGAATATGCGGGCCATGGCGGGCGGGCTCATCGTGGCCTGCCCGAGGAGGTGGCGACCGAAGTCGCGATCTTCACCCGCGCGGGTGTGATGCGCATCATGCGTTACGCCTTCGAACTGGCGCGAAGCCGCCCGCGCAAGCTGCTGACCGTCGTCACCAAGTCGAACGCCCAGCGGTTCGGCCTCGTGCTGTAGGACGAGATCGCGGCGGAGGTCGCGGCCGACTTCCCCGACGTGACCTGGGACAAGATGCTGGTCGATACCATGACGGTCCGCATGGTGGCGCGGCCGGCGAGCCTCGACACCATTGTGGCCACCAATCTTCATGCCGACATCCTGTCCGATCTCGCGGCCGCGCTCGCGGGCAGCATCGGGATCGCCCTAACGGCCAACATCGACCCGCAGCGCCGCTTTCCGTCGATGTTCGAGCCGATCTGTGGCTCGGCCTTCGACATCGCCGGCAAGGGCATCGCCAATCCGGTCGCGACCTTCTGGTGCGCCGCCCAGATGCTGACCCATCTCGGCGAGCCGGCCGCGGCGGACCGGCTGATGGCCGCCATCGAGACCGTCACGGCCGCCGGCGTGCGGACGCCGGGTCTCGGCGGAACGGCCACCACGACGGAGGTCACGCGGGCGGTCTGCGAGGCCATCCGCGGCAGCAACGCGTGACGAGCCCCGGAGCGCGCACGTCGCGCGCTGCCGGCCTCACAGGCCCACAGGCCGTTCAGGGAGAAGCGACATGCCTAAAGAGATCATCTGCGGCTTCGGCACGGACATCGATTCTGTGGCGGGCTGGATCGGGTCCTACGGGGGCGGCGACTCGCCGTCCGACATCCAGCGCGGCATTTTCGCGAGCGAGGTCGGCATCGTCCGCCTGCTGCGCCTGTTCAAGAAATACGGCCTCAAGACCACGTTCTTCATCCCCGGCCATTCGATCGAGACCTTCCCGAACGAATGCCGCAAGATCGTCGAGGAGGGCCACGAAATCGGCGCCCACGGCTATTCGCACGAGAACCCGGTCGCGATGACGCCCAAGCAGGAAGAGGCCGTTCTCGTCAAGTCGATCGAGGTGATCGAGAAGCTGAGCGGCAAGAAGCCCCGCGGCTACGTCGCGCCCTGGTGGGAGATGTCGGAATCGACGGCCGCGCTGCTGCAGAAATACGGCTTCAAATATGACCACAGCCAGGGCTACCGCGACTTCCAACCCTTTTATGCCCGCGTGGGCGATAACTGGACATTGATCGATTATTCGAAGCAGGCCGAGGATTGGATGAAACCCCTCCGGCACGGCAACGAGATCGACCTCGTCGAGATCGGCGCCAACTGGTACGTCGACGACCTGCCCCCGATGATGTTCATCAAGAAGTCGCCGAACAGCCACGGATTCGTCAATCCGCGTGACATCGAGGATCTGTGGCGTCAGCAGTTCGACTGGGTGTACCGTGAAATGGACTATGCGGCTTTCTGCTTCACCATCCATCCGGACGTGAGTGGCCGGCCGCAGGTCATCATGATGCTTGAACGCCTGATCGAGTATATTAACGGCCATTCGGGCGTGCGGTGGGCGACGTTCGAGGATATCGCGGACGACTTCCGCAAACGCTATCCCTTCGACGGCAAGGAGCGGCCGCCGGTGATTTGACAGGCGCTTTGGCCAAAGGCGGGCTCGACCATGTGTACCTATTGCGGATTTCCGGCTGCCCAGGGCCACTGGACCGATGCGGGCGCCGTCAACGCCTTCGACCGGATCCGCGGCCGGCTGCGGCGGGCCCGTGTTCTTGGGGCCGTGCTCTCGCCCTATGGGCTCTCGGTCCACGATGACGGATCGAGCCCCGACTTCACGCTGGCCACGAAGACGGGCCATCACGTGATGGTCTCCACCCTGACCGAACTCTGGGAGGCCGCCGAACGCCTTGGCGGCCGGCCGATTGATCCGCTAGACCCGCGCTTCACCGGCGAGACCTCCGCCCCGTGACGAGCGATCCGCGCGAAGGCCGGATGCGGCTGACCGTGCTGGGGGGCTTCCTGGGCTCCGGCAAGAGTACCTGGTTGCGCCACCAGCTCCACCGGGGCGCCTTCCGAGATGCCCTCGTGGTGGTGAACGAGGCCGCCGCGGTTCCGGTGGACGACACCCTGCTGTCCCGCTCCGCGCATCTGCGCGTCCTCGCAGGCGGCTGCGCCTGCTGCGAGGGGCGCCCGGCCCTCGTGGCGCTGCTCCGCGAGATCTGCGACGAGCGGGTCGGGGCGCAAGGCCGGGACGGGCGGGTCGACCAGATCGTGCTCGAAACCAGCGGACTCGCCGACCCGGGCCGCCTTCTCGACGCCGTCACGGCCGATCCCGTGCTTCAGCATCACATCGTAATGGGCGAGATCATCGTGACGGTCGACGCGCTGCACGGGCTGTCGCAGATCCGGGAGGAGGACCTCGGTCGTCGCCAGATCGAGACCGCCGACCGGCTCGTGATCACCAAGGTGGACGCGGCCGAGCCCGGACGGCTGCGCCGTCTCGTCGCGACCCTCCAGGCCATCAACCCCGGCGCCGCGCTGTCGGCCGCCGCCATGGGCACTGCCGCCGACCTGCCCGATCCCCGTGGCGCCAAGCCCGAACACCTGCCTGCCGCCGCGAGCGTCACCGGCCCGCCGATCGTGGCCGTCACGCTGGACCTCGGCGACGCTCTCGACTGGCCGACCTTCACAGTGTGGCTCAGCGCGCTGATCCATGCGCGCGGCGACGAGATCATGCGCATCAAGGGTGTCGTGCGGACGCCGCGCGGCCGGCTGCTGCTTCAGAGCGTCCGCAAGGTCGTCCAGTCGCCGGAAATCCTGTCGAACGCCCCTCCAGCGGCCGCGGGTCGGGATGGCTCGCTCGTGCTGATCGGCCGGCGCATGACGGCCGGCACCCTGTCCCGCTCCCTGAAGGCCTTTTGCGGGTAGGCGCGAGCGCAAGAACGTCCCGGACCGCGGGAGGTCGAAGTCACCCCAGGATCGCGGGGGCGGTGTCGGAGCCGAGGAAGCCCCGGCGCCCCGCCGCGCCTCCCCGAACCCTGCCGTCTTACCACCAGCGGAACCCGACCATGGCGACCCCAACAACCGGCATCATTCGCGACTGTCTACCCTTTCGCCCCATCGCGACGCGACCGCGGCTCAAGCTGCCCGGCGGAGCCCGGGTCGCGGTCTGGACCATCGTCAACGTGGAGAACTGGAGCCCCGTCGACCCGATGCCGCGGGCGGTCCTGCCGCCGCCCATGGGCCAGCCGCTTCTGCCGGGCGTGCCGAACTGGGCCTGGCACGAATACGGAATGCGGGTCGGCTTCTGGCGTTTCCTCGACGTGCTCCGGGCGCGCGGCTTGAAGGCGAGTTTCGCGGTGAACGGCACGGCTTGCACGCTCTACGAGGAAGCCTGCCGGGCCGCCCTGGAAGCCGGCTGGGAGTTCATAAGCCACGGTTACGTGCAGCGGCCGATACATCGCGTCGAAGACCAGCGTCTCGCGATCCGGGACACGATCGAGGCCATCCGGCGCTTCACCGGCAAGCCGCCGCGGGTTGGGAAAGCCCCGGCCTCACCGAAACCGCCGACACGCTGGACCACCTGTCGGAGGCCGGCATCGAATATGTGTGCGACTAGTGCCTGGACGACCAGCCCGTCCTGCTGCGGGCGACGCCGGCCTTAGTGGTGTCAGTGCCCTACACGCTTGAGATCAATGACGTGGCGATCACCGCCGTCCAGGGGCATCGCTCGGACGAGATCTTTCTGCGCGGCGTCGACCACTTCGACCGCCTTTACCAGGAGGGTGCCGACCAGCCCCGGGTCATGGCGATCTCGATCCATCCCTATCTGACCGGTGCGCCGCACCGGACCGGGAGGGGGTCGAACCCTCTGGATCGCGACGAAAGGTTTCAGGTCACATCACCGTCCTCCTCTCCAGAGCTTACCCTGACGCAAGGGTCGTCTACGCCAAGCGGCCCTTCGGTGGCCCGGAGGCGGTGCTGGCCTATCTGTCGCGCTACACCCACCGCGTCGCCATCTCCAACAGCCGGCTGATCGGGAGTGACGACAGCGGCGTCACGTTCGGCTGGAAGGACTATTGCGCCCGCGGCAAGGCCGAGGGCGAGGGCTGGCTCAAGACCATGACGCTGGAGGGACGAGTTCATCCGCCGCTTCCTGATCCACGTGCTGCCGAACGGCTTCCACCGCATCCGCCACTACGGCCTGTTGGCGAGCGGCACCAGGGCCGCCTCCATCGCCCGCGCCCGGGAGCTGCTCACCGCAGCGATCCCCGGAACGGGTCTAACGCTCGGGTGCGGGATGGCGAGCCAGATGACGTCGTCCATCCGTGCCCGTGCTGCGGCGGCCGCATGATCGTCATCGAGACGTTCGAACGCGGCTGCGTGCCCCGCTCGCGCCCGACGGCCGCGTTCAGGATCGACAGCTCATGACCCTCTCGCGCGAGCGTGACCGAGAGCCGCCACATCGCGCCCGCGACGGAGCCACGGACCACCGCGGCCGATCGCGCCCCAGCGGCATGTCGGCAAGCTCGCGGCGAGCACGACAATGGCCTTCCGCCCGGTCAGCGACAGGCCCGACCGGCTCGGGCGCGACCGAAGCATCGTGATTTCGATCGTATCGACCCGCTCCGCGCCTCTCTCGATCGAGCCCAATCCCCATAGGCCGTAGCGGGCGGCGACCTTCGAGGCTAACCGGCCCGCGGTTTCCTTCCCCGGAGGCTTTCAGACGCCGGCCATCAGCCCGGTCGAACCGCCGCGATTGGCCGGCATCTGAAACCCTTCACAAAAGGAGAACGTCCAGTTTCCGGCAGAGATGCTGCATCGTGAACATTTACAGATGGCGCATCTGTTAGGCCGCCAATCGGAGGTCGGCCCCAGCTTCCAATGGAGGTCGTACAAAGGAGTTGGCGGCGCGGTCCACCTCACCATCTCCCATGTGACGCGATACCAATACCGGCGCATGGTATCGCTTCGACACTGTTTTGATCCGCTAAAGGTGTCGACTGTAATGCTTTAATTTCAGTCATCCAGCCCTAGATAAGTCCGCTTCCGTCAGCCGGGTACAGGAAGATTGTCTCTCGATAAGGGCGCGTTTTCTCGAAGGTCTGGACAGCTAACTCGCCGTGCAACCAAATTATCTCGTTTGGCAGCGCACATACACTTGCCGCTTGGCGCGCCCTACAGGACCGTTATCGACAACCAACTTGTCTGATGAGACAAGGAGGCATTGTCACGTTCGCCGGTTCTTGGGTACAAGGTGGCATGCAGCGCTCTCCGTACCGTCGCCATCGTTTCCCTCCGGTGATCATCCGGCACGCGGTGTGGCTGTATCTGCGGTTCACGCTGAGCTACCGCGATGTCGAGGACCTGCTTGCCGAACGCGGCCTCGACGTGTCGTACGAAACAGTCCGGCGCTGGGTCGGCAGGTTCGGTCCACTTTTCGCTCGGGAGCTTCGGTTGAGACGGGCGCGCCCCACCGGCCGCTGGCACCTCGACGAAATGGTCGTCAAGGTCGGGGGTAAGCGGTTCTGGCTGTGGCGGGCCGTCGACAGCGAAGGCGAAGTACTCGATGTCTTGGTGCAATCGAAGCGGAACACAGCGGCGGCGGTCCGGCTGATGCGCAAGCTGCTCAGAAAGCAGGGCTTCGCGCCGGAGACCATCGTCACCGACGGGCTCCGATCCTACGGTGCCGCAATGCGACAAATGGGGCTTTCGGCGCGGCAGGAGCAAGGCCAGCGTCGGAACAATCGGGCCGAGAATTCGCACCAGCCAACGAGGCGGCGCGAACGCAAGATGCAACGGTTCAAGTCGCCCGGATCGGCGCAGCGGTTCTTGTCCGCCCACGCCTGTTCCGTTCGGCTTCAACCGAACACGGCGGTCGCCTCGGACCACCGCTGATGAGCCGCGGTCCGAAACGATTTCAGGGTTCTGCGGGAGATTAGGTGGCGTTCGACGTTGAAGGTGTTGTGGACGGCGCCACCCTCGCTCGGTCCCGCTTTGTCAACGTGACAGTGCCGCTGGCCAGGCTCTCCCCTCGTCGGGCGCTTACCGGAATGATTCCGCGAACTGCGACCAGCGGCGAGCCAGGTAGTTGTATTCGTCCATCGTGGTGTTCCACACCGCGATGTGCGCGGCGCGATGCCAATAGGAGCCGCCGGGGCGGACCGCGTCGCGGGCGATCAGCGGCCGCCCGTCGACGGCGGGAAGGTCGCGGGCGGCGGGCCGTCCGGCGTACCAATAGTCCCATTCGGCCGCGTCCATCGTGGCCTGCACGCGCCCCGTCACTGACATGTAGAAACCCTGGCGTGCCAGCAGGGCCCCGGGGCGGCCATCGAGCCACCAGTTGAGATAGCGATAGGCGGTGTCGAGCAGATCCCCGGTCAGGCGGGCCGACAGGCACAACCCGCTGTGCCAGGCGCGGTGGCCCTCCTTGGGAACGGCCTCGGCCAGGAGGCGCCCGCCCTGCCGCACCGTCGCGATCCCCGGCGACCACATGCTGCCGATCCCCGCCCGGCCCGACATCATTCCCGCGGCCGACTGCGCGGCCGTGCGCCACAGGCTCGCGAAATCCCCCTCCTTCCGCCGTGCCCAAAGCAGAGCCATCAGCGCGTCGATCTCGGCGATGGTCATGTTGCCGATATCGGCGAAGCGGATGTCGCCCCGTGCCTCGAACGCCAGGGCTGCGTCGAAGACGCCGATGCCAGGTTCGTCCACGAGAACGAGGCGGCCGCGGACCTCCGGATCGAACAGCCACGCCCAGCTCGCCTCCTCGGGCGACCGGTCGGGGAATAGCTCCGGCAGATAGGCGAAGGCATCGAGGTTGTGCACCGTCGGCAGCATGCTGATGCGCGAGGAGGGGCGCTCGCTCAGCGACAGGTCGGGCTGAACATAGAGGACGTTGTTGGGGTTCTCGCCCCGGCCGGGCGAGGCGAGCGGGCTGATCTTGCCATGTTTGGTGAGGTCGCTGACCTCTCCCCAGCGCTCGATCCGGCCGAGCTCGATCGGCTGGATCGCCCGCCAGAACCAGACGATGTCGAGGTTGTGGAAGCAATGATCGTAGATGTCGTAGCTGTCCGGCTCCAGAGCCGCCTTGCGCTGCGCGGAAAGGAAATCGAGAACCTCGAACGAAAGCGTGACCCCGAGATCCTCCTCGGCCATGCGACGCAGCGGCTCGATCAAGGTTATTTCGGTGCCGAGCACGCGTAGATGAGGTCGCGCTCGGCGCTCACCGGCCCTGGCGGGGCGCTTGCGCTCCCGGCTCATCGGCTCAGCCGGCCGGCGAGTGCGGACGCCTCGCGCAGCAGCCCGAAGGCGGCCATCGACCGCTCGATCCGGCGCGGGTCGAGCCCGCGGGTGATGAACACGAGCCGCGAGCGGCGATCGTCGTCGGGCCATGCCGACAGGTGCGACGGCACATGGACGAGTTGCTGCACGCCATGGATCGCCACCGGAGTTTCGGATCCCTCGACGTTGAGCAATCCCTTGACCCGCAGTATCCGGGTGCCGTGCCGGTTGAGCAGCATGGTCAGCCAGAGCCCGAACAGGGTCCAGTCGAGCGGCCCCTCGGCGACCAGAGAAAAGGAGGACACGGCATCGCCATGAGCCGAGCCCGGAGCACCGGGGTCCGGGCTCGCGACGCAGCGCAGGGCGGCTGTGGTCGTGGAGAGGGCCGTCTGCTCACCCAGAATGACATCGGCGTCGAGGGCGGCTGTGCGGGCGAGTATCAGCGGCGCATCCGGGTTGAGCGGACGAAGTGCCGCCACGACGGCATGGGTCGTGGCGGGCGCGCAAAG
>JAABUQ010006023.1_pt1 | contig 18757 bp, 15 predicted proteins | sample 5560001 | NCBI WGS metagenome assembly JAABUQ01 (sample SAMN10711888, study PRJNA513371) | rock metagenome | isolation source: Antarctica rocks | place: Antarctica: Victoria Land, Finger Mt nord | collected 2015-12-18
GCGCGCGACGCGCCGATCCCGGCGCGCGAACGGCGCATCGGCCTCGCCGTCGTCGCGCTCGCCGCGATCAACGGCCTCGGCTATCAAGCGATCGTCGCGCATTTCGGCTACGCCCCCGAACATCCGCGGTACGGGTTTCACGACGGGCAGGTGCCGCAGCAGGTGACGTTCGTCCTGGAATTGCTCGTACCGCTCGCGTTCGTGCCGCTACGCCTGGGGTGGCGCGTGGTCGCCGCGTTGCCATTTGTCGTCGAACTATTCCTCGCGCAAGACCGGACGTATCCGCTCTACCACGTCGGCGCATACTATACGGCGCCGCTCGTCGTGTGCGCGGCGCTCGCGACGGCGAGCATCGTCGCGCGTCGGCCGACGCTCGCGCGCATCGTGCTCGCGGGTTCGCTCGTGATGGCGGCATTCTTCAACAACGCGAGCGTCGTGCATCTGGGCCGTCGCCCGTTCTCTCCCGACCCGCAATACGCGACCGCGCGTGCGTGGGCGCTCGTGTCGCGCGCGGTCGACATTCCGTGCGAAGACGTGGGCGCGTGGACGGTTGCGGCGCCCAATTCCCGTGCGCGGCTCATCCGCTGCGGTGCGCCGGCATCGCGCGCACCGCGTCCGGCGTGGCGCGACGTCCCGCTCGGTACGACCGCGCGATGGGCGCAGGGGCCGCGGCCCTAGCGAAGAGCCCGCGTCGGCAAACGCGAAAGCGGCGGAATGTTCTCGCGCATCGTCGTGCTCGTCGCCGTCGCCCTCTGGGTTTGTGGTGCGTCTCTTTTGGCCGTGACGCCGCGCGTCGCGTCCGCGCAACGCGCGGATCCGGCGAGCGTCGCGACGCAACGCGGCGAGCTGGATCCGTCACGCATCGGGGAGTTGCGCTGGCGCTCGATCGGTCCGTTTCGTGGCGGCCGAGCGGTCGCGGTGAGCGGCGTCGCGGGCGATCCGCGCACGTTTTATTTTGGAGCCGTCGGCGGCGGCGTCTGGAAGACGTCCAATGCCGGTGTGACGTGGCGGCCCATCATGGATGCGATGCCGGTCGCGTCGATCGGAGCGATCGCGGTGGCACCGAGCGATCCGCGCACGCTGTACGTCGGCAGCGGTGAAGCCGACATGCGCTCCGACATCACACACGGAAACGGCGTCTATCGCTCGACCGACGCCGGCGCGACGTGGACGCACGTCGGACTCGACGACTCGCGACAGATCGGGCGCATTCTCGTCTCGCCATCCGATCCGAAGACGCTGCTCGTCGCCGCGCTCGGTCACGCGTACGGTCCGAATGCAACGCGCGGCGTCTATCGTTCGACCGACGGCGGAACGACGTGGATTCGCGTGCTCTCGCGCGACGCGGACACGGGTGCGATCGACCTCGCAAGCGATCCGGCGATGCACGACATCTACGCGTCGCTCTGGCCGACGCGCCGGCCGCCATGGAGCGTCTATTCGCCGTCGTACGGCGGCGGGGCGGGCCTCTACCGGTCGACCGATGGCGGCGTCACGTGGGCGCACGCCAGCGACAAGGGATTACCGCACGAGCGGGTCGGCAAGATCGGCATCGCCGTGGCGCCGAGCGATGCGAAGCGCGTGTACGCGATCGTCGATGCGAAGGCAGGCGGTCTCTATCGCAGTGACGACCGCGGCGCGACGTGGCGGCTCGAAAACGCGGACAAACGCTTGTGGGATCGCGGCTGGTATTTCGATCACGTGACGGTCGACCCGCGCGATCCCGACGGCGTCTACGTCAGCGATACGACCCTGTACCATTCGCTCGACGGCGGCGCGCACGTCACCGCGATCAAAGGCTCGCCCGACGGCGACGATTTTCACCAGCTCTGGATCGATCCGACCGATGCGTCGCGCATGGTGCTCGGTAGCGACCAGGGTGCGTCCGTGAGCATCGACGGCGCGAGGACGTGGAGTACCTGGTTCAATCAGCCGACGGGCCAATTCTATCATGTGACCGCCGATGCTTCATTCCCGTACCATCTTTTCGGCGCGCAACAGGACAACGGTGCCGCGATGATTCTCTCCCGGAGCGACCATCGTGGCATCCAGGAGCGAGACTGGCGTGCGATCGCCGCGGGCGGCGAGAGCGGCACGGTCGCCGTGGACCCGAACGATCCCGATCTCGCGTTCGGGACCGTCGGCGGTGGAAGCGATAACGTCGTGGTGGAAAACCTGCGGACCAACCAAACGCGCACGATCAAACCGACGCTCGGGCTTCCCGGAACGTGGCGCGCCGAATGGACGCAGCCGATCGTCTTCGGTACCGACGATGCGCTCTACGCAACGAACCAACGCGTCTTCCGATCGCGCGATCGCGGCGAACACTGGCAGCCGATCTCGGACGATCTCGCGCGTCCGCATGCGGGGACGCCAGCGACGCTCGACGCGGCGACGGCAAACGATGCGGACGGGCCCGATCCGCGCGGCGTCGTGTACGCCCTCGCGCCGTCGCCGCTCGATGCGAAGACGCTGTGGGCGGGGACCGACGACGGCCTGGTCTATCGCACGACCGACGACGGACGCACGTGGCGCAACGTCACGCCGCCCGCGCTGACGCCGTGGAGTCACGTCGTCGGCATCGAAGCTTCCCACACCGATGCAAACGTCGCGTACGTCGCCGTCGACCGCCATCGCCTCGACGACGATCGCCCGTTCGTTTATGCGACGCGCGACGGCGGAGCGACGTGGACCGAGTCGCATGCGGGCATTCCCGATGGCAGCTTCGTCAACGTCGTTCGTGAAGATCCGGCATGCGCGCACGTGCTGTACGCGGGCACGGAGACGGGCGTGTTCGTTTCGCTCGACGAGGGCTCGCACTGGACGTCGCTTCGTCAAAACATGCCGATGGTTTCCGTGCGCGACCTCATCGTGCACGGGAGCGACCTCGCAATCGCGACGCACGGTCGCGGGTTGTGGGTGCTCGACGACATCCAACTGCTCCGAGAATTCACGCGTTCCCGGGCGCCGTACGATCCGACAACGAAGGCGTGGCTCGTGGTCGATCCGGGTGCGATCCGGATGCGCGCCGGGAACGACGAGGCCGAAGCGACGCCGCCGGAGATTCCGCTCGGTGAGAATCCACCGAGCGGTGCGATCGTGGATTACGTCGTTCCGCGCAATGCGAGCGGAACGGTGACGCTCGAAATTGTGGATGCTTCGGGACGGAGCGTGCGGCGCTGGTCATCCGGCGACGCCGTGGCGACGATCGATCCGTCGAGCGTTCCGTATCCCGCATACTGGATCGAACCCACGCGCGCGCTCTCGAACGTGCGCGGTCAACATCGTTTCGTTTGGGATCTGCATCTCGATCGCTCGGGCGGTCCGCTTGCGGCACCCGGTAGCTACGTCGCGCGCATGCGATTCGGACGTAACGGCGGACCGGTCATAGCCGACGCGTTTGCCCTTCGGCGCGATCCGCGGGTTCTTGCGAGCGACGCCGATTTCGTCGCACAGATGCGGTTGGCGCGCGAGGTCGACGCCGCGGCGGAGCGCGCGCGAGCGGGTCTCGCCGCGCTTTCCGCGGCACAGCGCGACGCCTTGCCGCCGCCCGGGCGTGTGAAGGCGCTTCGAGAGCGGATCCTCGCCCTTGCCGAACTCGAAGCGTCGATCGAAAGCGCCGACGCCGCACCGACCGATGCCGAACGGACGGCGTGGGAGCACCTGCGCGCGACCGCAGGGCGATAAACGGAGACCTCTAGGGTTTCCGAACCGTGCGGACAACCTCGTCGCGTTTGCGCTTTTCGAGGGAGTCCGTCCAACCGTGAAACTCATGGAGTACCAGGGCAAGGAATTGTTCCGCCGCGTCGGCATTCCGACGCCGCGCGGCGTTCATGCCACCAGTGCCGCCGATGCGGTCGCGTTCGTCGCGAGCCATCCCGGCTCGTGGGTGCTCAAGAGTCAGGTCATGATGGGCGGCCGCGGAAAAGCCGGCGGCATCAAATTCGCCGACGACGCGACGCAGGCGCAATCGCACGCCGATGAACTCTTCGGCAAGGTGCTCGAGAACGAACAAAATCCCGACGGCGAAGAAGTCCGTTCGCTGCTCGTCGAGGAAAAAGTCCAGATCGCGAGCGAGGCCTACGCGTCGATCACGATCGATCGCGCGGCGAAGAAGCCCGTCATCATCGTGAGTTCGCAAGGCGGCATGGACGTCGAAGAGGTCGCCGAGCACCATCCCGAGGCGATCAGCAAATTCTGGATCGATCCGGCGATCGGCTTCCAGCCCTTCGAAGCACGCGCGCTCGCATTCGCAGCGAAGCTGCCGGCGGGTTACCACAAGGCGTTTCCGAAGGTGCTGGCCGGCCTCTACGCGCTCTTCATGGAGTACGGGGCGAATCTCGTCGAGATCAACCCGCTCGTGCTCACGGTCGCGGGCGACGTGATCGCGAGCGACGCGAAGGTCGAACTCGACGACAACGGCGTGTACAAGCATCCGGAACTCAACGCCTGGCGTAATGATGGACCGGCCGACGAAGACCAGGCGGCCGCGGTCGCGATCGGCCTCGGTATGTCGAATTACGCAAAATTCGCCGACGACGCGGGCGAGGTGTCCAAGACGATCGGCACCATCGCCAACGGCGCGGGCCTCGGCATGGGCACGATGGATGCCATCAAGAACGCGGGCGGCGGTGCCGCGAACTTCCTCGATATCGGCGGTGGCGCCCAAGCAGAACTGGTGAAAAATAGCTACAAGCTCGTCACTTCCGACCACCGTGTGAAAGCGATGTTCATCAACATCTTCGGTGGCATCACGCGCGGCGATCAAGTCGCGCTCGGCATCGTCGAGGCGCTGGCGGGCGATGACGTGCGCAAAGTGCCGCTCGTCATCCGGTTGACCGGCACCAATGCTGAGGAGGGTCGCAAGATCCTCGCCGATGCCGGGTTCTTCCCGGTCGAAACCATGAACGACGGCGCGGCGAAGGCCGTCGCGCTTGCGAACGGAGCGCACTAGCCGTGGCGATTTTTCTCGATAAGAATTCCAAGGTCATCGTCCAGGGCATTACCGGGCGCGAAGGGCTCTTCCACACGCAACGCATGGTCGCATATGGCACCAACATCGTTGGTGGCGTCACGCCGGGCAAGGGCGGCACGACGGTCGAGAGCGGTACGGCGGGCGTGGCGACGTCGCAGGGGGCAGCGGCTTCGCCGACGTTGCCCGTCTTCAATACCGTCAGAGATGCCGTCGAGGCGACGGGTGCGACGCACACGATCATCTTCGTGCCGCCGTCGTTCGCGGCCGACGCGCTCTACGAAGCGCACGATGCGGGCATCACGCTTGCGGTCGCGATCACGGAAGGCATTCCCGCGCACGACATGCTCAAGGTCGTCGCGACCACGTCGCCGATGCGGATCATCGGGCCCAATTGCCCGGGGCTCGTCTCGCCCGGAAAGGCCCTGGTCGGCATCATGCCCGGCGGCGTGTTCGCACCCGGCCGCATCGGGATGATCTCGCGCTCCGGGACGCTCACCTACGAAATCGTCGACCTGCTCACCAAGGCCGGGCTCGGGCAATCGACCTGCGTCGGCATCGGCGGCGATCCGATCATCGGCACGACCTTCGTCGATTGTCTTACGGCCTTCGCGAACGACCCCGAAACCGATGCCGTCGTCGTTTGCGGTGAGATCGGCGGCTCGGATGAGGAAGACGCGGCGGCCTTCATCAAGGCGCACCTCCCGAACAAGCCCTGCGTCGCCTTCATCGGAGGCCGCTCCGCGCCCAAGGGCAAGCGGCTCGGCCACGCCGGGGCGATCATCTCGGGCAACTTCGGCACCCCGGAGAGTAAGCTCGCCGCCTTCGCCTCGGCGGGCGTTCCTGTCGCCGACCGGCCTTCGGACATCGCAGATTTGCTCACAGCAGCACTCGCGCGAGCGGCGAGCCCGGCGCGATCTTAACGCAATGTCCGGGCTCGGTTGATAGCTCCGGCCAGCACACGTGTGAGGCAATGAACCACTGACTCGGATTGACGCGAAAGCTTCGTACCCAGCGGAAATCAAAGGACATGTTTTTCACATTACGAAGATTAAGGAATCTCCTCAACCATGTTGAGGTTTACCTCTTAGTTCGGAGCACGTATGCACAAACGTCGTTTGATGCATTTCTTGACAAGCGTTCTTCTTATGGTTGGGCTCGTTGCTGGTCGGAGCACATTGGTGCTGGCTGGAACGACCGGAGCTGTAACAGGAACGGTTGTCGACAATGCAACGAAGGCTCCAATCGTCGGGGCTTAAGTAACGGCTGCGAGTCCATCGCAAGTCGTTACGACCTCGACCGACTCGGCCGGTCGCTTCAATCTTTTGTCCTTAGCTCCGGACACATACACCCTCTCGGTGGAAAAAACCGGCTTCGAACCGTCGAGCGTGACCGGTGTTACCGTTCAAGCCGACCAGACGCTGGTCGAGCAGATCTCTACCGTTGCAGCTCTCAAGGTCATCGGCGGCACGCGTTCGCGAGGCGATTCGAGCCTCGTTCGTGCCGGCGTCACCTCGGATGTGTATAACATCACGCCGGTTCAGCAGGCCGCGGCTGCTCCTCTGGGTGGCGGAAATAATCAGAATGCTGCCTATTCCGCGATCGCCTCGAGCCCTGGTACGCTCGTACCGATTTCGAATTCCCCGGGATGGGGTCAATCGATCTTCATTCGTGGTGGCGATTACACGCAAACGGGTAACGAGGTCGACGGAATTCCGATCAACCGGGCTTTCGATCAATACGCCGGTTCGCCACTCTCGAATCTCGGCAACGCCGAAGTCCAAGTTTATACGGGCGGGCAGCCTGCCGACGCACAAGCGAATGGTTTGGCGGGTTTCATCAACCAAGTCATCCGCACGGGAACATATCCCGGGTTTGCCGATGTTCAGATCGGCGTTGGTGGCCCCGCGTACTATCATAAGCTCGGGATAAATATCGGTGGCTCGACCCCGAATCGGAACTTCTCGTACTACCTCGGCTTCCTCGGGTATAACCAGGAAAATCGATTCATCGATCAATTCAATGGCTCGTCGTACATCCAAAAATACGGATCGACGATCAACTATATCGCGCAGAATTGCGGCACCAGTCATCCGTCGGCAGGCTGCTATGTTAATAGCGGTTCCGCCAATGTGTTCGGGCTACCCATTGGGCCAAACGGGTATGTTCCGGCTGGTTATTTCGGTTCGCTGCCTTCGACGGCAGACCGTGAAGGCGTGGCAAATTTTCATATTGGCTTGCCGCATCCGCACGACGGAATCAAAGACGATATTCAACTCCTTTACAACACCGGTCAAATTTACAACCAGCCGAACGCGTCGCTGCAAGCATTTGGATCGTCGCAAACCGACGTTGCCAATGGAACGGCTTTCAACGGTGCGATTCCTAACGACGCAAATGGCCTGTGCGGGTCGGGTATGCAAACTCCCGATCAGGGCCCAGTCGCTTGCGCGGCTCCGGTTTCAACGTCGTATATCGACCAGAATTTCTATACCGGGCCCCTCAATTCGGCTTTAACAACGGCGAATCTCGGAAGCGTCCTGACGCAGCGAGAAGCGGGTAGTCCGGGCGATCGCCCGCTCAACGGCGCGATATCAGCCAATTCACGCGATGGTGAGACTAATGGTTTCGCGATCGAAAAAGTGCAATATCAGCATAACTTTAGCTCGAACGCATACGCACGGCTGTACGGCTACTCGTTGTACACCGATCGCATCGACGGTGGACCGGTTGGAGCATTGCAAAACTACGTGGGCAATTTCTCGTCGGACTACGTCATCCGTTCGCACTCTCGCGGACTCTCGCTGCAACTCGCAGACCAAATCAACCAGCAGAACCTCCTCTCGTTAAATACGTCGTACTCGTATAGCGATTCGACTCGTGCGAGAAACGACGTTACCGCGGGTTTACCCGAGTCGCCGGTTGCGTATCTCGTCAACTCGCTCAACCCGACTGCGGGCTGTTACGGCGCGACGGGTAACTTGTCGTCGTGTTCCAGCGCGGCTCAATATCGTCTGCCTCCCGTCGGTGGTTCGTCACTTGTGCCTCGCAAGGGGAGCCCGGTGCTCGGTACCGAGGGCGCGCTCATGTGCGGCACGGGACCGTGCGAATACTTCGCCATTAATAATGGCGCGCGCGAAGCCTTCAACGAAGTTCGACCGGCATTCAGCAATGCTTCGCTATCCGACATCTTCAAACCGAACGACAAGTTGACCGTGACTGCGGGTCTACGCTACGAAGATTTCACGTACAATTTGCTTGATACGAACACGGTCGGCAATCAGCTGTTCGTCAACGACTACAACAATTCGCACTGCGTGAGTGGCACGGCCATCTCCACGCGCAAGCTCGGGGCGGCGTGTGCCGCCGGAACCGTTGCGACGGCGCTTACCGCACAGAGCCCGAATCGTATAAATTACGGGCACATCTTCTCACCGCGATTTGGCGCGACGTACCAACTCGATTCCAACACGGTCCTTCGTGGATCTTATGGCCGATACACACAACCGGCCGAAACGTCGGCCGTTCAAGCCACCAACGTTCAGGCCGGCACTCCGAGCGCGCCGTTCTACGCGAACTTCGGCTTCCCGTCGTATGCGCGGTTCGTCGAACCGGAAATCTCGTACAACTCCGACTTCTCGGTAGAACACAACTTTCCGCGAGCCGACACGCAAGTGAAAGTCACGCCGTTCTATCGGCAATCAAATAATGAGTTCGTTGCGATCCTCGTCGATCCGAAGACGCAATTCATCGCGAACGTGAATGGTTTGAATCGCCGGACCTCCGGTGTCGAACTTGCCATCAGCAAAGGCAGCTTCGCTCGGGACGGATTTGCCGCGGCGCTTTCTTATACGTATACGAACGCTCGCGCGAAGTATAAGGTGTTCTCGAACGGCGGCTCATTCGTCGCCGGAGCGAACGCTGCGATCCAACAATTCAACGGCTACACCAAGTTCTGCGCTCAGAACCCAAATGACAAAATGTGCGGAACGCCGGTGAATGCAGCGGGTGCAGCGCCGTGTTATACCGCAGCTGGCGCGGCGGATACGTGCGCGACAGTAGGTGCGGTTGCGAATCCGTACTACAACTCCAAGCCTTTTGCTCTGCTCGATCCGAACGCAGAGCAGGTTCCCTACAACGTCAGTCTTGGCGTTGGAAACACCGGTGGCGCCACGAGCTATATCGTGCCACATGTCGCAAGCCTCATTCTGAATTATAAGAAGGGTCCGCTGACGATCACGCCGTCGTTCCAGATCCAAGCGGGATCGAAGTACGGCAGTCCGCTCGCGGCGCAGGGCATCGCTCCGGACTCATGCTCGGGTACGCTCGCAAGCGCCGTTGCCGGGGATCCGCGCTATCCCAACGGTACGCCTGGGGGCGGGGCACCGTACGACGCCTCGACTTGCTCGAATCTCATTGCGATTCCAAACCCACAAACCGGGCATTTCGATGGTATCGGCGAGTACACTCAGCCAACCTTACTCGCGACGAACTTGAGCGTGAATTATGACCTCTCGAAAAAGATCTCGCTCAATGTCGTGGCCGCCAATATCTTCAACCGGTGCTTCGGTGGGACCAACGCTAAGTATACAGTTGGCAACCTCGGTTGCGCGTATGGGCAATCCGGTCTCTACGTTGGCAACTCGTACAATCCGGGTGACACCATCCAGCCGTACGTCGCGCAGTCGTACTCACCCGTTCTCGGCGGGGCGTTGCAGTCGGTAAGCGCGGGCTCGCCGCTTCCTTTCTCGCTTTACACGAATTTGACGATCCGACTCTAGCTCACGCCTTTGCTAGGCGGGATGGGACGCCTTAATACGAGAGTCCCATCTCGAACCGTTACACGTACGAGGCTCCGGCAATTGCCGGCCCTCGTTCGGTTTACACAGTCGTTTTTCGAGGTCAGGCCGTCCCCCGACGCGTACCTGTGCGCCGATGAAATACGGATACCACTGCGAGGAATGCGAAGAAGCGGTGTGGCCCGCAACCTCGCGCGGCGAACTTCAGTGGTTAAAGAACCGCGAGCACGTGGTGCGCGAAGTCGCGCGTCACGTGCAAGGGGGCTTGGATACGTGGATCACGGAGGGCCTGGACTTTCTCGATCGTCACAGCGGCCACAGCGTGATCCTCTCGCGCCGCGCGTAGCGCGCGGACGGGTCTTACATCAATTCCGGTCGCTCGTCTCGCCGTCTGCATCGCGCTTGGCACCGTGCGCCGCGTTGGCAGAATTCTCAAGGATGGCGCCGGTTTTCGCGTCGATGCCGACTTCGCGCACACCGTGCGCCGTCTTGATGTCGAAGGTGTAGCGTAGGCCGCTACCACCGGCTTCCGTTTCGAGTTCTTCCGATTCGATCGTGCCCGCCGCCGCGCGTAGCGCGGTTGTGCGAACTTGCGCGATCGAAAGATTTGCGTGAGCGGCGAGATGTTCGCCGGGATGCGCGTTCGCCACGGCGAGAGTCGCTACGAGTGCGGCTCCTGCCGCGGCAGCGCTGAAGGCTGATTTGATCATGTGGGGCTCCGTTGCGAAGGGTAGTGATCGGTGATCATATCTCACCGCGAAATGACGCGCCCATGAATCGCGCGTACGATGCCGTGCGCTATTCGAAGTCCTTTTCGACCGTGTCGATGGCGTCGGTAATCGACATGCTGCCGGCAAGCGTCGCACGTGCGTTCCGCGCGTCGCTCCGCTGCGACGATCGCCTTCGCGGCGCGATCGAATTGCTGTTCTGCGGCGTGACCGTGACGGCGCGCTTCCACCACCGGACGCAGATTCGCCCAATACGTCGCGACGCTCGCCGCCTCACGATGCGCGCGTTGCCATTCGCCGACCGCGACGTCGAGCGCGACCGAACGGCCGAGGTAATCGAGTGCGTGGACGCTTGCGAGTACGCGTTCCCCCACGGCGGGGAAGAGCGGCGCGAGTGCGCCCGTGACCTCATTCGCATCGCGCTTGAAATCACAATGCTGCCGGAGATCGTTTCGCACGGCGACGATCGTGCCGTCGACCTTCACCAGGGCCGTAGGCGAGGCGCCGTTTTGCTGCAGGGTGGCTCGCACCATGGGCAGTCGGCAACGGCGTGGGCGAGCGCTTGCGACGCGGTCGCGCCGGTTTTTCCGCCCTCGGCGACGGCTTCGGCGGCATCTTCGATTCGTAACATGCTCGTGCGATCTGCAGGCAGATCGCGAGCTTCGATTGCCGATTCCGTCGCATGCGCCGAAGCGGCACGGGTGGTTGCTGCCGACGCGGGCGCCGCCGCCAACGCGAGCGCGGATGACATGAGGGCGGCGACGGCCGCCGATTTCGTTTGAATAGCGATAAAATTTGTCATGCGCAGATTGTCGCTCGTGAATGTGTACGACAGGTGAAAGCGGGAACGCAGTCGGCGTGAAGATTCTTGTCATCGAGGACGACGTCCGACTCGCGGAGGTTCTGCGGCGTGGGCTTCGTGAAAGCGGGCATGTCGTCGATGTCGAGCACGACGGCCAGGCTGGCGCGTCGACCGCGCTCGCCGGCTCCTATGACGCGATTGTCCTCGACGTCATGCTCCCGAAGAAGGACGGCTTCGCGGTCGCGCGCGAGTTGCGCGCGGGTGACGTAGCGACGCCGATCTTGATCCTCACCTCACGCGATGCGGTCGAAGATACGATCCGCGGTCTCGACGCGGGCGCGGACGACTATCTGCGCAAGCCATTCGTTTTTGGCGAACTCGACGCACGCTTGCGGTCGATCTCACGGCGCGTCCCCTCGCCCGTGCGCAACGAATTACGCGTTGCGGATCTCGTGATGGATCTGGGAACGCGGCGTCTGATGCGCGGGAAAATGCCGATCGACTTGACGGCGCGAGAGACGGCTTTTCTCGAGTATTTGATGCGCAACGCCGGGCTGCTGCTCACGCGGACGATGATCGAGGCGGCACTCTGGGAGCGCGATCGCGATACCGCCTCGAACCTCATCGAAGTGTACGTGCGCCGGTTGCGCGCCAAGCTATCGCCGTGCGGGGAACCGCCACTCATCGCGACGGTTCGCGGCTCGGGGTATCGCTTCGGTGTTTGATCGTCAGACGTTGCGCGGCAGGCTCACGCTCGCATACGCATCGTCTCTCGTGCTCGCGTTGATCTTCTTCGCGGCGATCGCGCTCGTCGTCATCGATCAATCGCAACGGCGCGCGCTCGACATACAGCTCGCATCGATCGCCAACACCGCGCTCGCGCTCGTCGAGCCCGCGGATTTTCAAACGACGCTCGACGTGACCGATCGCGCGCAACTCACCGCGCTCGCGGGAGCGAAGGTCAATAGCGCGATCTTACGTCGCGACGGAACGATCGCGACGAGTTCGACCGTCGCGGTTCCCACGCTGGTTCGCGATCGCTCGATCACCGCGCAGATGCCCGGCTACGTCACGCTCGCGATCGGTCGCGATCCGATCCGGCTCTACGCGGTGCCGGTCCTCGCGCGCGGCGCTCGTATCGGCACGATCGCGATTTGGCGCGACGTCGAAACGATCCAAGAGCTCGATAAGAACGTCGCGATCGCTTTCGCCATCGCGATTCCCCTCATTGCGGGAATGGCAATCGTGGGCGGGAGCGCGATCGCGCGGCGCGGGCTCGCGCCGCTCGTCGACATGGCGGCGCTCGCATCGGAGATCGAGGCGCACGATCTCGCGCAGCGTATCGCCTTGCCGCCGCGCGACGACGAGCTCGGTCGCCTCGCCGCGACCCTCGACCGCATGCTGGACCGGTTGCAGCGCGCATTCGATCGCGAACGGCGTTTCACGAGCGACGCCTCCCACGAGATCCGCGCCCCACTCTCGGTCATCCGTGCCGAAGCCGATCTCGCGCTGAGCCACGATCGCGATGGGGACGAATATCGCCGCGCACTTCGCGCGATCGCGATGGAATCGGACGCGCTCGAGGCGTTGACGAGCGATCTCCTGGCAGCTGCGCGGGCCGACGCGGGCGCGGGCGAACGTCTGGCACGTTTCGACCTCGGCGCCCTCGCGGCGGAGGTCGCACGACGCTTCGCCGTGATCGCGCGCGTACGCGACGTGCATCTTGTCGAACGTCGGGATTTGGCGACACCGGTCGCAGCGGATCGCGCGCTCTTGGAGCGTGCGATCGTTGCGATCGTCGATAACGCGGTAAAATACGCGCGTCCGGCCGGCACGGTCGCGATCGAGGTCGCAATAGATGGTGCCGACGTCGTCGCGCGCGTCAGCGACGACGGACGTGGCTTTACGTCCGAGGCGTTACATCGCGCGTTCGATCGCTTCTGGCGCGACGACGATCTGCGCATGACGCCGGGAAGCGGCCTCGGCCTCGGGATCGCACGAACGATCGTCGAGCGCTACGGCGGATCGCTCGCGATCGCGAACGGAATGGCGGGCGGCGCGATCGTGAGCCTGCGCCTACCGCGCGCCACGAGCGAGCCCGGGCCCACGCTTCCGCCTCCGCTCCGCGAAGCGTAACCAAACCCCGAAAAAAAAAGAAGCCGGAGCGTCCGACGATTAGCGCGGAATTTTGAGCTTTTCACCTGGCGTGATGGAAGAGCTCTTGAGGCCGTTCACCGCCATGATCGTGTCGAGCGTCTGCTGCACGTTCTGTCCGTCGGCCGTGTACCGATCGGCGATCGACCAGAGGTTCTCTCCGTGCGCCACGGTCGTCGTCCGGAATCGTTCGGGGCTCGCGGCGTAGAGCGTCGACTGCGACAGCGCCGGAATTGCCACGAGCGCGCCGAGCGCCGCGAGCGCGACGGCCGGCATCAGGGTCGGTTTGCGACGAATCGGCGAGTACATGGCGGCAGCTCCTCTATCTTGTGGCCGAACGGCCGTTCGCAGCTACGACACCCACATGTAGTGCGCGAACGCGTGTTCGTCCACCAGATTTTAGCAAGGGAGCGCCTTCAATGTCAAGCCGTTCTCGAACATATGTTTGCTTCGAGCGAGCGGCTATGGTACGCTCGTAGCAATCGCGGCGCGATTCGTGCGCTGCTGCCGTGAGGAGAATCCATGGAAGATCGCGCCCCGACGGAACGTCAGGCACGAATCCTCGAAGTCATCCGCGATTTTACCGACGAGCGCGGCTACCCGCCGAGCGTTCGCGAGATCGGCGAGCGCGTCGGGCTCTCGTCTTCGTCGACGGTCCAATCGCATCTGCGCTCGCTCGAAAAGCGCGGGCTCATCCATCGCGATCCGACCAAGCCGCGTGCTCTCATCACGACGGGCTCGGCGAGCGTCGCGCAGCTGCCGCCGCCGCCCGATTACGGGGTCTTGCCGATTGTCGGGAAGGTCGCCGCGGGCACGCCGATCACGGCGACCGAGAACGTCGAGGGCGATTTCGTGTTGCCCGCGGAGTTCGCGCGCAAGGACGGCACGTTCATCTTGCGCGTGGCCGGGGAGTCGATGATCGACGCCGCGATCCTCGACGGCGATCTCATCGTCGTCTCACCGCAACCCGATGCCGCCAACGGCGAGATCGTCGTCGCGATGGTCGATGGGGAAGCGACGGTCAAGCGCTTCTTCCGTGAGTCGGGTCGCATTCGCTTGCAACCGGAAAACGCCACGATGGCGCCCATCTATGCCGACGACGTGACGATCCTCGGTAAGGTCAGCGCGATGTTCCGCCGGCTGTAAACCGCGGGCCCGGCGCCGGGGGAACCGCCCGCGCGCGCGAATGACGGGGCCTCGTGTCTTCGCCCGCATCGCAAGCGCCCGGCCGCGCGGCCGCCGACCGTTTCGTTGCGGCGATCCGGGCGCTCTCGACGGCGCCGGAAATGCTCGCGATCCAGCGCACGCTGCCGATCAGCTTCGTCGGCCTCGCGATCGGACTCGTGGCGCTTATGGCGCTGCAACCTTCGGGTTCGTTGCTCGCGCGTTTTTCGCATGCGTTCGGCGCTGCATTCGGCGTCATGTCGGCGCTGCTCGTGGTCGCGCTCGCGTTCGATCTCGCGCCGCGCCGCGGCGTGCCGCGACCGCTCGCCGTCGGCGTTGCCGCGGGCGCGTTCGCGCTATCGCTCCCGTTTCGTGACGCGACCTCGTTCGTCGCGCTCGCGAAGGCGCTGGGATCGAGCGGGCTCTTCCTCGCGCTCGGCATCGGCCTCGTCACCGTCGCCGTGCTCGCCGCCGCGCGCGCGCGCCTGGGTCCGCGCGCGGGTTCGTTTGCCGGAGCCGCGATCGTGCTCGGGATCGCGGCAGCGCTGCTCGCAGGCGGCATCTCGCTGACCGCCGTGCTGACCGCCCTCATCGCGCCGCTCGGACATCTGGGCGATAGTCTCGAGGCGCTGCTGATCATCACGCTGCTGGAAACGTTGTTGTGGACGATCGGCATCCATGGGCCGGCACTGCTCGCCGCGGTCGTGTTGCCGGTCTACGTCAACTTGCAAGTCGCAAATACCGAAGCGATGGCGCACGGCGATCCGTTGCCGCACATCGTCACGGTCTCGATGTTTCTCTTCGTCTTTCCCGGCGGTGCGGGCGCGACGTTCCCGCTCGTGCTGCTGTTACTACGGAGCCGTACCAAACGTATCCGGCGCGTCGCGCTCGCGACGCTCTTGCCCTCGGTCGCAAACGCGAACGAACCGCTGATGTTCGGCTTGCCGCTGGTGCTCAATCCGGTCTTGGGCGTGCCCTTCGTCGTAACGCCGCTGGTCCTCGCGGTCGTCTCCTATTATGCGATGGCGCTCGGTTTGGTCGCGCGTCCCGCGTATTACATCCCGTCGACGGTGCCGTTGCCGATCGGCGCGTTCCTCGCAACGAAAGATTGGCGTTCGGTCGTGCTCATGCTGCTCAACATCGGAATCGGTCTCGCGATTTACGCGCCGTTCGTCGCCGCGTACGATCGTCAGCAGACCGCGAGCGCGACGGAGGAAGCCGCCGCGTGAACCCAATCTTCGCACCCGCGGCGCTCGACGCGCTGCTCGAACGTTTCTCTTTTCCGGCCGAACTCGCTGCGGCCGCGCATCGCGCCGCGGCACGCGAAATTGCATCCGTGACCGCGGACGCACAGGCGCGCGCGCACGCGAACGTCTTGCGTGCCTTCGCAGACGAAGGCGTTGCCGAAAGCGACCTCGCGGGCACGCTCGGATACGGCTACGACGATTTGGCGCGCACGCGTTACGAATCGCTGCTCGCGCGCATCTTCGGTGCGGAGCGCGCGCTCGCGCGACTCTCGTTCGTGAGCGGCACGCACGCGATCGTCGCGGCGATCGACGCATGCCTGCCGCCCGGTGGACGGCTCGTCGTCGCGACGGGACGACCGTACGATACGCTGCGTAACGCCCTGGTCGACGCGCCGTACGCGCTCGCGCGCCGCGGCGCGCATTACGAGGAAGTCGCGTTTACCGAAGATGGCGACATCGATCTCGCGACGCTGGGACGCACGTGCGAACGCGGTGCCGACGTCGTCTTCGTTCAACGTTCGCGCGGCTACGCGCCGCGACGCAGTCTCTCGGCAATCGAATGTGGGACGATCGCGCGCACGGTGCGCGGCGCGGCGCCGCACGCGTTGGTACTCGTCGACAACTGTTACGGAGAACTCGTCGAAGCAACGGAGCCGACACATCACGGCGTCGATGCGGTGATGGGTTCGCTCATCAAGAATCTCGGCGGCGCGCTCGCGCCCGGCGGCGGCTACGTGATCGGCCGTGCCGACGTCGTCGAGCGCGTCGCCGCGCGCCATTACGCACCGGGCCTGGGCACCGCGGTCGGTTCGACGCTCGGGTTCGGGCGGTCGCTCGTGCAAGGACTCTTCACCGCGCCGCAGGTCGTCGCCGAATGTCTCGCAGGGCTCGATTTCGTCAGCGCGCTTTTCGAAGAACTCGGCGAACGCGTGGGTCCCCGTCCGGGCGAACCGCGGCGCGATATCGTCCAGGCGATCGGGCTCGGCCGAAAGGAACGCATCATCGCCTTCGCACGCGGCCTCCAGCGCGCGATGCCGCTCAACGCGCGCTTCGCGCCCGAACCGGGCGCCGTCCCGGGCTATCGCGATCCCGTCGTGATGTCGGGCGGGGCATTCGTCAACGGCGCGACGATCGAGCTTTCGTGCGACGCGCCGCTGCGCGCCCCGTTCGAAGTCTACGTGCAGGGCGGGACGAGCCGAGCGCACGCGGTGCTCGGCGCGCTTTTCGCCGCGGACATGCTGGCCAAAGAAAGCATATGACCGCCCCCGCAGAAGAAGGCATGCCATGAAGTGGACGACGCCTCGGTGAGCGAGAACAAAGAGGTCGCCGCGAAAAACGTTGAGGTGCCATACCGTCGACGTTACGTTCGCGTCAGCGTGGCGGCGGAGATCACCTATACCCGTGACGGCGACGAGACGCCGCGCGCCGGCTCGTCATCCGATCTCGGCGGCGGCGGCGTGCGCCTGGCCACCGACGAAGATCTGCCGCTGGGCTCGATCCTCATGCTGCGCTTCCCGCTGCCGGGCGTCGATCGCGACGTCATCGTGCGCGGACGCATCGTCCTCTCGTTCTACAATGCCGAAGACAAGCGATTCATGCATGGCATCGCGTTCACGTCGATCGACCCGCGCGACCAGGAAGAGATCGTTCGATACGTCGCGACCGAAGTGCAGCGCCAGGCGCTCGCGGACGAACCCATCGAGGACTAGGTGCGGGAAAGTCCCCCGCCCATGAAGCCGAAGAAAAAGTAGCGGTTACCGTCGCCCGTTTCGATGACGATGCGGGTATCTTCGAGCGTCGCGCTCCGGATCGTCTTCCCGGCGAGCTCGTCCAAGACCGCGCGAATCTGCTCGAATTCCCACTCGCGCAAGGAATCGGCGTCGATGTCCTGCAGATCGAGATCTTCGATGTCCCTGAGAAGGGCGTCGATTTTCCCGGGATCCGCGGGGTCGGTCTCTGTCCCTATCGCCATTACTCCTATCGTTCGCGGCCAACCCGTGGATACGCCTTGAGGCCGCTTGGTTTTCACCGGGCAGGTCCCGGTTTTCACCGGGGAAGTTGCGCCTGCCTGGGCTAAGGTTTGCCGTATTGTGGAATACGGACCGTCGTGTACATTCTCGAGGTGCTGAGCGGGCCGCTCGACGGCAAGACCTGGTCGTTCGACCGGGAGATCACGATCGGTCGCGATGACGCGGTCGCTTCCGCATGCATTACCCTCGATCGGTATATCTCACGCCGGCACGCACGTCTGCAAGAAGACGGCGACCGGCTCGTCCTCGCCGACCTCGCGAGCCGCAATGGGACGCGCAAGGACGGCGAACCCGTCGTCGCCGACACGCCGATCGCATGCGGCGAGCGATTCATCGTGGGCCGCACGCTCCTGCGCGTGACGCGAGGCTGATCCGCCGTGCAGATCGTTCGCACCCCCGGTTCCGCGCGCGCCGTCTCGCGGACGCTCCTGCGGCCGGTCGGCTTCGTGCCGACGATGGGTGCACTTCACGACGGGCATCTCGCGCTCGTCGCGCGAGCGCGTCGTGAGAATGCCTCCGTGGTCGCATCGATCTTCGTGAACCCCTTGCAATTCGGGCCGAACGAAGATTTCGAAAAGTATCCGCGCGCGTTCGAACGCGATGCCGCGTTGCTCGAAGAGCACGGCGTTGATTTGCTCTACGCGCCGACGGTCGAACGCATGTACCCGCCGACGTTTGCTGCCGCGATTTCCGTCGGTCCGCTCGCGCATTCGTTCGAAGGTGCGCGCCGACCCGGACATTTCGCCGGCGTCGCGACCGTCGTTTCGAAGCTCTTGCACGCGATCGAGCCGACGTCGCTGTACCTCGGGCAAAAAGACATCCAACAGGCGGCCGTCCTGCGCGCGATGGTGCGCGATCTCG
>JAABUQ010006024.1_pt1 | contig 18754 bp, 1 predicted proteins | sample 5560001 | NCBI WGS metagenome assembly JAABUQ01 (sample SAMN10711888, study PRJNA513371) | rock metagenome | isolation source: Antarctica rocks | place: Antarctica: Victoria Land, Finger Mt nord | collected 2015-12-18
TTATTCGAAATTTAAAAATAAAATTAATTATTATTATATTATTAATAAAGAAAGAAATAAATTATTTTTCATAATAATTTTTATTACTATTATTAAAGTTAAAAAAAGATAATAATATTTCGAATATAAATTTCAAATTATTAAAATTATATTCTTTATACAAATAATTATTTAAATAATAAATTATATAAACTTTTGTTATTTTTTTCTTCTTTATTAATTATAATTAAATTATTTCTTTTACTTTTTTTTAAATATTTATTTTATATAAATTATAATTAAAATTTAAAAATATATAAAAAGTAAAATAATTATAATCATAAAAGAAAAAAAAATTTTATTTTATAAAACGAATATAATAAATTTGAAATATATAAAAGTCTTATTAATATTTTTTCTTATTAATATATTGAAAATATAATATTTTTTAATTTTTTTATTCGAATCTAATCCGGATTTAAATTAAATTAAATTAAATTATTTTAATTTTTTTCTTATTATATTAATATTTACTCTTTTTTCTTTTATTTATTAATAAAGATATTTTGGACCTTACGTAAACTTATTAATAACTTTATTTATTAATACATTTTAAGCGATTATATAAGTATATTAATATTATTAATATCGGAACCTTAATCTATTAATTAATATACTTAATAAGTAAAAATAGTTTTTATCTTTAAGTTAAAAGCTAATTATAATATTAAATTATTAAAGAACTTTTATATTACTTATTCTTATTAACTTTTTTATTAATTTAATATATTTATTATGAAGTAATAATATTTTTATTTTTATTTTTTTTATTTCTTTATTTCTGTATGCAAGCTAAAAGCTTATGGCAACTATAAGTATATGTTTTTCTATAAAGTTAGGGTTGCCCAATTGGAGTAAAACCCTAACTTTTTTCTATTAATATCGCTTAGTTATTCTAGATAAACTAATTTAATAAAAAAAAATTAAAGAAAAATTAAATTTTATCCTTTAAATCCTTTTATCCCCTTATAAATTCAATTTTATTATTTAAATAGTCTAAAATCTATTTCCTTATTCCAATTTTTGTTTCCTTAATATATTAAATAATATATCTGATTCTGACTTTTATTATTAATAAGATTATTAAATTTAATTAAAAATAATTGATCTCTAATTCTTAAGCCAATTTAAAAAAGATTTTTTTCTAATTATTTATATATTTAAAATACCTTAAAAACAAATATTTGGGTATTTGCTATTTTCCCTTATATTTAAGGTTAAGATAAACCTTAATATCAAATCCGGATCCGGGAATATACCTTAATTAGCTCCAGAAATAACCTTAATTTATATTAAATTATTAAATAATAATAAAAATAAACTTATTAATATTATTAAGTTATTTAATCTTTATATCTCCTAAAATTTGTTTAAATTAATAATAAAATTTAATAAGATTTTTAATGTTTTAAATCTTTGTTTAATCCTTTTTAATTTTAACTTTAATTTTTTATTTAATAAAGGCTTTAAATATTTATATATTTAAAATAAATTATATTTCCAAAGCTATTTTAACGGCTTTATCGATTAATTTATTCCCTATTATATCGATATAATTTAATATTTAATAAATAAATAACTTATATCCCTTAAAATATAAATTTTCTAATTTAAAATAAATATAAACTTTAATAAACTCGTATTTTTGAATTTTTCGGATACTTTCTTAATTATTAATAAAAATCCAAATCTCCTTAATCCTCTTTTGGCTAGTATAATTAATAAGGCTAGGGTTAGCCCTAGCGATTTTTATTATTTAATTTAGGGTTTGGTTAATAATATATAATTTTATATCTAAATTATCTACTTGTTGAACATATGTAATATGTTACTTAGTTAATTGCTATATACAAGATAGAACTATCTATGAATGCCAAGGCACTAGGCCGGATTAGGCTTAGTAGCGGAATATATCCGTATTGCTATTCCTGTTATTTAATATTCCTACTTTATTATAGCTATATTGCAAATAAATAGTAATAAAAAACTGGAAATAATTAAGCCGGAATTCCCAAAACGACTAAGTTAATAGCTCTAACCGTTTTAATATTATTATTGTAATAATAACAAAGTTATTTTTAAGCCTAATATAATATTTTTAAAACTTTTCTTATATATATATTAATATTAAGCAAATCAGGAATAATAGGAGGCTAGAAGATATATAGCAATTATATATATATATATATAAGAATTTCAGATAGTTATTATAGGCTCTATAGGCCTTAGTAAGCCTCTAGGAAGAATAATTAATAACCGGGTAAATATTTATAAGGCCTAAATAATAGTTTCAAGGCCGGCGTATTAGCTCCGGGGTATAGTATAAAATATAATAGAAATATCTATAGGCTTACTTAATATATATATAACCTTAAAGTATTGTTAATATAAATATTATAATATAATATATAATTAATAAAAAGTAGTTAAAATAGGTAGAAGGTTAATATATAACTCCCTTAAGGCCTTTATAGAGTTTAGGAAATATTTATAAAATTATAATAAAATAATTACTATCGCCGAAGAAGAATAAATATATTTACGAAATATAAAAAAATATAAATCCGTATAGCTTACGCTTATTAGACTAATTAAATAGAGGGAAAATTAATATATTTTCTTATATATAAAATATATAAGTTAAATCTTTTAAATTAGCTCTTATAATATATAAATTAATATAAAATTTATTTTAGGTTAAAAGCCTTATAAAACGCTTCGAATTTAGCTTTAAGGAAAGCTTTGATAAAGGTATATATTAATTTAATTTTATCCGAAGCTACTTTCTCTCTTACAAACTTATATTAAATATTAATATATTTAATACGCCCGTAATTAATAAGGTTTTTAATAAAGATAATTACCCCTTGATTATCGTAATAAATTATTATTATAAAAGCGTAAATAGGCTCTGTAATACCCGGGAATATAATATAAATAATATAATTATTTTTTATAATATTATTCTTAATAAAGATAACAGGAAGAGAATCCTTAAAAATAAGTTATAATTAAGAAAGTAATCTTTTAAGCTAAATAGCCTCCTTAATTGCTTAAGTTTAAGCTAAATATTTAACTTTATAAATAAATAATATAACCGTAGGTTAACGCTTAAAAAACTAGCTAATAACTATATTGCCTAAATTAAAGGTATATTTGCTAATAAAATATCGAGTTTCCTTATTTCTAGTATAATTAGCGTTATTATAGCCGTATATAGGGATAAAGAAACCTTTGTAAATAAACTTTAATTTAATAATAAAATATAAATAACAAAAAATATATTTAACCGCTCTTTAATAGGATTTAGTTAAATTAAAAATATATTAACTTATTATAGAGATAAGGAAAGCGATATCGGCTCTAATACTTATTATAATATATATAATTATAATTACGGCGGATTAATATTTAATACAACTCTTATTATTAATTATAAAATCTAGAAGGGCCTTTTATAAGTTTATAATTTCTATAGAAATATTAATATTATAAGCTAATTTATTATTTTATATATTATATTCCGTAAGAACCTTCTTAAAATAGATCTTTTAATTTAAAATAAAGGTATTATTAGCCTTATTATAAGTTACCTTTAATAATAATACACGTTTTTCGGTTAATAAAGATATTATTATTAGTATTTAAAGATTCGAAGCCTAATTCTTTAAATCGCGTAATTAATATAATATATTAAATATAAGGTAATTACTTTAAGCTATATAGAGAATAAAGTAATTTATATATTTCAGTTTTCTTCTTTTTAAAGTTAATAAGTTAAATAATATAAATTATTTCGTTAATTTTATTATATAAAAAGGCGGTCTTTATATTTATCTGCTTAATTTCTAAGTTATATATTATAATAATTACAAAAATAGCCTTATAATTTATAAGTTTTATAATTAATATAAAGGTTTTATTAAAATTAATATTTTGTTATTAAAAGAAACCTTTTACAACCTAACAAACCTTATAATAGAGAATCTTATCTTTATTATCCCGTTTAATTTTATAGACTTATTTGCCTTTTAAGGTATATCTCCTATTAGGGAAGTTATATAACTCTTATATATTATTTTTTGTAAGGAATTTGTACTCTTCCCTTATAGCCGTTTTTTACTTTTTACTATAATAGCTCTCTATAATTTCCTTATAGATAATCGGTTTACTAAAGTCGGAGGGGTCAGTATAAAAAAATTATATAATAAAATTAAAAAATTAAATAAATTCTTATAGTTAAAAATAGCGCTCGAAGGTATCTTGGTATATATTAGAAATAATGTATAACAAATTAGAGATAAGAATATTATTATTCTTAAGCTTTTATATACAAGGGTAAAATTTGTAGGGAATTGGCTTAATATATAATATATCGAAAATATTTTTCGTTAAAAATATTAATTAAAAAAGAGGTTGATAAGGTTAATAATATTGCTATAATTAAGCTATAATAAGATTAAATCTTATTATTACCGAATTATTTTATTAAAAGATTAATATTATTTTAAAGGCTTATTTATATAAATATTTAAACGAAACTTCTTAAATAGATTATTTAACGTTATGATAATATTAAACCAAATTATTAAATATTAATATATAATAAATATTTTTAATTTTATAATTAATAAGCTATTTGAATATAAAATATATTTTGAACTCTTCTTAATTTATACCGTTAATCTTATAGTCTTAGTAATAACTTTGTTAATTAATCTATCAAACGAATCCAAAGTTAGGTTTAACTCTTTTTTTTAATTTATAAGGGGTCTTACCTTATAAACCCTATTAGAAAATATAATTTTATATTTATATTATATTAATAAAGATTTCGTAAAATATTGTTTTAGGCAAATATATATTTATTATATTAATATAAATATAAGCGAATAGCTCTTAGCTTATATATTCCAATACCCTATTTATTTCGGGGTTACCGGGAATAAATAACTCTTATATAATATTATAATCGTAACGCTAATCCGAAAAATATTATTTTTTATAATAAGAATTTTAATTAATACGGAGCTGTTTATACTTCAGGCTAAGTTTTTCTATAAATTAAATAATAAAGGTAAGATAATTAGGAGTATCGCTTTTATAAGGTATTAACTTTATATTGATTTATTTTGTAATATCTTTAATAACAATAATAATAAACTGTAATTGTTTAATAAAACTAATTTAAGAAACTAATAATATTATTATAATAGAAATAGCTATAATATTCCTCTGATTTAATATAGCCCTTATAAGATTTGACTTTAAAAAGAAATTTGGAATAAATATTATATTTGGGTTTATCTAATAGCGGATAAGTAAAGTCAATATTATTATATATATAAGCAGTATCGATAATCTTCTGCTTATCAATATAGCTTAAATATAAATACTAAAAATAAAATATATTAATATGTTAAAATAATAGTTATAATAAGTTTTTATATACGGATAATATACAAATTATTATTTTAATACTTTATTATAACTTTATAGGCGAAGGATAAATTAAATAATATAATTATAATATTAAAGTTAAGTTAATAAGATTAAATTAAAAGGGATTTTAAAGATATATAAAATATTATTAATACGAAAATATTTTTTAGAATTATTACAGGTATAATAAGTAAATTAAAGTAACTTCGTTAATACTTATAATAAAAACGGTCTCCCCTATATTATAAACGAAATAATTAAAGGTATCGCGGTTATATAATATATACTAAGATATAGCAATATCGAAAGCCTAAATATTCTTAAAATCTTTAAAGATAACTTTTCTATAACTAATAATATAAACTATAAAATAAGTTTTATTTTTATTACCGCTAAATTCTTTTATATAATCAAGGGAAAGATATATAAATAATATATTTATAATAATATTAAAATATATTTTAAGGTTATATTTCTTTAAAGATTTAATCTTTATATAAATAATTTTGACCTTTTTTATAAGACTTTTATTTTGAAATATATTATTATTTCTTTTATAACCTTTATAGCCTTTATAGCTATCGCGGCTACCGCGATTGTTACCCTTATTATAGCTTTTATTAGGGCTAGAAGTATTTATATAATAGGTAAAAGAATCGTAAAAGGTTTTCTTATATATAATATAATATTTAATATATTTAATAATATTGTTAAAATAAGAATAGGATTTTACTTTACTTTAAAGTTCCTTATATTAAATATGCCTTAAAGTAGGTCAAGAAATTATAATAAATATATAAATTACTATTATATTACTAAGGCTAGCCTATATTATATTCTGGAAATATTAAATAATATAATTAAAGGTAAACTGAAAAGTCTTATTAATATTAAAGGGGTTATATTCTTATATATAATATTTAATATATAATTTATAATTAGGACCCAAATTCTTATAAAAAAGGAAAATTAATTTATTTTAATCTATTTTAACTTTGAAAATCAAAAGTTTATTATAAACTTCGTAGAAATTATTAATATATTCCGTAGCAAATATAATATTATAAAAATATTTAAAAGCGTTAAAAAGGTAACCAAAGCCTTTAAGTTAATAAAGCTTTTCGAACTTAATTTAAATAACGTTAATATTAATATAATTCTCAATTTCGCTATAGGTATTGCTTTAAATATAAAAACGAATAGCAATATACGTAAGATCGTATTTGTTATTCTATTCTTTATAATTTTTATTATTTATCGGCGGGTTACTAATTATAATAACTTAATATTAAAAGCCTTATAATTTAAAGATATCTTTTATATTTTATTTTTATAAAATAAAGCCCCGAGGATTATCGAATTTGTTTATTTCTTTAAAGGTAATAAGACTCGGTTTTATTAATAAGTCTATTATTATTAGGAATCAAAATCAGAGACAAAAGAGAAATTTTTATAATTAAATTAAAAAAATATAATTATTTATTAAATTAAATAGAGTTTCGGGAATAATAAAATTCAAAATAATAATAAATTCGGAGAGTAATATTAAAAGAAGATAATATAATTGAATTTGAGATTTATTCTAAATATAATAAATAATAGCTAAATTTAATAATACAATAAAGCGTTTTTTCCAAATTATAAACGAGAGTATATTATTATTTGAAATTAAAATTCCTCTGAATCTTTTTCTAAAATATAAAATATATTTTCTTAATATAATTAGATCTTCTGAATATTAATATTAAAGGTTTTATTAAAAGTTTCTTTCCTGAAAAAAGAGTAATAAAAGATTTAAATAATAATTTTTATAGAAATAAGGCCTTTAGAAATAAATTAGCTATTATATATACTTATTTATTTAAGGACTTAAAGGAGAAAATTATTAAAGATAATTATTATTTTTATTATTAAAATTTAATACCAAGCTTAAGAAAGTATTAATTACGCTAATTATAAATATATTTTATATTTTATTAAGTTTAAAAAATAACTAGAATAGACTTTATAGAGTCCCTATATCTTCTAATAACAATATATAATTATTAATAAAAGTAATAAAGTCTTTAATTATAATTAGTAATTACAAATACCTTTAATAATAATAATATATCTTAAATAATAACAATAAGCTTTTAATAATAACTAAAAGGAAGCAGGGAAAATTTATATATTTATATATATTTAGGTTTCGAGTTATCGCTTGCTCTTATTACTTCTTAAAATTTTATAAAAGAAGCGACTTAATTATTAATATATTAAGCTATATTTATACTTTGGAGATTAAGACTCCGTTAATAATAATAAGCTAAGGAAATAATAATAAATATTTTATAATTATAAGATTATATAATTTTAATTTTGAATATAATTTTTATAATTTTTATTATATCGCTCCAAAGGAAAGCCAAGGCTAATTAAAGCTTTATATAAATTTATAAATTAATTGAATAAGCCGGTATATACTCTAGGCTTATAACCTATTAAATATATATAATATATTACTTAATTGATTGCTATATACAAGATAGAACTATCTATAAATACCAAGGTACTAGGCCGGATTAGGCTTAGTAGCGGAATGCATCCGCATTGCTATTCCTGTCATTCAACACTACTTTTATACCTAAATTCTATTAATATTTTTGATTGCTGTTTTAGAAAATTATTATTATACTTATTTTATTACTTATTTAAGAGTTATTAGTATATTAAATTAGGTTTAACTTATTTTTCCGAATATTATTTAATAAGCAATAATATTATTTAATAACTTCCGCTTTTTTGCTTTTGGCTAGTCGGAAGTTAATTTGATATTTTGACTTTAACCTAAGGATATATAGCCTTTTAAAAGGGTATATAAAAAATACTAAGTTCTCCTTTATAATTCCCAAAGTAATTTTAAAATCCTAATTAATTAAATAGAATATTTTAAGTTTTTTATTTTTTTTTGGTTCTAATCGGCAAATCTTCGGTTTATATTATTTAAATTATTAATATTTAATTCAATTTAGAAATTTAATAGATAATTAATTAATATCTTAGCCTTTATTAAATAATATTCTTTTATTTATAATATTTTTAAAGTATAATTCCGGATTTTTTTGTTCAATTTTATTCCTAAAAAGGGAATATTAACCTCGATTTCTATTAGCCCTATTAAAGATATTTTAAATATCCTTAATATTTTCCTTAAAGCCTAATTTTGAATCTTTTGAAATTTTGTCTTATATAATTTTTAGCTTTGATATTAGATTTCGGTTCTATAATCGGTTATAAAGGTAATAATTATTATATAAAGTTTTTGGCTTGCTTTAGTTTTTAAACCTTATTCGGATTTTATTAAATTAAATATAATAAATAAAATTTTAATTATAAAAATTAGCTTTTTTTAAATATAATTTTTAAAATATAATTTTTAATTATTTAATATTAAATTTAGGTTTAATTTCCGTCTTATTAAATAGAATAATTAGAATTTAATAAACTTTTCGATTAATCCCGAAATAGATTAGCTTTATTATTATTAAATTTTATAATATTATTTTCGGCTTAAATAAATATTTTTTATATTAGTTTTTTTAAGATTTTAATATTTTTAATTTCCGATTTTGATTCTATATATATTATTATATTATTAATAAATAATAATATATTAATATTCCTAATAATTTTTATTTTAGGGAATAAAAATTAAATATAAATTAAAAATAAAATAGGTAATATTAGGGATCCTTATAATATATTTATATAAATATAATACAAATTTTCTTAATCTTTATTAAATATTAAAATTATAAATCTATTTTTTATAAAATATTTAATTTATTTAATAATATAAATCAGTAAGCCTAATTTTTTTATAATTTTTAAAATTTATTTTAAGATAAAATTAAAAGCCCTTTTAATATTAAAAAATATAGTTATTATTTTTTATTTTTAATACTCCGTCAGTTAAATATTATATATTAAATTTAAAATAGTATTTATAACCGACCGATTTTTAATACTTCCTATTTAACCTAAATTAAAAATTTTGAAGGTTATATATAATTATTTATTTATTAAGATTTTTTCGGAAACTTTTTTTAAATAGTTTAATAAAATAATAATCCGATATTCTTTTAGAATATTTTTAAATTTATTAAATTTTAATAAAATAATAATTATTTTTAATTAGATTTTTGAATAATTTATTAAAAATATTTGATATTACCGTATATATATAATATGAGATTTTAAAAGTAATATTATCGGGTTTTAGAGCCTTTTTAAAACTAAATAATATAATTATATATTTTATTTCGAAATTAAATATATTTAAATAGTTTAAATCTTTATTCCTAATCTCTAATTAGTTCATTTAATTTAATAAGAAGTTTTCGGAAACTATTAATTTTGATTAATTATTTTAATAAATTTATAAATTCTTTAAATTCTAATTTTAATCCTAATTCTAATTTAAGTTTAATTCTGATTTAAGCTTAATTCTATATCTAGGGGTTTAAAATATATAGCCTTAATAAATATTTAATATTTTTCTTAAAAAATAATTATTAGGCTACTTTCGGCTTATATTAAAGGTAATTTTTTAAATTTTCTAAATTTAATGTATTTATAAGTTTAATAAATTCCTTTTTTATTTTTATTTATCTTTATTAAGAATTCGGCTTAAAAATTAATTTTAATTTTCCGAATATTTTTAAAATAAATATTTTTAGTTTGTTTAAATTCTTCTTAATTAAAATTAATATAATTTTATTTAAAATATAATTTTTTTAATAAAATAATATTATTATTTTATTAACTTTTAGATTTATTTAATAATTTTTGTTTAAAAATTATTAAATTAATTATATTTAATAAAAATTTAAATATTAAATTTATAATTTAATTTATTTCGGCTTTTATAAGGCTAAATAATAAGCTTTTTAAATTTAAATTTATTTAATTTTTATTAGCTTAGAATATTTTTTCGAATTTCTTTTAATTAGTTTTTTGAATATTATAAGCTTAATTTGTAAATATAAAATTATTTATTAATTTTAATTAATTAATTTAAATATTATATTTTAAAATTTTATAATTAGATTTAATAATTATTTCTTTATTAATTTATTAATTTATAATTCGGTTTGAAATAAACTTAATTGCAAAAATTAAATTAATAATAAACCTAATTTTATTTAAATTAGCTAAAATCCTTATAAATTTATTAAAATTATTAATTAATTAATTATTCTTTTTTAATAGTTATTTAACTAATTTTTCAGCTTTAATAAAGTTTGAAATTCGGGAATTTTATTAATTATAATATATATTTAAATCTTTATTAACAATTGCTTTTTTTAATAAATCCAGTATTTATTCGATTATTCGGTTTATTATTTATATATTATTAATATTTTTTTTATTACAAATATTAAAAATTAAGATTTTTTTATTTAAGCTTAAAATAATAATTCCTGGAATTTATATATTTAAATTATTTAAAATATTTGTTTTTAAAAAATATTTTAAACTTATTTAGGAATTATTTTTAATAAAGGATAAAACTTTAAGGCTTAAAATTAAAGTTTTGCCTTATATTTAATAATATTAAAATTATTATTATAAATAATAAATATAAAATTATTAATAAAAAAGTAATTTTATTAATATAAAACTCTTGAAATAAAATTAACTTAATCTTATTTTTAATATAATTTAAAGCCGAAATTATAATATTTACTAATTTAATTAAATTATATTAAATAAATTATATTTAATAATTAAGTTAATTTTTGAATATATTATTTATTAATAATATTTATAATTAATAAGTTTAATATATTTGATTTACGATTAATAGCCTTAATTATTTTATAAATAAGGTTATTAATTTTATATATTCCCGAGTAATTAACGTATTTCGGGATTAAATATATATAAAATCAATCCTTATTCTTATATATATAATATATATAATTTTTAATAAAATAATTTAAATTATAAAATTAATATTTTAAGCCTAATTTATAATTCTTTTAAAAATAGTTTAATTTTTTAAATTTTTTATATTAATTAATTGCTTTTTATTAAATAAATTCGGTAATTTAAGTTTTAATTCCCTTTATAATTAAGTTTTTGTAAATAATCTTTTTTATATTTTTTTTATATAAAGTTATTAATATAACTAATAAATAAAGCTTTTTTATTTTATTTTTAAACTTAATTAGTTATATAAAATGCTAATTTTAATTTATTAAAAATATAAATTTTATCCTTAATTAAGCTTAGCCCCTTTTTTTAGCCAAAACTCCTAATATTAATTTTATAAGCGATGATTTTTCCTTAATATATATTTAACTAAGCTATTTTTAAGCCTATTATAAGGCTTTATATAAATTTATAACTTAATAAATTTTCGGTTAAATAACCCGTTTTAGTAATAAATATATCGATTTTATTAACTTTTAAAACTTAATTAATTTTGTTTTATATTTTTATAAAATTTAGACCTTTTAAATCCTAATTTATTATAATAATTAGCTATTTTTTTAAATAAAGAATAGTTTAAAGCCTAGTTTTTTTAAGATTAATAAATTTAATAATAATTTATTACTAACTTGAATTTTGACTTTTTTAATTTATTATATTAATTTATATATTTTATAAAATATTTATATTTGTAATTAAGAATATATAAGGTTTTTAAAACCTTATAAATTAATTTTTGATATTTCCAAGAATTTTATTTAATTTTTTGTAAATATTTTAATTAATTTTATTTAGGATATTTGTTTTCAGCTAATTAAAGAGAATTTCCTTTTTTAAATTTAAGGTTAAGAACCTTAATTTGGATTTCGATATATTAAGTTATCGGATAATTATAAAAATAATAGTTTTCTTATTTTCTTTTATTATTAATAAGGCTTATTTCAAATATATTCTAGTTTTGGCTAGCTTTAAGTTTAACCTTAATATTAAATTATTTTATTAATCCCTATTTTTTAGGACAAGGTTTAATAATAAATAAATTATTTAAATTTTATATTTAATAATTTCTTTTAATTTATTCTTATTTTCGGTTTGGGCTGCTTTGCTAAATTTGAATTTTTTTATAAATATTATTAGATTACCTGATTTGGCTAGCTCAGGGCTAGGGCTAGGGGTAGGCCCTTTTTCAGACTCTTTTTGGCTTGCGAAAGAAATATTTTGGCTCAATAAATTAGGGCTGGAGCCGATTTGGGATAGGCTTTATACCCTAACCCTAGTTATTGTTGGTATCTTAGGTCTTAGATTTTAAGGAGGGTCCCAGGGATGTCCGCTAGGCCGGTTTAGGTCCGAATCTATTCCGGAATAAGTTTAAAATAAAAGATAAACCCCAAATTTTTATTTTTAATATTTAAAATAACTTATTCCTTGTTTAAGTAATAAAGTTATTTTAGGTTTATCCTATTTTTTAAAAAGGAAACTTCATTTTTATTCTTAATATTTAAAATAGCTTGGTTTTTAAAATAAAGCTATTCTAAACTTTTCCGATTTTTTTAAAAGAAATAAATATAAAATAAAAAGCAAAAATAGGGGTTTAAAGGTAAATTATATAATTTAGGTTATATATTTATTAGGAAACCGGTTTTTGAGATTCAGGGTCCAATTCTTAATAAAAATTAAAAATTATCTTATTATAAATAATGTTTTAATAGCTATCGTTATTATTTAATAATAATACTTAACAATTGAATTTATAGCGTTCGAATCGTTGCTATAAGCTTATAATAACGTATCTGCTTTTATGGTATCAAATAACCTTTTTGATATTGCGGATTTTCGTAAGCTAAAAAGAGTCCAAAAAGGGCCTACCCCTAGCCCTAGCCCTAAGCTAGCCAAATCAGGTAATTTAATAATATTTATAAAAAAATTCAAATTTAACAAAGCAGCCCAAGCCGAAAATAAGAATAGGTTAAAAGAAATTATTAAATATAAAATTTAAATAATTTATTTATTATTAAACTCCGCCTTAAAAAATAGGTATTAATAAAATAACTTAGTATTAAGGTTAGACCTAGAGTTAATCAAGGCTAAAATATATCTAAAATAAGCCTTATTAATAATAAAGGAAAATAAGAAAATTATTATTTTTATAATTATTTAATAATTTGATATATCAAGATTCGAATTAAGGCTCCTAGCCCTAAATTTAGAAGGGGAAATTCTCCTTAATTAATCGAAAATAAATATCTTAAATACGATTAATTAGGATATTTATAAAAAATTAAATAAAATTCTTGGAAATATCGAAAATTGACTTATAAAGTTTTAAAAACCTTATATACTCCTAACTATAAACGCAAATATCTTATAAAATATATAAGTTAATATAATAAGTTAAAAAAGTCAAAATTCAAATTAATAATAAATTATTATTAGATCTATTAATTTCGAAAAAGCTAGGCCTTAAGTTATTTCTTATTTAAAAAGGCGGCTAATTATTATAACAAATTAAGACTTAAAAGGTCTAAATTTTATAAAAATATAAAATAAAATTAATTAAGCTTTAAAGGCTAATAAAATCGATATATTTATTATTTTAATTTTACCTTTTAAAATAGGAAAAAATCTTATGGCTTAAAAACAGCTTAGCTAAATATATATTAAAGAAAAATTATTATTTATAAAATTGATATTAAGAATTTTAGTTAAGAAAAGAAATTAAGCTTAATTAAAAATAAATTTTATACGTTTAATAAGCTAAAATTAGCCTTAGACCTTATATAGTTAATTAAGCCTAAAAATAGGGTCTATTTATTAGTTATATTAACGACTTTATATAAAAAGGATATAAAAAAGGCTATTTGTAAAAACTTAATTATAAAGGGAATTAAGGCCTAAATTACCGAATTTGCTTAACGAAAAATAACCAATTAATATTAAAAATATTAAAAATTAAGTTATTTTCAAAAGAATTGCAAATTAAACTTAAAATATTAATTTTATAATTTAAATTATTTTATTAAGGATTATATATATTATATATATAAAAATAAAGGCTGGCTTTACATATATTTAATCCTCAAATATATTAATTACTTAATTAAAATTATTAATTTTAAATTAAATTTATTAAATTTATTAATTATAAATATTATTAATAAATAATATACCCGAAAATTAACTTAATTATTAAATATAAATTATTTAATATAATTTAATTGAATTAATAAATATTATAATTTCGGCCTTAAAATATATTAAAAATAAAGTTAAATTAATCTTATTTTAGGAACCTTATATTAATAAAGTTATTTTTTTATTAATAATTTTATATTTTATATTTATAATAATAATCCTAATATTATTAAATATAAGGCAAAACCCTAATTTTAAGCTTTAATTTTTAATTTTTATTAAAAATAATTCTTAAATAAGCTTAAAATATATTCCAAAAACAAATATTTTAAATAATTTAAATATATAAATTTTAGGAATTATTATTTTAAGCTTAAGCCTTCAATTATCCTTAATAATAATAATAATAATAATAAATTTCTATTTTTTTTAAACGAATTTATATTTATACCTTTTCTTTATTTACGAATACCTTATAACCCGTTAGCTATAAGTAATTTTATTATATTTTAGATATTAATAACTACCGAAGCAGAGCCTATTCAAAGTATTATTAAAGGTAATTTCCTATTAATTTTAATTCTTACCTTCGATATAAGTAAGGATTAGCTTCTATTTAAGTATTATATAAAGATATACCTCGTATTAATAAGCCTATTTAAAGTAATTAATAATAAAGAGTAATAAGATAATAAATAAAAATATATTTATAAAACTATTAAATCTTGTTATAATATTAATATATATATTATTATTATGGAAAAGTATTTTTTATTTTTTATTTTTTATATTCAATATAATACCTATTAGGGTCTATATAAGATTTATATATTTGCTTCCCCTAAGGGCCCTTAGTAATTTTTCTATTGTTTATCCGCTGAAATTATTATATATTAATTATTGTTTTCTATATTGTTGAAAATCTGTCCTGTATCTTAGTATCCTTCTACTATAGATCTTCCGTTTTTGGCACATGGGTTAGGGATGGTGAGATTCATAAAAAGGATATTAATAAAGATATTTAAGATATCTTTTCGAATAATTATAAGCTTTAAGAATTCGATATCTTTAACAAGATTATTTATAAGTTTAACGGTTTACAATACATTAATATTATAAATAGATATATTAAGAAGTTTTATAAGATTTAAAATATTTTTACTGAACTTGATTATAAATTATTAAATATATTTATAATTAATATATATTTTTTAGAACCTTAATTCTATATATAATATATTCTAAAGTATTTTTATTTAAATATATATAATTTTGGTTAAAGATTTAACTAAAACTATTTTATTTAACAAGCTAGTTTTAATTATTATAAATAAAGAAAAATATTAAGTTTCTAATAAGATAAGTATTATTATTATAAGAAAATAAATTTCGTCGGAAATATATTTCGAACCTATTAAAGCAAATTAAATAAATTAGTAATATTAATAAATATAAAATCTTATTCTATAATTATATTTATTAAAAATATTATATATTTTATCCGGGGCTAAATACTTATAAGAATATTATTTTAAGTAGACTTAATTCGAAGAAGCTTAAAACTAATATTAATAATATATTTTAAATAAACTTTATAACTATTACTAACGGACTATTTAATTTAATATATGTTTAAACAGCGGATACTAACTATATTTAGCTATTAATACCGGATTATAACTATTTTACGGACGATTACCGCCTTTTTAGTAATAATTAAGTTATTTAAAGTATTAAATTAAATATAAATCTAGTTCCTTAAGGCAAAGGTACTACTGTTATTCCGTATATTAATAATAATAATAACCTTTTAAATATTCTCTTAATTAATATATTTTATATTCTTAAAATTATAATTAACTTTATCTTTATTTCTCGCCTTTTACTAAAAGGTTATAAAATCGATATTAACCTTAAAAGTTATATATTTATTATAAGAGTAAAATTTTATTATTAATTTCCTTTATTATAACGGCCTCTTTATCCTTAGTATTATATATAAGTTGTAGATTATATTAACTATATTTAATACTAAAATTATACCGGCATAAAAACTTTAATATAATAAATTAAGCTATTTAACTCTTTTAATACTCGATTATTTTATAAATATAATTTAAAATATTAACTTTAATTACCCGTTCGAATAAAACTACTTTTATAAATTATATATTTATACTAAACTCTAAGCTTCCTTTAATATAAGAGTTATTAAAAAGGATATATATTTTTATAAAAATATTATAAGCGATTTTATAAGATTATCAAAATATTATAATAATCTCTTAATAGTTTATAATAATTCTATTTATATAATTTTATTTTTATATATATTTACAATATTCTCCGAAGTATATTATATCCGTTTTAAAAATAATTACTTTAATTACTTTAAAAAGTTTAAAGCTTATAATAAAAAAAAGTTTATAAATAACTTATTAAATATTATTATATTAATAATAAAAGAGAGTTTAAATTAAAAATATTTGATATTTTTTATAAAAAATATAATATTATTTATATCTTTATTATTTTTAATAATTCTTAATAAAATAATTAAAGTAAACGCTTAAGTTAAACCCTTATAAAAAAAACCTACTCGATATTTATTAAAAGCGAAATAGACCTTAAATAATAACCGGAATTTATATATATTATAAATTATATTTATAATTATTATCTTATTTCTTTTATAAATATTATTTCCTTCGAAAAAATATATAATAATTCTTTAAACCTTTCTTATCTCTATATATTTAGCTTTATAAGCTAGGTGTATATTATTAATTAATATTATTAAAAAGTTACTTAAATTTTATAAATATAAGGAAAAATATTAATTTGCAAAGTATAAATGGTATCGAATTTATTACTTTATTAACCCTATTAGCAAAATTGTATATTTTTCTAATATCTTCTTTTAAGAAAAACGCGATATTAAGGAAGTAGATAAAAGCGATAATAATAGCGATAAGGAGCCTTTAATATTTAGAAAAAAGATTACGAGCCCTATCCGCCTATTAGTATTTATATAAATATTTACACTTCCTATTATAAGGGAGAAATCTGATAATATATTAAGAGCCGAAGATATTATATCTGAATATTAAACTATTCTTATAAAGGAAAGATTTATAAAAATTAATAATAATAAAGAGTTTTCTATACCCTTAATCTTATAAGTATAAGAAGATATTAACCGCGATTATTATTATAAACTTGTTATATTTAACTTAAAAATAACTTTGCTATTATAAAAACAATTAAAGTTATTAATTTTATTAATTAATTTTATTTATTTATAAGATTAATATATTAAAAATAAATACGGAATATAAACAGAATACTCCGTTATTAAATATAATTAGGATTAGCGGTTTAATATTCCTTAATAGTCTACCTTTCTATTATAGTAATCAAATAAGTATTACTACCTTACTAATTTTCATAAATAACTTAATAATATAATAATTAAAGTTTAAATATATATAAAAATTACAATAATTAAAGTTTAAATATATAAAAAAAAATTTAAATAATATATATATAGTTTTCTATTCCTTAATAATATTTGTTCCTTTAGGGAAGTATATATATACTAAAGGGGAAAATATATTTAATTTGGTATAAACTTATCCAAAGTAGTATATTAAATATAAATTAAAGAAAAAAATTCTATTATAAAGAAGAATTATAAAATATTAAAATATATTTATTATATATATAATATATAAATATAATATCATAATTCCCGGTTTATAATCAAGAAATATAAAATTAAATATTTTATATAAATTTCAAAATAATTTAATATAATTATAAAGTTTTAATTAAATAAATATATTATAAAAATAAATTTTAAATTTTAAATTAAATTAATTAAAAGGATATTAGCTTTAAATATTTTAAACGGATTTATTTAAAGAATATTATTAGAAATAACAAGATAATATTTATAATTGTTTTATATATAAAGTAATTAGAAATTATAAATATATAATAAAAACTTATATAAAATTATAAAAATAAATTATAAAAAATAAAAATAAAAATATTTTTATAATTTTAAATATAATTTTCATAATTTTTATAATATTATTTTAAAAGGAAATTGAAATTAATTAAATAAATTAATATATATTTTAAGTTTATAATTTATTAA
>JAABUQ010005902.1_pt1 | contig 18753 bp, 20 predicted proteins | sample 5560001 | NCBI WGS metagenome assembly JAABUQ01 (sample SAMN10711888, study PRJNA513371) | rock metagenome | isolation source: Antarctica rocks | place: Antarctica: Victoria Land, Finger Mt nord | collected 2015-12-18
TCGAGTCCTCCGAGGAGCTCCGCGGCGCCGCGGGGCTTGGCCTCTTCCCGGGAACCGTCACCGCCCTCGACGCCCCCGGGCGACGCCTGCCCCACATCGGGTGGAACGTGGTGCGCTGGCGGCGCCCTTCGCCGCTCAGCGCCGGGCTGCCCGAGGCGTGCGCCTTCTACCACGTGCACTCCTTCGCCCCGCGTCCCGCCCGGGAGGAGGACGAGCTCGGCACGGCGGAGTACGGTGCTCCGTTCGCCTCCGTGGTGCAGCGCGGCTCCCTGTTCGGCGTGCAGTTCCACCCGGAGAAGTCCTCGACGCACGGGCTCGCGCTGCTGCGCAACTTCGCGCGCACCTGCGCGAGCGAGGGTCGGGCGGCCGCGTGATCCTCTTCCCCGCGGTCGACATCCTCGAGGGCAAGGCGGTGCGCCTGGCCCGCGGGGACTTCGACGCGCGGACGGTCTACGACGAGGATCCGGTCGGCGCGGCCCGTGCGTGGGCAGGGGCGGGAGCGCGGTTCCTCCACGTCGTCGACCTCGACGGCGCCCGCGCCGGGGCGCCCGTGAACCTCGAGCACGTGGAGCGGATCGTGCGCGAGGTCGAGGTGCCCGTGCAGGTCGGGGGCGGACTGCGCTCGCTCGAGGCCGTCGAGAGCGCCCTCCGGGCCGGCGCGAGCCGGGTGGTGCTCGGGACCGCCGCCTACTCCGACGTCGACTTCCTCGAAGCGGTGCTTGCCGCCCACCGCGACCGCGTGATCGTCTCGGTGGACGTGCGCGACGGCCGGGTCGCGGCCGCGGGATGGACGGAGCAGACCGGCATGCTCGCGACCGATGTGATCGCCGAGATGCAGGATCGGGGCGTGACGCAGTTCGTCTACTCGAACATCGACAAGGACGGGATGCTCGAGGGACCGGATCCCGAGGAGGTGCGCGGGATCGCCCGCGCGGTACGAGGACGCTTCGTGTACTCGGGCGGGGTCTCCGCGGTAGAGGACCTCGCCGCGCTCGCCGGCCTGCGCCTGGTCAACCTCGCGGGGGTGATCGTGGGCAAGGCGCTCTACGAGCGACGGTTCACGGTGGCGGAGGGCCAGGCGGCGCTGGAGGACGGCCGGTGCACTGCAAGCGCGTGATCCCGTGCCTGGATGTCGACGCCGGCCGCGTGGTCAAGGGCACCAACTTCGTCGACCTCCGGGACGCGGGCGATCCCGTCGAGCTCGCCGAGCGCTACGACGCCGAGGGCGCCGACGAGCTCGTCTTCCTCGACATCACCGCCACTCACGACAAGCGCGGAACGGTGGTCGAGCTGGCGCGACGCACGGCGGACAACGTGTTCATCCCCTTCACCATCGGCGGTGGCATCCGCTCGGTGGAGGACGCGCAGGCGGTGCTCGACGCCGGCGCGGACAAGGTCTCGATCAACTCGGCGGCGGTCGCGCGCCCCGAGCTCATCGGCGAGCTGGCGGCACGGTTCGGCGCGCAGTGCGTGGTACTGGCCATCGACGCCCGGCGGCGGGCGCCCGAGGACCCCTCGGCGGGCTGGGAGGTCTTCGTCGCCGGCGGGCGCTCGCCGACGGGACGCGACACGGTGGAGTGGGCGCGCGAAGCGGTCGAGCGCGGCGCGGGGGAGATCCTCCTCACGAGCATGGACCGGGACGGCACCGGCGAGGGCTACGACCTCGAGCTCACCCGAGCCGTCTCCGCTGCGGTGGCGGTGCCGGTGATCGCCTCGGGCGGCGCCGGGACGCCCGAGCACCTCGTCGAAGGGCTCGAGGCGGGCGCCGACGCGGTGCTCGTCGCCTCGATCCTCCACTACGGCCGCCACCGTGTCGCCGAGGTCAAGGACCGCCTGGCGGCCGCCGGCGTGCCGGTGCGCACGCTCGAGCCGTGACCGTTGCTCAGCCGCGGCCCGACCTGCTCGACCGGCTGCACGCCCTTCCCGCGGCCGGGGCTCTGCTCGCGGCCCTCGGAGACGAGGAGGGGGTCCACCTCGTTGGCGGTGCGGTTCGCGACCTCCTGCTCGGAGAAGGTCCGGTGGACCTCGACCTGGTGGTGGAGGGCGACGCGGCTCCGCTCGCGCGCAGGATCGCCGAGCGGCTCGGCGGCGCGGTGCAGGTGCACGAGCGCTTCGCCACGGCGACGGTGGCGGCCGGCGGCCGGCACTTCGACCTCGCGCGGGCGAGGAGCGAGCGCTACCCGACGCCCGGCGCTCTGCCCGAGGTGCGGCCCGCGTCGCTCGCCGAGGACCTGCTCCGGCGGGACTTCTCCGTCCACGCCGTCGCGCTGGCGGTGGGGGGGACCGATCTCGGACGCCTGCGAACCGTGCCTCACGCGCTCGAGGACCTGGACGCGCGGCGGCTTCGGGTGCTGCACGAGGAGAGCTTCCCTGACGATCCGACCCGCCTCCTGCGCCTCGCTCGCTACGCGGCCCGGCTGGGCTTCACGGTCGAGGCGCGCACCGCCGAGCTCGCCGCCGCGGCGGTGCGCGAGGGTGCGCTCGCCACCGTCTCGGGGCCACGCATCGGGCGCGAGCTCAGGCTGGCGGCGGGCGAGCCGGACCCCGTCGCCGGCTTTGCGCGCCTCGGCGAGCTCGGCGTCCTCTCCGCCCTGCACCCCCAGCTCGAGCTCGACCGCGATCTGGCCGCGCGGGCACTGGCGCTCCTCCCCGCGGATGGCCGGCGTGACGCCGTCGTCATCGCCGCGGCGTGCCGACAGCTTCCGGGCGCCGAGGTGGCCGGTCTGCTCACCCGCCTCAGCTTCGAGCGGGAGGAGGGTCGGCCCGCGCGGGTGCTGCGCAGCGAGCTCGAGCCTCTGGCCGCCCGCCTCGCGCGCGCCACGCGACCCTCGGAGATCGACGCGCTGCTCGCCGGTCGCTCGCCCGCGGAGGCGGCGCTGGTCGGCGCGCTCGGCGCCTCGGACCCCGTCGCGCGCTGGCTGAGCGAGCTTCGCCACGTGCGGCTCGAGATCGACGGTGAGGACCTCCGTCGGGCCGGCGCGAGCGAGGGACCCGCGCTCGGCGCCGGCCTGGCGCGGGCGCGGGCCGGGCGCCTCGACGGCGAGCTCGCCGGGCGCGAGGCCGAGCTCGCGGCCGCCGTGGCCGAGGCGCGGCGCGCCTCCATCTAGGATCGCCCGGATGAGGCTCGAGGCGCCGTTCCTCCCGCTGGGCGAGCACATCGCGGCCCGGCTGCCGGACGCGCACGTCGTCTTCACCACCCGGCGCGGCGGGGTCTCGCGCGGGCCGTACGCGAGCCTCAACCTCGGTCGCTGGACCGAGGACGAGCCGGCGGCCGTCGAGGCCAACCGGGACCGCCTGGCGGCCTCGCTCGGACTCGAGCGGGCCCGGATCGCGCAGGGCCGCCAGGTCCACGAGGCAACCGTGCGCCGTGTCACCGCTCCCCCCGACCCCGACCTGCCTCCCGCGCCCGCCGACGGCCAGGCCACCGCCCTGCGTGGCGTCGCACCGCTGGTGCTCGTCGCCGACTGCCTGCCGATCGCGCTCGCGGGGCCCGGCGCGGTGGCGATGATCCACGCCGGCTGGCGTGGCCTCGCCGGCGGCGTGGTGGCCGAGGGCATCGCCGCGCTGCGCGAGCTCGGCGGACGCGACCCGATCGTCGCGGCCCTCGGCCCCGGAGCGGGGCCGTGCTGCTACGAGGCCGGAGACGAGGTCCACGCCGCCTTCGCCGCCCACGCTCCCGAGGCGCGCCGGGGCCGGCACGTGGACCTCAAGCTGATCGCCCGTCGCGCGCTCGAGGCCGCCGGCGCCGCGGAGGTGCACGACGTCGGCCTGTGCACCATGTGCGCGCCGCCCGGGATCTTCTTCTCCCACCGCCGCGACGGCGGGCTCACCGGGCGACAGGCCGGGCTGGCGTGGCGGACCTGATCACCGGCCTCGATCCCGAGCGGGTCCGCGCCCGCTTCGGGGAGATCCGGGAGGAGGTGGCCGCCGCCGCGCGCCGGGCGGGGCGCGAAGCGGACGAGGTCGAGGTGCTCGCCGCCACCAAGTACGTGCCGGTCGCCGAGCTCGCCGCCCTGCACGAGGCGGGTGTCGGGCTGCTCGGCGAGAACCGTGCGCAGGATCTCGCGGAGAAGGTCGCCGCGTGCGGTAACCGCTTCACCTGGGACTTCATCGGCCAGCTCCAGAGCCGGAAGGTCCGCGACGTCGTCGCCCACGTCCGGCTCATCCACTCCGTGGCCAGCGACTCGGTTCTGGGCCAGCTCGAGCGCCACGCGCCGCCGGGGCTCGAGGTGCTCGTCGAGGTCGACCTCGCCGGCGAGGAGAGCAAGGCCGGCGTGGCTTCCGACGAGCTGGGCGCCTTCCTCGAGCGCTGCCCGGTGCGCGTGGGCGGGCTCATGACCATGCCGCCCGCGGCGCGCGTGCCGGAGGACTCCCGCCGCTGGTTCGCCGCCCTGCGCGAGCTGGCCGAGCGCCACGGGCTCCCGCGCCTCTCGATGGGCACGAGCCAGGACTTCTCAGTCGCGGTGGAGGAGGGAGCGACCATCGTGCGGGTCGGCTCGGCGCTCCTGCGCTGAGCGCCGCGTGGCGCGGCGGGGGGCGGGCGCGGTAGGCTGCCCGGAGGGAGGGATCCCGGCCGACGGGCCGAATCCCGCCCCTGGATCATGGCCTTCCGCGACACCTGGCATCGCGCGCTCGTCTACTTCGGCCTCGCCGAGGACCGCGACGCCTACGAGGAGCACGACGAGGACGAGCCGGAGCCCGAGCCCGAGGCGGCACTCGGGGACCGCTATCGCGAGCGCCCGAACGTCCGGCGCCTCGGCTCCCGGCGCCGGCGCGACGAGATCGACGACATCTTCGCCGACGACGCCGGAGCGGAGCGGCGCACGAGCGTCCTGCGGCCCGTAGGGGGCGGCTCCGGAGGCTCAGGAGGCGGCGGAGGCGGGAACCGCAACGGACGCGGCGGCGAGGTCCGCGTTCACCTCGTCGCGCCCAAGAGCTTCAACGACGCTCAGGACGTGGCCGACAAGTTCAAGGACGCGATCCCGGTGATCCTGAACCTGCAGGGGTCCGAGACCGATCTCTCCAAGCGCCTGATCGACTTCTCGAGCGGGCTGACCTACGCGCTGGACGGCGGCATGCAGCGGATCGCCGACAAGGTGTTCCTGCTCACCCCGCGCAACGTCGAGGTCTCCGCCGAGGAGCGCGCGCGGCTGATCGAGAAGGGCTTCTTCAACCAGTCCTAGCCCGGGGGACGGGCGGCCGCCGCGCCCCCGCTAGCCTTGCGCCGGCATGCGCGTCGGGCTCATCGGATCGGGGAACATGGCTCGCGCCCTCGCGCGCGGCTGGGGTGAGCCCGTGCTGTGCACCGACGGCGGCTCGGGCCGGGCGGCGGCGCTGGTGGCGGAGCTCGGCGGAGAGGCCGCGGGCTCCAACGCCGAGCTGGCCGAGCGCGTCGAGCTCGTCGTGCTCTGCCACAAGCCGGCGCAGCTGGCCCCCGTCGCCCGCGAGCTCGCCGGGCGCGCGCGCGCGGTGGCCTCGGTGCTCGGAGCGACGCCGATCGCCGAGCTTCAAGACGCCTATCCGGACACGCCGGTCTTCCGCCTGCTCCCGAACACGCCGGTCGAGGTGCGCCGAGGTGTCGTCTGCTACGCGCGGGCGCCGGGCGTCGAGCGCGCGCTCGAAGAGGAGGTGCTCGCCCAGTTCGCTCTCCTCGGCCGCGTGGTGATGCTTCCCGAGGCGGCGATGGAGCCGGCCACGGCCACCTCGGGGGTCGGCCCCGCCTACCTGGCCCTCGTGGTCGAGGCCCAGGTCGACGCCGCCGTGCGCCGCGGGCTGCCCTCCTCCCGGGCGGCCGAGCTCGCCGTGGCCACGCTGGGAGGCGCGGCGGCGCTGCTCGAGGCCCGGGGGTGCGACACCCTCGCCGTGCGGCGGGAGGTCGCCTCGCCCGGCGGCTCGACGGCGCGCGGGCTCGCGGCGCTCGAGCGCGGGGGGCTGCGCACGGCCTTCCAGGAAGCCATGGACGCCGTGCTCGACGGCGCGCCGGTGACGCGATGAGCCTTCCGCTCGCCCTCTCGCGGCTCGACATCGCCAACTACGTCGACGCGGTCTTCACCGTCTACATCCTGCTGATCTTCGCCTACGTGCTCACCTCGCTCATCTTCTCGCTCGGCGCGCGGCCACCGTACGCGCGTGCGTTCGACGCCGTGCTCGGCTTCCTGCGCGACGTGAGCGAGCCCTACCTGCGGCTCTTTCGCCGCTTCATCCCCATGGTGGGGCCCTTCGACCTGACGCCGATCGTTGCCATCTTCGTCCTCTACATCCTCCAGAAGCTTCTCTACCGGCTCATCGCCGGCTAGCGCGGCGCGCTCCCCGTGGAAGCGGGCCGCAGCCACCCTCCTCCTCGTCCTCGCGCTCGACCAGCTCACAAAGCTCCTGGTTCGCCACGGGATCGCGCCCGGGCAGAGCAACCCGATCCTCCCGGCGGTTGAGCTCGTCCACGTACGCAACACTGGCGTGGCCTTCGGCCTCCTCCCGGGCGGTGGCGCGCTCGTGCTCGCCGCGAGCCTCGCAGCGCTCGCGCTGGTCCTCGCCTACTTCGTGCGCCACCCCGAGCGCCCGTGGCTCTGGCTGCCGACGGGCCTCCTGCTCGGGGGCGCGATGGGCAACCTGGTCGACCGCCTGCGCGACGGCGCGGTCACCGACTTCGTGAAGGTCCCGCTGTGGCCGGCGTTCAACGTGGCCGACATGGCGATCACCGTCGGCGTGCTCGCGCTCCTGTGGGTCCTCGAGGGTCCGCGCCACCCACGTCGCTCGTGAAGGAGCTCGTCGTTCCGCCCGGTGCGGCCGGGGCGCGCCTGGACCGCTACCTGGCCGAGCCCCTCGGCTCGCGTGCCCGCGCCCAGCGACTGATCGACGCCGGGAGGGTGCGGGTGGACGGAGCGGCGCAGCCCAAGCGCCACGCTCTCACCGGTGGAGAGCGGATCACCGTGGAGGAGGAGCGCGCCGGCGCTCCGGGGCGAACGACTTCGGACTCCGGCGAGCCCGAGGCGATTCCCTTCGGCCTCGCGTACGAGGACGAGCACCTGCTCGTCGTCGACAAGCCGGCGGGGCTCGTGGTGCACCCGGCGCGCGGCCACCGCCACGGCACGCTCGCCCAGGCGCTGGCCGGGCGAGCGGCGGGCGGCGAGGAGCCATGGCGTCCCGGCATCGTGCACCGGCTTGACCGCGACACCTCGGGCCTCCTCGTCGTCGCTCGCTCCGAGGAGGTGCACCGGGCGCTCAAGGCCGCGATCGTGGCCCGGGAGGTCCACCGCGAGTACCTCGCCCTCGTCGAAGGACGCCCGCCGGCGCGCCGCGGCACCGTCGAGGCGGCGCTCGGCCGCGATCGGCGCGTGCGCACGCGGATCTCACCCGACACCGACGAGCCGCGCGAGGCACGCACGCACTTCGCTCTCGAGGAGCCGCTGCCGGGCTTCTCGCTGCTGCGGGTGTGGCTCGAGACCGGGCGCACCCATCAGATCCGCGCGCACATGCTGGCGATCGGCCACCCCGTGGCCGGCGACCCCGAGTACGGCACGCCGGGCACGGTCGGGCTCGAGCGTCAGTTCCTCCACGCCGCCCGGCTCGCCTTCACCCATCCGGTCACCGGCGCCGCCGTCGATCTCACCTCGCCCCTGCCGGCCGACCTGCACGCGGCGCTGGCGCGTGCTCGCGGCACACCGGTCACGAACGTTTAACCCGAGCGTGAGGACCAGGGCCGAGCATGGCCCCATGCCCCGGCACTCGCGCGCCCTCACCGGCCTCGACCTTCTTCGCCGTGCCGTCGATCACGCTGCCGAGCGCGGCGAGTCGCTCGCGCAGATCGAGGCCGAGGTAATCAGCTCCGCCCTCCTCGACGAGGAGCGGCGCGCGGCGCTCTGGCTCTACGCCTGGCACCGCCTCGACGCCCCGCTCTCTCCTCACGCCGCGCCCCGGCTCGCGCCGGTCTGACTGCGGAGGAGAAGCGCGACGGGGCGGCCCGTCCACAGCCGCCCCGCCACGATCAGAACGGACCGGGCCACCGGAGGTAGGGGAAGGGAGGCCGGCCCGCTGGAGACGAGCCCTCCGCCGACAATGGGGAAGGGCGGCGGACCCGTCACTCGCTCCAACGAGGGGGAGCGCAGAAACTTGCGTAGACTTGCGTGCGCCGGATCAATTTCCCGACTCCGTCCGGACCCCTCGGGCGGCGCGACCCTGCCCGGCTCATCTCGAGCCGGGTCCGCGCCTCCCAGCGGACGGATCTCATCCCAGCGCCGAATCGAAAAAGGGAGCAGGACACGTGGCTCAAGTAGGCATTCGCGAGCTGCTGGAGGCCGGAGTGCACTTCGGTCACCAGACGCGACGCTGGAATCCCAAGATGCGCCGGTTCATCCACGGTGAGCGCGGCGGCATCTACATCATCGACCTGCTGAAGACGCAGACCCTCCTCGACCGGGCCCAGGCCTTCTGCTCCGACATCGCCTACCGCGGCGGCACCGTCCTCTTCGTGGGGACCAAGAAGCAGGCGCGCGACGCCGTCCGAGACGTCGCCAGCGAGGCCGACATGCCCTACGTCAACCACCGCTGGCTCGGCGGCCTGCTCACGAACTTCGGGACGATCAGCCGGCGTATCGGGCGGCTGCACGACCTCGAGCGCTACGAGGCCGAGGGCCAGCTCGAGCTCCTGCCCACCCGTGAGCGCCTGGCGGCCCAGGCCGACCTCGAGAAGCTCCGGGCCAACCTGGGCGGCGTGAAGAACATGCAGCGCGTGCCCGACGCGATGTTCGTCATCGACCTGAAGACGGAGCTCATCGCGGTGCGCGAGGCCCAGCGCCTGCGCATCCCGATCATCGGCCTGGTCGACACGAACTGCGATCCGGACGGGATCGACTTCGTGGTCCCGGGCAACGACGACGCGATCCGCTCGTGCTCCATCGTGACGAGCGCCATCGGCGACGTCGTCGCCGCCGGTCACCAGGTGTTCCGCGCGGAGGAGGAGAAGGCCCGGCGCGAGGCCGAGGAGAAGGCCCGGCGCGAGGAGGAGGAGCGCCAGCGGCGCGAGGCCGAGGCGCAGGCCCGGCGCGAGGCCGAGGAGCAGGCCGCCCGGGAGGCCGCCGAGGCGGCCACCGCGGGCGAGGGCGCCGCCGTGCCCGCCGCCGGCTCCGAGCCCGCGCCGAGCAACCCCGCCCCGCCTCCCGGTGGCCCGCCGGAGCCCGCCCCGGCCGCGCCCGCCGTCACCGAGCCCGAGGCCCCGGAGCCCGAGACCCCGGAGCCCGAGACCCCGGAGCCCGAGCCCACCGAGGTCCAGGAGATCCCGAGCAACCCGGCGCCGCCCCCCGGCGGTCCCGTCTCGCCCGAGGCTCCGGCCGCCGAGGAGCCGAAGGAGACCGCATGAGCGTCACCGCCCAGGACGTGAAGGCCCTGCGCGAGCGCACCGGCGCCGGGATGATGGACTGCAAGAAGGCCCTGCAGGAGGCCGACGGCGACCCCGACCGCGCGGAGGAGATCCTACGCGTCGAGTTCGGCAACAAGATCGGCAAGCTCAGCTCACGCGAGGCCTCCGAGGGCACGGTCCAGAGCTACATCCACGCGGGCGGCAAGGTCGGCGTGCTCGTGGAGGTCGACTGCAACACGGACTTCGTGGCCCGCAACGACGACTTCACCGCCTTCGCTCGCGAGGTGGCGCTCCACGCCGCGGCGACGGGCCCGCTCTACGTCTCCGAGGCCGACGTGCCCCGCGACGTGCGCGAGGGCGAGCTGCGGGTCTTCGAGGCCCAGGCCGCCGACAAGCCCGAGAACGTCCGCGCCCGCATCGCCGAGGGCAAGCTCAGGAAGTGGCTCGAGGACAACGTCCTGCTCCTGCAGGTCCACGTCAACGCGGACAAGTACGAGGGCAAGACGATCGAGCAGCTCCGCGGCGAGCTCTCGGTCAAGACCGGCGAGAACGTCGTGATCCGCCGCTTCGTGCGCTTTGCCGTCGGCGAGTAGCGAACCACCGGCGGACCGGCCGGCGAGCGCGCCACCGGCGTTCGGCCGCGTGCTCCTCAAGCTCTCGGGCGAAGCCCTCATGGGAGAGCTCGACTACGGCACCGATCCCGAGCGGATCGTCGCCATCGCCCGACAGGTGGCCGCCGTGCGCGAGCGCGGGGTCGAGGTCGCCGTCGTGGTCGGTGGAGGCAACATCTACCGCGGGCTGGCCGCCGCGGCGAAGGGGATGGATCGCGCCACCGGCGACTACATGGGGATGCTCGCCACCGTGCTGAACGCGCTCGCCCTCCAGGACGCGCTCGAGAAGCAGGAGGTGGCCACCCGCGTGCAGTCGGCGATCGCGATCTCCGAGGTGGCCGAGCCCTACATCCGCCGGCGCGCCATGCGCCACCTCGAGAAGGGCCGGATCGTCATCTTCGCGGCGGGCACGGGCAACCCGTTCTTCACCACCGACACCGCGGCGGCGCTGCGCGCGGTCGAGGTCCACGCCGAGATCATCCTCATGGCCAAGAACGGGGTGGAGGGCGTCTACTCGTCCGACCCGGCGCAGGACCCCGGCGCGGAGTTCCTCTCCGAGCTCACCCACATGGAGGCGCTCGAGCGCCGCCTGCGCGTGATGGACTCGACCGCGCTCGCCCTGTGCATGGAGAACCGGCTCCCCATCAACGTGTTCAACATGGCGGACGAGAGCAACATCGATCGCATAGTCTCCGGCGAGCGCGTGGGAACGATGGTGCGTACATGATCGGGGAGCTCCTGAGCGACGCACGCGAGCGGATGGGCAAGACCGTCGAGGCCACCCGGGGCGAGTTCGGCTCCGTGCGCACGGGGCGCGCCTCGCCCGCCCTCCTCGATCGGGTCAACGTCGAGTACTACGGCGCCTCGACGCCGCTCAAGCAGCTGGCGACCGTGAACGCCCCCGAAGCGCGGATGCTCACCATCCAGCCCTACGACAAGAGCTCGATCAAGGCGATCGAGAAGGCGGTCCTCGAATCCGACGTGGGCCTGACGCCGTCCAACGACGGGAACCTCATCCGCCTCGTGGTCCCCGAGCTCACCGAGGAGCGGCGCAAGCAGCTCGTCAAGGTGGTGCGGAACATCGCCGAGGAGGGCCGCGTGTCGGTGCGCAACATCCGCCGCGACGTCATGCACGACCTCCGCGAGCTGCGCGACGCCGGCGAGGCGGGCTCGGACGACGAGCACCGCGCCGAGGGCGAGCTCCAGAAGCTCACCGACCAGAAGATCGCCGACCTCGACGCCGCGCTGAAGCACAAGGAAGAAGAGATCCTGGAGGTATGACCTCCTCCGCTGCGGCGGAGCCGCCCGCGGCCGCAGGCCCCGAAGCGCAGCGGGCGCGCTACGTCGCGATCATCATCGACGGCAACGGACGCTGGGCGCACGGGCGCGGGCTGCCGGTGCTCGACGGGCACCGAGCGGGCGCGGACGTGGTCAAGGCGCGGCTGCGCGACGCGGTGGAGCTCGGCGTGCGCGAGCTCACCGTGTATTCCTTCTCCACCGAGAACTGGTCGCGCTCGGCCGAGGAGGTGACAGCGCTCATGCGGATGTTCTCCGAGCGGATCGAGCGCGAGACGCCCGAGCTGCACGCCGAGGGGGTGAGGATGCGGTTCGTCGGGCGACGGAGCGAGCCGGTGCCGCGCGCGCTCGTGGAGCAGATGGAGTGGGCCGAGAGGCTGACGGCGCAGAACACCCGGATCACGCTCTTCGTGGCCTTCAACTACGGCGGACGGGCGGAGATCCTCGACGCGGCCCGCTCCTTCGCGGGGGGCGGCGAGGAGGACTTCCGCCGCCACCTCTACGCGCCGGAGATGCACGATCCCGACCTCGTCATCCGCACGAGCGGCGAGCGCCGGATCTCGAACTACCTGCTGTGGCAGGCGGCCTACGCCGAGCTCGTCTTCCGCGACGAGCTCTGGCCCGACTTCTCGCGGGCGGCCTTCGAGGCTGCGCTCGGAGAGTTCTCCGCGCGCCGCCGGCGCTTCGGCGGCCGGGAGGGGGAGTGAGCGCCTCGGCCGGACGCGGGCGCCGTGCCGGGCGCCGCAACGAGGGCTCGGACCTGCTCGCCCGCGTCCTCGTGGCCGTGCCCGCCGCCGTCTTTGCGATCCTCATCACCTACTTCGGGGGGCTCGTCTTCGCCCTGGGCATCATCGCCCTCGGCATCCTGTGCCTGCACGAGCTGTACTCGATGCTCGCGCGCACCCGGCCGGTGAAGATCGGCGGCTTCCTCGCGGTGATCGCGCTCGTGTTCGCCGCCCTGTACGGATCGCCGTTCCACGTGCTGCTCGTGCTCGTGGCCACGGTCCCGCTCGTCTTCGCCCTCGCGGTCGGCCGCCCGGGGGAGGGCAGCGCCACGGCCCCCATCGCCGTCACGCTGCTCGGGGTCTACTGGATCGGCCTCGCGCTGGCCCACGCGATGCTGCTCATCCGGCTGCCGCACGGCCACGCGATCATGATCGACGTCCTCCTCGGGACGTTCCTGGGCGACACGGGGGCGTACTTCGGCGGCCGCGCGCTCGGGCGACGGCCCCTCGCCCCCAACCTGTCTCCCCAGAAGACGGTGGAGGGTCTCCTGGTGGGGATGGCGATCGCGGTGCTCGCGGTCTGGGCCGCCAGCCGCTATGAGGAGTGGCTCAGCGGCGGCCACGCGATCATCCTCGGCGTCGCGGTGGCCGTCACGGCGCCGGTGGGAGACCTCTTCGAGTCGGCGATCAAGCGCGGAGCACGGACCAAGGACACCGGGCGCTTCTTCGGCGCCCACGGAGGTGCGCTGGACCGCCTCGACGCCGTCCTCTTCACGGTCGTGGCGGGCTACTACGTGTGGGTGGCGCTGCTCTGAAAGCGGGTCCGTCCGGGGGAAGTGCGACGCCCCGGTAACGAATCGTTCACAATCGAGTGTCCACCCCCTGAGAAGGATCTCCATTGCGCCGCCTCGCCTGCCTCGCCGTCTTCTCGTTCCTCGCGGTCGTCGCGCCCGCCGGCGCGGCCGTGCCGGCGCCCTTCGGCCACGCGTGCACGGCGCAGCACGGCGTTCGCCTCTGCCCGACCACCGAGGCCGGCCCCGGCGGGACCGTGAACGGGGTCAAGACCTTCGACGGCGTCCCGCTCGACGTCGACGTGACCCTCCCCGCGACGGGCGACGGCCCCTTCCCGACCGTCGTGATGCTGCACGGCTACGGGGGGGACAAGACCGACTTCGAGTCCTCGACGCCGGAGGGCAAGAGCTCGACGGTCTTCCACTACAACAACAACTACTTCGCCAAGCAGGGCTACGCCGTGCTCAACTACACCGTGCGCGGCTTCGGGCACTCGTGCGGCGGCGGCCCCACGGCCACGCCCAACCACTCGGGTGACTGCGCGAACGGCTACATCCGACTCGCCGACTCCCGCTTCGAGGCGCGCGACGCGCAGGATCTCCTCGGCAAGCTGGTCGATCAGCGCATCACCAAGGCAGGCGCGATCGGCGTGACCGGCATCTCCTACGGCGGGGGGCAGAGCATGGAGCTCGCCTTCCTCCGCGACCGCATCATCAACCCCGACCGGTCGTTCTCGGCGTGGAAGAGCCCGAGCGGCACGCCCCTGTCGATCACCGCCTCCTGGCCGCGCTGGCCGTGGTCGGACCTCTCCTCCTCGCTGCTGCCCAACGGCCGCTTCCTCGACTTCGACAACCGGACCGCCGGCCTGAGCCGCGACCCGGTCGGCGTGCCGATCCAGAGCTACATCAACGGGCTGTTCGCGTCGGGCCAGATCACCGGGTACTACTGCGGCAACCCGCCGAGCTCGTCGTGCCCCAACCGTGACTTCGACCTCCCGGGGGCGTTCGCCGAGGTTCTCAAGGGGGAGCCCGTGACCGCGGACGAGGTGTCGCGGCTCGAGGAGATCACCGCCGACAAGGGCGGCTTCGGGCTCTCGCAGCGCTCGAACGCGGCGCCGGCTCCGCTCCTGATCGAGAACGGCTGGACCGACGACCTCTTCCCGCCCGCCGAGGCGCTGCGGATCTACAACCTGCTGCGCGCCCGTGACCCGCACGCCGCGGTGACGCTGCAGTTCGGCGACCTCGGCCACTCCCGTGGCTCGAACAAGACGAAGATGAACCAGGCGTTCAACACCCAGGGATCGGACTTCTTCGCGGCCCGCCTGCGCGGAGCGGGTACGGCCCCGGCGCCGGGGAGCGTCACCGCGTTCACCCAGACCTGCCCGAAGACGAGCGACACGCCCGACGGCGGTCCGTTCACGGCGGCGAGCTGGCCGGCGCTCCATCCCGGCACGGTGAGCTTCGGCGCCGGGAGCGCCCAGACCGTCCTCTCGGCGGGCGGCGCGCTGGACGGCCCGGCGTTCGACCCGGTGCCCCAGCTCGACCCCGCCGGAACCTCCGACGCGTGCAAGACCGTCGCCGACCAGACCCAGGCGGGCACCGCGGTCTACACACACGCGGTCACCGGGAGCGGGTTCACGCTCCTCGGCCTGCCCACCGTGCGGGCCAACGTGGCCACCATGGGCCCGAACGGCCAGCTCGACGCGCGCCTCTACGACGTCATCCCCGGTGGCACGGAGCGGCTCATCAGCCGGAGCGCGTACCGGCTGCTCGACAACCAGAGCGGGCCGGTGACCTTCCAGCTCCACGGCAACGGCTACAAGTTCCTGCCTGGACACAGGGTCAAGCTCGAGCTGCGCGGACAGGACGCGCCGTACTACCGCCCGAGCAACACCCCGTTCAGCGTGCAGGTCTCGAGCCTCGCGGTCTCCCTGCCCGTCGCCGGGCGGCCATGCCCCCCGGGCGCGCTGCACCTGTCGGTGCGCCCCTCGCGCGTGACCGCCGGCCAGCGGCGACGCTTCGGCTTCGTCGTGAGCACCCGCCCGATCACGTGCAGCACCCCGGACGTCCGCGCCGCCGCGACGTCGCCTCTGGTGCCGGTGCGCGGCGCCATGGTGAGCTTCGCCGGTCATCGCGTTCGCACCGACGCGCGCGGACGCGTGAGCATCGTCGCCGTCCTCCATCGTCCGGGTCGCTACGGGGCCAGAGCGAGCGCGAGTGGGCTGACCGGCGCGCGCACCACCGTGCTCGTGGTCCGAGCGCGGCGAGCGCCGCACCCCCGATTCACCGGGTAGCGAGGGTTCACCGGGACGCGCGGGCCCGTTGCCACAATGAGCCGGTGCGCCGGCTCCTCATTCTCGGCTCGACGGGCTCGATCGGCACCCAGGCGCTCGACGTCGTCGCGCGCTCGGATGAGCTCGAGGTCGTCGCGCTCTCGGCCGGTGGGTCGTGGGAGGCGCTCCTGGCCCAAGCTCGGGAGCACGGGGTGCGGCGCATCGCCCTCGCCGACCGCGACGCCGCCGCCCGAGCGGGGGAGGAGTGGGAGGGCGAGGTGCTCGCCGGAGCGGACGGCCTCGACCGCCTCGTGGCCGAGTCGGAGGCCGACCTCGTCCTGAACGCCCTCGTCGGCTCGGCCGGCCTGCGGCCCACGGTGGTCGCGCTCGCCGAGGGCATGGATCTCGCGCTGGCCAACAAGGAGTCACTCGTGGTCGGCGGCGAGCTCGTCATGCCGCTCGCGGAGGCGACCGGCGCGAGCATCATCCCCGTCGACTCCGAGCACACCGCGCTGCACCAGCTCATCGAGGCCGAGCCCGTGGGCGCCGTGGAGCGGCTCGTGATCACCGCCTCGGGGGGCCCCTTCCGGGGGCGCAGCCCCGCCGAGCTCGCGGGGGTGACCGTGACCGACGCGCTGCGCCACCCGACGTGGGCGATGGGCGCCAAGATCACCATCGACTCGGCGACCCTCATGAACAAGGGCCTCGAGCTGATCGAGGCTCACCACCTCTTCGGGACTCCCTACGAGCGGATCGACGTCCTCGTGCATCCCCAGTCGATCGTCCACGCGCTCATCCAGGTCGTGGGCGGCGCATCGCTGGCCCACCTCGGCACGCCGGACATGCGCGTCGCGATCTCCTACGCGCTGCACCATCCCGAGCGGGCGGACGTGCCGGTCGCGCCGCTCGACCTCGCCGCGCTCGGCTCGCTCACCTTCGAGGAGCTCGACGCGGAGGCCTTCCCCGCGCTCGGCCTGGCGCGCGCGGCCGGCGAGGCCGGGGGCACCGCGCCGTGCGTGCTCAACGCCGCCAACGAGGTCGCCGTGCATGCCTTCCTCGGCGAGCGACTGCCCTTCGCCGACATCGCCGCCGTCGTCGAGCGCTGCCTCGAGCGTCTGGGCAGCGGCTGCGTGCACTCCTTCGAGACGCTCTATGCCGCCGATCGGGAGGCGCGCACGCTGGCGGGGGAGCTCGTCTCCGCGCGGGCGGCGGCATGAGCTACGTCCTCGCGGCCGTCGGCTTCATGCTCCTCATCCTCCTGCACGAGGCCGGGCACTTCGCCGTCGCCAAGGCGGTCGGGATGCGCGTCGAGCGCTTCTCGCTCTTCTTCGGACCGCTGCTGGTCAAGGTCCGCCGCGGCGAGACGGAGTACGGCATCGGGCCGATCCCGCTCGGCGGCTACGTGAAGATCACCGGGATGAACCCGCACGAGGAGATCCCCCTCGAGGTCGAGCACCGCGCCTACTACCGCCAGCCGGCGTGGAAGCGGATCGTGGTCATCCTCGCCGGTCCGGTGGTCAACCTCGTCATCGCCTTCGGAATCCTCTTCTTCGTGGTCCACCACACGGGCCAGACGGTGAACGACCGCCACGGCAATCCGGTGGTCAGCCACCGGATCGCCGACGGCTCGCTCGCGCCCCCGGCGGCGGGGACGCTCGAGGCCGGCGACCGGATCGTCTCGGTGGACGGGCGTCAAGGAGACGTCAAGTCCATCTCCAGGCAGATCGCCAGCCATCGCTGCGCCGGCCGTACGACCCCCGGTTGCCACGCCACCACCCCGGCGCGCATCACGGTCGAACGCGGCGGCCGCCTGCGCACGTTCTCGATCGTGCCCCGCTACGACCCGGACGCGAAGCGCACGCGGGTGGGCTTCGGCTTCGACGTCGTCACGCGCCCCGTCGGCTGGCCCGCCGCCGCCGGGCGGAGCGTCTCGACCATGTGGAACGTCACCGCCGCGACCATCGGGGCGATAGGCCACGTCTTCGTGGCGCCGAAGTTCTTCGAGCACGGGAAGAAGGGCCAGGTGGGCAGCGTGGTCGGCGGCTTCAAGGCCACGCAGCAGTCCTTCGCCGCCAGCCTCACCCAGGCGCTGTTCATCCTCGCGCTGATCTCCCTCTCGCTCGGGGTGGTCAACCTCTTCCCGTTCCTGCCCCTCGACGGGGGCCACATCTTCTGGGCGCTGGCCGAGAAGGTCCGCGGCCGCTCGATCGACTTCGGCGTGCTCGAGCGCGCGAGCGTGGTGGGCTTCATGCTCGTGATCTTCGTCTTCCTCGTGGGGCTCTCCAACGACATCAGCACCCTCAGCCACGGCGGCTTCGCGGTGCGCTGACGGGCGGCCCCCTCGAGGGCGGACCTGCGCTAGCGTTGCCCGTCGAGCATCCGAGTCGAGTCGAGGGAGGCACGATGGAGAGCAGCACCGCGACCCGCGCGGGGGTGGACGCCGCGACCATCACCGAGGCCTTCCGTCTCACGGCGGCCGCCCACCCCGACCAGCCCGCGTTTCGCACCAAGGACGACGCGGTCTGCCTGACCTGGTCGCACGCCCGCGAGCGGGTGGACGCCCTCGCCGGCGGCCTCGCGGGGCTCGGGCTGCAGCGTGGTCAGACGATCGCGCTGCTGCTCTCCAACCGTCCGGAGTTCCACCTCGCCGACCTCGCCGCCATCACCGTCGGCGCCACCCCCTTCTCGATCTACAACACCTACTCGCCCGAGCAGGTCCAGTACGTGGTCTGCGACGCCGAGGCGCGGATCGCGGTGACCGAGCAGGCCCTGCTCGGCGGCCTCCTGGAGGCTCGCAAGGAGCTGCCCGAGCTCGAGCACGTCATCGTGGTGGACGGCGAGGCGCCCGAGGGCTGCCTCTCCCTGGCCGAGGTCGAGGGCTCGAATCCCGGCTGGGACGCCGAGGCGGCGGCCGAGGCGGTGCAGCCCGACGACATCCTCACCCTCATCTACACCTCGGGCACGACCGGGGCGCCCAAGGGCGTCCAGCTCTCCCACCGCAACCAGATCAGCGGCGTCGCGAGCATCCAGGAGCTCATCAAGCTCGAGCCCGGAGCGCGAGTCATCTCCTGGCTGCCGGCGGCGCACATCGCCGAGCGCTCCGCCCATCACTACATCCCGATCGTCTTCGCGGGCACCGTCACCTGCTGCGAGGACCCGCGCCAGATCGCCTCGTTCCTGCCCGAGGTGCGCCCCAACTGGTTCTTCGCGGTGCCGCGCATCTGGGAGAAGATCAAGTCGGGCCTCGAGTCGATGCTCGCCCAGCAGCCCGAGGAGCAGCGCGAGCCCGTGCGCCGTGCGCTCGACGCCGCCCTCGACAAGGTGCGCCGCGAGCAGCGCGGGGAGGAGGTGCCCGAGGAGCTCGCGGAGGAGGTGCGTCGGGCGGACGAGGAGATGTTCGCGGGCCTCCGCAAGATGCTCGGGCTCGACGAGGTGGTGACCGTCAACGTCGGCGCAGCGCCCACCCCGCCGGAGGTGCTCGAGTTCTTCCATGCGATCGGCGTCGAGGTCGCGGAGCTGTGGGGCATGTCGGAGACCTGCGGCATGGGCGCCGTCAACCCGCCGGGCAAGGTCAAGATCGGCACCGTGGGGCCCGCGGCGCCGGGCGTGGAGATCCGGCTTGCCGAGGACGGCGAGGTGATGATGCGCGCCGAGTGCGTCATGGTCGGCTACCGCAACATGCCCGAGCAGACCGCGGAGGCGATC
>JAABUQ010006025.1_pt1 | contig 18752 bp, 13 predicted proteins | sample 5560001 | NCBI WGS metagenome assembly JAABUQ01 (sample SAMN10711888, study PRJNA513371) | rock metagenome | isolation source: Antarctica rocks | place: Antarctica: Victoria Land, Finger Mt nord | collected 2015-12-18
AGGAGCACTTCCCGCAGATGCAGGAGGCGGTGCGCCGGGTCGAAAGCTATGACGACGCGGAGGTCGCCTACAACAAGCTGAAGGAGGTGCTGACCGCGCATCCGGACCTGCGCGGCATCATCGGCGCGCCGATGCCGGCGAGCGCCGGGGCGGGCCGGCTGATCGCCGAGCGCGGCGCCAAGGGGAAGATCCAGTTCAGCGGCACCGGGCTGGTGTCGGTCGCCGGTCAGTACCTGCGGGACGGCGACATCCAATACATCCAGTTCTGGGACCCGGCGGTGGCCGGCTACGCCATGTCGGTGCTGGCGGCGATGCGGCTGCGCGGCCACAACGCGGAGATCAAGGCGGGGCTGGACCTCGGGCTGGACGGCTACCACAGCCTGCTCGCGCCTGACCCGGCGCGTCCGGGGCTGCTGTACGGCGCGGGCTGGGTCGGCGTGACCAAGGAGAACATGAGCCAGTATAATTTCTGATGCGCCGCCCGTCCTGGCGCTGCGGGCCGTGTCCAAGCGGTTTGGCGGCGTGCAGGCGCTGGACCGGGTGTCGTTCGGGATCGCGCCCGGCGAGGTCCGCTGCCTCGCCGGGGAGAACGGGTCGGGCAAGAGCACAGTCATCAAGGTGCTGAGCGGCGTGCACCGGGCGGACAGCGGGGAGGTCGCGCTGGCCGGCGCTTCGCGCGCTGCCCTGACCCCGCGGGAGGCCATCGCGGCCGGGGTGCAGGTGATCTACCAGGACTTCTCCCTGTTCCCCAATCTCACGGTCGCGGAGAACTTGGCGGTCGGCCAGGACCTCGGCGGACGGCGCTGGCTCACGAGCCGCCGCCGGGCACGCCGGGCCGTGGCGGATGCGTCCGCGCGCTTGGGCGTGGCGCTCGACCCGGACGCGGAGGTGGGCGGCCTTCCGGTCGCGGGCCGGCAACTGGTCGCCATCGCCCGCGCGCTGCTGGCCGACGTGCGCCTGCTGGTGATGGACGAACCGACGACGGCGCTGACCCATCAGGAGGTCGCCCGGCTGTTCCAACTGGTCGAGGGCATGCAGGCGCGGGGCATCGCCGTGCTGTTCGTCAGCCACAAGATGCGGGAGATGCTGGCGGTGGCCGACAGCCTCACGGTGCTGCGCAACGGGCGCGTGGTGGCCGAAGGACCGATGGCCGAGTTCGACGAGGCCCGCATCACCCGCGCCATGACCGGGCATGATCCTGGCATCGCGCGGCACGCCTGGACTCCGCCGCCGCCGGGCACGCCGCCGCGGCTGGAAGTGCGCGGCCTGACGGTGCGGGGGGAGGTGGCGGACGTGTCGTTCAGCCTCATGCCCGGAGAAATCGTGGGCGTCGCCGGGCTGCTCGGCTCCGGGCGGACGGAGCTGGCCTTGGCGCTGTTCGGCATGCGTCCGGGTTATACTGGGGAAATCCTGCTGGACAGGCGCCCGGTGTCGCTGCGGAGCGTCGCCGACGCGGTGGCGGCCGGGATCGCCTACGTGCCGGAGGACCGGCTGACCGAGGGCCTGTTCCCGGCGCGCTCCATCGACGACAACCTGCTGGCGGCATCGCTCGACCGGCTCGCCGGGCCGGGCGGGTGGCTGGATGGTGCCGCCGGGCGGCGCGCGGCGGCGGGGGCGATCCGCACGGTGGCCATCGCGACGCCCTCCGGCGACCGCGCGGTGTCGGAGCTTTCGGGCGGCAACCAGCAGCGCGTGGTGATCGGGCGCTGGCTGCTGACCCGGGCGCGGGTGCTGGTGCTGAACGGCCCGACGGTGGGGGTGGACGTGGGCAGCAAAGGGGCGATCCACCGCACGCTGCGCGACCTGGCGCGGGAGCAGGGATTGGCGGTGCTGATGGTGTCGGACGACGGGCCGGAGCTGGCGGAGAACTGCGGCCGGGTGCTCCTGGTGCACCGCGGGCGGCTGGCGGGCGTGCTGGAAGGGGACGCCCTGACCGACGCCGGCATCACCGACCGCCTCCGGGCCTTGGCATGAACGCACGCTTCTTGAAGGCATTGGGGCTGCGCTCGCCGGAAGCCGCGGTGGCGGGCGTGCTGGTCGCGGCGGCGCTCCTGATCGGCACGGCCAACCCAGCGTTCTGGGGCTGGGGCAACCTGTTCGGGCTGCTGCGCAGCGCGTCGGTCGAGGGCATCATGGCCTTGGGCGTGCTGGTGGTGCTGATCGCCGGCGGCATCGACGTGTCGTTCCCGGCCTTTGCCGCGGCGGCGATGTACCTTTCGGTCAGGGCGGTGGCGGATTGGGGCTGGCCCGGCGGCATCGGCCTCATGTTCCTGCTGGCCGCCGGCATCGGCTTGCTGCTTGGCCTCGCGAACGCGCTGTTCGTCCATGGCGTGCGGCTGGTGCCGCTGATCGTGACGCTCGGCACCGGGGCGGTGGTGCGCGGCTTCCTGCTGGGCGTGGTCGGCACCAGCGTCGTGAACGTCGGGCGGATGCCGCCGGAGACGGTGGCGTTCGGGCGCCTGTCTCTCCTTGAGTGGGACACGGGCGAGGGCCGGGTGCAGCTTTCGGTTGCCGTGCTGGTTTGGGCCGCGGCGGCGCTGGGCGTGCATTTGCTGCTGCGCTTCACGGTGCCGGGCCGCGGGCTGTATGCGCTGGGCGGCGATGCGGAGGCGGCGAAGCGGGTCGGCTTCGACGTGCGCGGCTTGACCGTCCTGGCCTATGGCCTGGCCGGCGCGCTGGCGGGCGTCGCGGGCCTGCTGCACGCCTGCCTCGCCTGGCAGGCCAGCCCGCGGGAGTTCATCGGGCTGGAACTGGACGTGCTGGCGGCGGTGGTGCTGGGCGGCGCCAGCATCTTCGGCGGGCGCGGCAGCGTGCCCGGCACGGTGCTGGGCGTGCTGCTGCTAGTGCTGGTCAACAACAGCCTCATTCTCCTGGGCGTGCCGACGACGTGGCAGCGGGTCGTGGTCGGGGCCATCCTGGTGGGCGCTGCGGCCGCCACCGCGCTGCGCGAACGCGGGCGGCGTCCGGCCGCATCCATCACGGCCCCGTCCATCACGGCCGGAACCTGAGCGATGGATACTCAAGCGGCCCCGGCGGTCCGGCCCCATGCGGCAACGCGGGCGCTGCACCGCCATGGCAACCTGCTGACGCTCGCGGCCCTGCTCGTGCTGGTGTTCGCGGCGATGAGCTGGTGGGTGCCGTCCGGGCGCTTCCTGCGCCCGGCGAACTTCGAGGGCCTGTCCTACGTCGCGCCTGAACTCGGCCTCCTGGCCGTCGCCACGATGGCGGCGATGCTGACCGGCGGCATCGACCTGTCCTTGATCGGCGTCGCCAACCTGGCCGGCATCCTCGCCGGGCTGCTGTTCCATTGGGCGGCCGGCACGTCGCGCGGGCCGGAGCTGGCCGGGCTGGCGCTGCCCTGGGTCGCGGCCGGGGTGGGATGCGCGCTGCTGGCCGGCGCGTTGGCCGGGCTGCTGAACGGGCTGCTGATCGCGCGGCTGCGGATCACGCCGATCCTGGCCACCATCGGCACCGGGCAGGCGTTCACCGGGCTGGCCTTGGTACTGACCGGCGGGCCGGCGGTCGTCGGGTTCCCATCGGGGTGGCAGGCGCTCGGCGGCGGCACGCTGGGGGGCATCGCCGGGCCGCTCTGGGTGCTGCTGGGGTGCGCGTCGGGCGTGGGCGTGCTGCTGTCCCGCACGGTGTGGGGCCGGACGCTGGCCCTGATCGGCTCGGGCGCGCGGGCGGCCGAGTTCGCGGGGCTGCGGACCGTGCGGGCGGTGACTCTGTCCTACGTGCTGACGGGGGTGCTGGCGGCGGCGGCCGGGGTGCTGCTGTCCGCGCGCACCAACGCGGCCAAGAGCGACTACGGCACCAGCTACCTGCTGCAGGCCATCCTGGTCGCGGTGCTCGCCGGCACCAACCCTGCGGGCGGGCGCGGCTCGGTCCCCGCCGTGCTGCTGGCGCTGTGCACGCTGATGCTGCTGTCGAGCGGGTTCCAGCTCATGCGGTTCAGCAACTTCCTCGTCGATTTCATCTGGGGCGCCACGCTGCTCGGCGCGATGGCGCTAGGCGCCGCGCTGCGCCGCGGGGGCCGCTGACGGCCCGGCGGCGCGGCTGCCCGTGGCGGAGGAACGGCATGGGACCGGGCCATCGTATCCACCTCCCGGCATTTCATTATGGCGGGATGCCGGCTATAGGATTTTTAGCTTTGCCGCCAACCCACCGGCTCCCGCGCCGCCCGGCAAGGCGGGGGCCGCAACCAGCCGTGCGCGCAACGCAAGCCATGGGCAACATGGCATCGACTTGAACGGAGAGGACGCATGCAGAACACCAGACGCAGCTTCATCAAGGCCACGGCGCTCGGCGCGGCGGCGCTCGGCGTCCAGGCCGCGGCGCCCGGCGCCTTCGCGCCACGGGCCGCGGCGCAGGGCAAGGGCCTGGTCGGCGTCGCCATGCCCACCAAGTCCTCCGCCCGCTGGATCGCCGACGGCGACAACATGGTGAAGGTCCTGAAATCGCGCGGCTACGCGACCGACCTGCAGTACGCCGAGGACGACGTGCCCAACCAGCTTTCGCAGATCGAGAACATGATCACCAAGGGCGCCAAGGTGCTCGTGGTCGCGGCCATCGACGGCACCACGCTGTCCGACGTGCTCGGCCAGGCGGCGCGGGGCGGCATCAAGGTGATCGCCTACGACCGGCTGATCCGCAACACGCCCAACGTCGATTACTACGCCACCTTCGACAACTTCCAGGTCGGCGTGCTGCAGGCGACGTCGCTGGAAACCGGGCTGGGGCTGAAGGACGGCAAGGGGCCGTTCAACATCGAGCTGTTCGGCGGGTCGCCCGACGACAACAACGCCTACTTCTTCTACGACGGCGCGATGTCGGTGCTGCAGCCCTACATCGACCGCGGCAAGCTGGTGGTCGCCAGCCGCCAGCTCGGCATGGACAAGGTGTCCACCCTGCGCTGGGACGGCGCCACCGCCCAGGCGCGCATGGACAACCTGCTCAGCGCCTACTACTCGAACAAGCGGTTGGACGCCGTGCTGTCGCCGTACGACGGGATCTCCATCGGCGTCATCTCGTCCCTCAAGGGCGTCGGCTACGGCAGCGGCGACATGCCGATGCCGGTCGTCAGCGGGCAGGACTGCGAGATCTCCTCCGTCAAGGCGATCCTGGCGGGCGAGCAGTATTCCAGCATCTTCAAGGACACCCGCGACCTGGCGCGCGTGACCGTCGACATGGTGGACGCCGTGCTCAGCAACCAGCAGGTCGCGGTCAACGACACCAAGAGCTACAACAACGGCGTCAAGGTGGTGCCGGCCTACCTGCTCAAGCCGGTGATCGTGGACAAGTCGAACTGGCAGGCGACGCTGATCGACAGCGGCTACTACACGATGCAGCAGATCCGGTAGGCGGCGGCAACGGGCGCGGGGCCGCAAGCTCCGCGCCCCAATGGTACAGGGAGCAGGAATGGCCGACATCCTGGACATGCGCGGCATCACCAAGCGCTTCGGTCCCGTCACCGCGCTGCGCGACGTGAGCCTCACCGTCCGCGCGGGCGAGATCCACGCGCTCGTCGGCGAGAACGGCGCGGGCAAATCGACGCTGATGAAGGTTCTGAGCGGCGTCTACCCGTCCGGCAGCTATGAGGGCAGCATCGTCTATGACGGGGAGGAACGGCACTTCCGCGGCATCACCGACACGGAGGCGTTGGGGATCATCATCATCCACCAGGAACTCGCGCTGATCCCGCTGCTGTCGATTGCCGAGAACATCTTCCTGGTCAACCCGCCGTCGCGCTTCGGGGTGATCGACCGCGGCGCGGTGCACGCGCGCGCGAAAGCGCTGCTGGCCAAGGTCGGCCTGCACGAGCCGCCCGACACGCTCGTCACCGACATCGGCGTCGGCAAGCAGCAGTTGGTGGAGATCGCCAAGGCGCTGTCGAAGCAGGTCCGCCTCTTGATCCTCGACGAGCCGACCGCCAGCCTGAACGAGCGGGACAGCGCGGCGCTCTTGGACCTGCTGGTGGAGTTCCGGGCGCAGGGCATTTCCTCCATCCTGATCTCCCACAAGCTGAACGAAGTCACCAAAGTGGCCGACCGCGTCACCGTGCTGCGCGACGGGCGGACGATCGAGACGGTGGACTGCCGCACGCAGGCCATCGAGGAGGACCACATCATCCGGCGGATGGTGGACCGCGACCTCGACAGCCGCTTCCCCGACCACGCGCCGCAGATCGGCGAGGAAGTGTTCCGCGTCGAGGACTGGTCGGTGGACCATCCGCAGCACCCGGGGCGAAAGATGGTGCGGGCTGTCCACTTCCACGTGCGGCGCGGCGAGATCGTGGGGATCGCCGGGCTGATGGGCGCAGGCCGCACCGAGTTCGCCATGAGCGTGTTCGGCCGGTCCTACGGGCGGGAAATCAGCGGCCGGGCGTTCATGGACGGCAAGCCGGTGGACCTGTCCACCGTGCCCCGCGCCATCGCCGCCGGGCTTGCCTACGTGACGGAGGACCGCAAGCATTTGGGCCTGATCCTGGGGGAGGACATCCGCAAGAACGTGACGCTTGCGAATCTGGGCGGCGTGTCCAGCAGCGCGGTGATCGACGACATGCGGGAGCTGGCCGTCGCCGACGACTACCGCGGGCGCATGCGCATCCGCTGCTCCAGCGTGTACCAGGAAAGCGGCAACCTGTCGGGCGGCAACCAGCAGAAGGTCGTGCTGTCCAAGTGGCTGTTCTCCGACCCGGAGGTGCTGATCCTCGACGAGCCGACGCGGGGCATCGACGTGGGCGCCAAGTACGAGATTTACCAGATCATCAACGCGCTGGCCGACAGCGGCAAGGGCGTGGTCGTCATCTCGTCCGAGATGCCGGAGCTGCTGGGCCTCTGCGACCGCATCTGCGTCATGAACGAAGGCGCCTTCGTGGGGGAGTTCTCTCGCGCGGAAGCGTCCCAGGAGAAGATCATGCGCTCGATCATGCGCAAAGGAGAGCAACCATGAGCGACATCACCGTCACCCCCATCGCGAGGCCCGGCCAAAGCGGCTTCCTCAAGGCGAACCTCCGCCAATACGGCATGCTGCTGTCGCTGTTCGCGATCATGCTGTTCTTCGAGGTCGCGACCAATGGCACGCTGCTGCGCCCGCTCAACCTCACCAACCTGGTGCTGCAGAACAGCTACATCGCCGTCATGGCGCTGGGCATGCTGCTGGTCATCGTCACCGGGCACATCGACCTGTCCGTGGGTTCGGTCGCGGGCTTCATCGGCGCGCTGGCGGCGGTGATGATGGTGCAGTACCAGGTGCCGTTCATCCCGGCCGCCATCGTCTGCTTGGCTGCGGGTGGGCTGATCGGCGCGGCGCAGGGCTACTGGGTCGCCTACTTCAAGATCCCTTCCTTCATCGTGACGCTGGCGGGGATGCTGGTGTTCCGCGGGCTGATGCTGGCCGTGCTCAGCGGCCAGTCGGTCGGGCCGTTCCCCGTGTCGTTCCAGCGGCTCAGCTCGGGCTTCCTGCCGGAGTTCCTGCCGGAGATGGGCGGCTTCCGCCTGTCCTCCATGCTGCTCGGCGTGCTGCTCGCGCTGGCGCTGGTCACCGTGAACGTCCGCAACCGCGCCCGGCGCGAGAAGCACGGGGTCGAGGCCGAGCCGTTCGGCTTCTTCGCCGCCAAGAACGCGCTGATGCTCGCCGCGGTCTGCGGCCTCACATACCTGATCGTCTCGTACCGCGGCTTGCCCAACGTGCTCGTCATCATGGCGGTGCTGATCGCGCTCTATGCCTTCGTCACCACCCGCACCACCGTGGGCCGCCAGATCTACGCGGTGGGCGGCAACGAGAAGGCGGCGAAGCTCTCGGGCATCGGCACGGAGCGGCTGACGTTCCTCACCTTCGTCAACATGGGGGTGCTGGCGGCGCTGGCCGGCCTGATCTTCGCCGCCCGGCTCAACACGGCGACGCCCAAGGCCGGAGTCGGCTTCGAGCTGGACACCATCGCCGCCTGCTTCATCGGCGGCGCGTCGGCCTATGGCGGCGTGGGCCAGGTGACGGGCGCCATCATCGGGGCGTTCATCATGGGGGTGATGAACAACGGCATGTCGATCCTCGGCATCGGCATCGACTACCAGCAGGTCATCAAAGGCCTCGTGCTGCTCGGTGCCGTCTGCGTCGACGTTTACAACCAGAAGCGCTGACCGCCGGGCGCCGCGGCCGGGGCGGGTGTTCAACAGTCCGGCATGGGCGGCAAACAATGGCATGCGCCTTGCGTAACCGACTGCGTAGAGTTGCAGCACGGTCGGTGAATGGTAGTCTCATTGCATGCAGAAGCGCTTCACGCGGCCAAGCCTTGGCGTCCCTTGCCGATCCTGACCGTCCGTCACCGGACCACCTACCTCTATCGCCGGCCCGTCGCGTTCGGGGAGCATCGCATGATGCTCCGCCCGCGCGACAGCCATGACCAGCGGCACCTCGAGGCGCAGCTCGACATCACGCCGGAACCGGTGCAGCTCCGCTGGGTGCACGACGTGTTCGGCAACAACGTCGCCTATGCCCGCTTCGGCGGCCGGGCGCAGGAACTGACGTTTCTCAGCACCCTGCGGCTGGAGCACGCCTGCCAGGAGCCGCAGGACATCGAGGCCTGCCTGGAGGACTACGCCCGGGTTTATCCGTTCAGCTACGACCCCGACGACATGGCGGACCTGCTGCGCTCCATGGAGCGGCACTACCCGGACCCGTCGCACCAGCTCGACCATTGGGCGCGGTCCTTCCTGCGCACCGACGGCCCCACCGGCACGCTGGCGATGCTAACCGCGATGAATCACCGCATCCGGCGGCAGTTCACCTACCAAGTCCGGCAGGAGGCCGGTATCCAGCCTCCCGCCACGACGCTGCGCCTGGGCACCGGCACCTGTCGGGACTTCGCGGTGCTGATGATGGAGGCGGTTCGCTGCCTCGGCCTCGCCGCGCGGTTCGTCAGCGGCTACATCTACGTGCCCAGCCGCGACAAGCCCGGCACGCCCGACCACCATCATGGCGGCGGCAACACCCATGCCTGGCTGCAGGTCTACTTGCCCGGCGCCGGCTGGGTCGAGTTCGACCCCACCAACAACATCGTCGGCAACCGCGACCTGATCCGCGTCGCCGTGGTGCGCGATCCGAACCATGCAACTCCGCTGTCGGGCAGTTGGACCGGGGCGGCCGCGGACTGCCTGGGCATGGAGGTCAGCATCCGGGTGACGTCCGACGAGGGCGGCCAGACGTGACAATTCAGACGACTCTCGCGAGGTTCCCATGATCCGTATCCAGGCCGGCTACACCATCTCCTACAACTGCCCGCAGCCGGTGCCGATGCTGCTGCTGCTGAGCGTGCACCCGTCCCGCGAGGCGGACCTGCTGACGCCGCAGGTGATCAAGTTCGAGCCGGGGATCGAGGCGCGCCGCTACAACGACGACTTCGGCAACATCTGCCACCGGATCGTGGCGCCGGCCGGCCCGCTGACCATCTCGACGCAGTTCGAGGTCCAGGACCCCGGCCTGCCCGACGCGACGGTGCCGGAAGCGAAGCAGATCCCCATCGACGAGCTGCCGTCCGGCACCCTCGTCTACCTGCTGGGCAGCCGCTACTGCGACACCGACCTGCTGCACGACACCGCCTGGTCGCTGTTCGGCGCGACCGAGCCGGGCTGGGCGCGGGTGCAGGCGATCTGCGACTTCGCCAACGACCGCATCACCTTCGGCTACGAGCACGCCCGGCCCGACAAGACCGCGCGCAATGCCTATGACGAGCGCCGGGGCGTGTGCCGCGACTTCGCCCATTTGGCTATGACGCTGTGCCGCTGCATGAACATCCCCGCCCGCTACTGCACGGGCTACCTGGGCGACATCCGCATCCCGCCCGTCGATGCGCCGATGGACTTCTCGGCGTGGTTCGAGGTGTTCCTGGAGGGGCCGGAGGGCGGGCGCTGGTACACCTTCGACGCGCGCTTCAACACGCCGCGGATCGGGCGCCTCCTGATGGCGCGGGGCCGGGACGCAACCGACGTGGCGCTCGTGACCAACTTTGGGCCGGCGTGGTTGGCGAAGTTCGACGTTGTGACGCAGGAGATCACTTAGGGTCTGGTGGCAGTTGTGAAGACGCGGCCTTAATGAGTGCGTGCGATGGATAGGCGTCATCAAGTCCCGAAAGCCCCTATATGAGACAAGAACATTCAATTCGGAGAACAATCAATAATGACAAACTACTGGGCGGTAGGTGCGACAGTTTCAGATCAGGATATGTCAGACGATTTTATCGCAAAGAGATTTTAGTTTGCCAACAAAGAAGATGTGCAGGAAATTGTCAATCAAATTGCTGTCGGTGACCCTCTAGCGATTAAGAGTATGCTAGGGAGGGGGGCCACCCAGGTAGCTATCAAATCGGTCGGATTGTTCACGCACGTCCGACCGTATAACGCAACTTTGTTCAAGTTTTTCTATGTAGATTGGTTGACCTGCGAAAAGAGGATCGACGATGCCATTTCATGGATTTGGCGGTGCTATTCACCGTATCGACGAAGCGAGTGAGATCAGAACGCAGATTTTTTGTCTTTAGGGTGAACTCTAAGCCTCGGTTACATTGTTCCTCTTTAGATTTGACGTTTGTGAGCTGCATTACCCACAAAGTAGCCCCAATCTTGCGAGGCTATGGCAATAGATAAGCTGTCGTACACTCGCTGACTTTCGTGACGGGAACTCAATCGGCATCTGGCGACCTATCGACTGGCACCCTGACACTGGAACTCACTCGCGATCAGGCGCCGAGCAGCCACCCGGAGCGGCCCGCCTCGGTTCCGGCGACCTTGGCGACGCTGCGGCCGGTCGGGACGACCCGCGACGACTCCTGGGCGAACAGCACCCCGGCGTAGCGGGCGTGCAGCGCCGATACCGTGCCGGAGACGGGGTCGATGACCTCTGCCACCAAGTCACCCGGCGCTATGCTGTCTCCTACCGCCCGATGCAGCACCAGCACGCCCGGCATGGGCGCAACCAGCAACTCGACATCGGCCAGGTTCGTGGGCGCACACCGCACCGAAGGCAGGGCAGGAGCCTCGCCGTCGATGGCGCCCTCCAAAACCATGCTGGCCAGCAACGCCTCCGCGTCAGAAGTGGCCAACGCGTGGCTCACGTCGGCCTCCCCTCGCAACTCCACCGTGACGGCGTAACAGGCCAGCGGGATCGGATGTCCTGGGAAGCGGTTCTGCAGATCGAGCCAGGGACGGCTGCACGCCTCGTCGAACGGCTGCCCGCCGGACTCCGACGCCAGCAGCAGCGCCCGCGCGCCGAGCAGCGCTGCCAGCGGCCCGACCCGGTCCGCCAGCGGCGTCAGGGTATAAAGGTGCACGGCGCCCTCATTTTCGCAATGCAGGTCGAGCACCAGGTCGGCATCGAGCGCCAGCCCAAGCAACAGGCGTTTCAGGTGTTCCGCCGGGGTCGCTGCGTAGGACGAGGCATTGGCGTCCAGCAGGGCCGCGCGGATCAGCGCCGTGTTGCCAGTGGGATCGTCGGTCAGCCGGTCAGATACCACCCGCGCCACGCTGTCGGCCAAAGCGCGGTAGCCGCGGTTGAAGTTGGTCCCGTCCGCCAGGTCGAACCGCCCGAGCAGGCCGCCCATCACCCGCTGCGACAGGCCGATGGGGTTCGCCACCGGCACCACGATGACTTCCCCCACAATGCGCCCCGCGTCGGCCTCGGCCTGCAACAGCCCGATCAGGTGATGCGCCACGAGCATCCCCGGCGGCTCGTCCGCGTGCAGCCCGGCCTGCACATACACCTTCGGCCGTGCGCCCGGACGGCCGAACCGCCGGACCGTCACCGCCTGCGCCGTCCCCGGCGCCGTGCCGCCGATGGGCAGGCTCTCGATCAAGCGACGGCGCGCAGGTCAAGCGTGCGCGGGTGCTCCGGGGACACGCTGACCAGCGGCTCCTCCATCGGACCCGGCGTGTGCCCGATCGGCAGGAAGCGGGCGCGGCGCCGCGCCTCCGCCTCGTTCGCATTGACCGGGAAGGTGTCGTAGCTGCGCCCGCCGGGGTGGGCGACGTGGTGCGACATGCCGCCCAGCGAGCGCCCGGTCCAGCGGTCGAACACGTCGAACACCAGCGGCACCTGCGCCGAAATGTTGGGATGCAGCGCCGCCGCCGGGTCCCAGGCCTTGAACCGCACGCCGCCCACGAACTCGCCTTCCGTGCAGGTCGGGCTGAGCGGCACCGCCGCGCCGTTGCAGGCCAGCACGAACCGCTCCGGCTCCCAGCCGGTCACCCGCGCCTGCACCCGCTCGACGGAGCTGTCGACGTAGCGCACCGTCCCGCCGACGCCCGCAGTCTCCCCCAGCGCGTGCCAGGGTTCCAGTGCGTGGCGCAGCTCGACGGTCGCGCCATGCACCGCCACCTCGCCGATCACGGGGAAGCGGAACTCGAAGTGCGGGCGGTACCAGGCAGGGTCGAGCTTGGTGCCGTAGGAGGACAGCTCCTCGACGGCATCCAGCAGGTCCTGCCAGACGAAGTGCGGCAGCAGGAAGTCGTCGTGCACCCTTGTGCCCCAGCGCACCAGGCGCCGCTCGTACGGGAAGCGCCAGAACGCCGCCACCGCGGCGCGCATCAGCAGCATCTGCGCCACCGACATGCGGGCATGCGGCGGCATCTCAAAGGCACGGAACTCGACGAGGCCGAGGCGTCCGGAGGAGCTGTCCGGCGAGTACAGCTTGTCGATGCAGAACTCGGTCCGGTGCGTGTTGCCGGTCATGTCGGTCAGGATGTTGCGCAGCATCCGGTCCACCTGCCAGGGCTGCGGCTCGTGGCCGGGCCGGATGTGGCGGAAGGCGACCTCCAGCTCGCGCAGCGCGTCCTGCCGGGCCTCGTCGATGCGGGGGTGCTGGCTCATCGGGCCGATGAAAAGGCCGCTAAACAAATAGGACAGGCTCGGGTGGTTGTGCCAGAAGCCGAGCAGCGACTTCAGCAGGTCCGGGCGGCGCAGGAACGGGCTGTCCTCCGGCGTCATCGCGCCCATGACGACATGGTTGCCGCCGCCGGTGCCGACGTGGCGGCCGTCCACCATGAACTTCTCGGCCGTCAGGCCGACGTGCCGCGCCTGCTCATAGAGCTGCTCGGTGCGGGCCACCAGCTCGTCCCAGCTCTGCGCCGGGTGGATGTTGACCTCCATCACGCCGGGGTCGGGGGTGATGGAGAAGGTCAGCAGCCGGCGGTCATAGGACGCCTTGTAGCCTTCCAGCACCACCGGGCGGCCGAGGTCGGCGGCGGTGGCCTCGATGGCGGCGACCAGCGACAGCCAGTCCTCGGCGGCGGGCAGCGGTGGTAGATAGAGATACAGCAGCCCGCCGCGCGCCTGCGCGGTCATGGCGACGCGTATGCCGCGCCCGGGGCGGCCGTCGCCGGTGGCGGCCAACATGGCGTCCCGGGTCGGCAGCGGCCCCTGCGCCTCGAACGGGTCCGGCTCCGGCTCGTCCTCGATTTCCGAAGGATCAACCCAGGGCAGGCTGTTCAGCGGCAGCCGGACGCCGGCGGAGGCGTCGCCCGGCACCAGGAACAGCTTGCCTTCCCGCAGCACCCAACGCTCGGTCGTCCAATGCCGCGCCCCGCGTCGCCCGGCCCGGCGCAGCGGCAGCACGCTGCCGACCGGCTGGTCCAGCCCCTGGTTGAACACCCGGATGATCCGGGCGCGCTCAACAGGGTCGCGGGACTCCGCCGCCTCCGCCACGATGTTGGCGGGCATGCGGGCCTCGCGCATCAGGAAATACGGCTGGTCCTCGTAGGCGCGCAGCACCGCCTCAGGATCAACGCGCAGGCGCCGTGCCACGGCCAGGGCGAACTCATGGGCGGTTTCAGCGTCCGCGTCGCCCGTCATGGTGTCGGGGTCCGCGAGCAGCGCCCGGTCCGACCACACGTCCTCCCCGTCCTGCCGCCAGGTCACGTTCAGCGCCCAGCGCGGCACCTGCTCGCCGGGGTAGTGCTTGCCGATGCCGTACTGCACCGCGGCACCCGGCGCCCAAAGCGGCAGCAGGCGCTGCAGCAGCCGCCCGGCCTCCCGCCGCTTGGTGGGGCCGAGCGCATCGACGGTCCACTCCTTGCCCTCTGCGTCATCGACCGAGACGAAGGTCGGCTCTCCCCCCATGGTCAGCCGCAGGTCCTCCGCGGTGAGGGTGCGGTCCACCTCCGCACCGGCAGCCTGGATCGCCTGCCACTGCGCATCGCCGTAGGGCCGGGTCACGCGCGGCACCTCGTTGACGCGGGTGACTTTCATCTCGACGTCGAAGACCGTTTCCGCCGGCTCCATCAAGCCGGAGATGGGCGCCGCGGAGGTCGGCTCGGGGCTGGCGGCGAGCGGGATGTGCCCCTCGCCGGCCATCAGGCCGGAGGTGGCGTCGAGGCCGATCCAGCCGGCGCCGGGCAGGAACGCCTCCGCCCAGGCGTGCAGGTCGGTGAAGTCGGCGACCGGTCCCTCCGGCCCGGTCAGCGGCTTGATGTCGGGCGCCAACTGGATCAGGTAGCCGGACACGAAGCGCGCGGCGTAGCCCAGATGGCGCAGCGCGTGCACCAAGAGCCAGGCGGAATCCCGGCAGGACCCCTGCGCCTCCGACAGCGTGCGCTCCGGGTCCCACACGCCCGCCTCCATGCGGACGATATAGCCCACGCGGTCCCGCACCCGGCGGTTCAGGTCCACCAGCATGTCGATGGTCCGGCGCGGGTTGCGCGGCACCTCGGCGATCAGCGCCGACAGCAGCGGGCCGACCGGGTCCAGCCGGCGGAACGGCGCCAACTCCTGCTCCAGCACCGGGTCGTAGCTGAACGGCCATTCCTCCGCTTCCGGCTCCAGGAAGAAGCCGAACGGGTTGATGGTGGCCATGTCGGCAATGAGGTCGACCGTGACCTCGAAATGCGTCACCGGCTCGGGGAACACCACGCGGGCCAGGAAATTGCCTTGCGGGTCCTGCTGCCAGTTGACGAAATGCGGCTCCGGCTTGACCGTCAGCGAGTAGGACAGGATCGGCGTCCGGGTCTGCGGCGCCGGGCGCAGCCGGATGGTCTGCGGGCCGAGCTTCACCGCGCAGCCGTAGCGGTAGCTGGTCCGGTGCATCAGGGCGGCGTGGATGCTCATGCGGGGTGGGCCATCACGGAGGGCTGGTCTGGTTGCATCGCAACAGCATCGCCGCGCCGATGCGGGGGCGCAAGGCCCGCGGCGGCGCCTGGCCCGGCTGTTACGGCTGCGTCGCCATGGCGCGCGGCATTGTGTGCGGCAGGCCCAGCCGTCCCAGGCCGGGCAGCTTGACCGCCGGGCACCGGACGTCCAGCCCGGCAACCGCGCCCAGGATGTTGACCTCGATCCCCTCCACCCATCCGACCGTCAGCCCGGCGTAGCCGCCCAGGCTCAATCGCAGCCCGGTGCCGGACGGGGTGGGGCGCAGCCAGCGCCCGTCGTACGGGTAGTCCTTGCCGATGGCGGTGGGCGGCAGGACCGCCTGGACCCCCGGCACCGCGTCCAGCACGGCGGCGACGAAGGTGTTGGAGTTCGGTCCAGGCCAGGCGCGGTAGTCGCCCTGGTTGCGGTAGGCGTAGGCCGCAATCGCCGCCTGCATGCGCGGGATCAGCGCCGCCGCCGCCTCCCCGTCCGCCGCGAACACCAGCAGCGGGGTGCGGCCGAACCAGCGCCCGTCCGCCACGAACCCGTTGACCCGGATCGGCTCGCCCCAGGCGGTGTAGTCGTAACGTGTGTAGGCGTCGTCGCCCTCCGGCTTGAATACGATCCAGCAATGCGTGGCGAAGATGCCGCGCCACCGCACCGTCTGCGCGGCGAACACCCGCACCGCCGCGGAGCGCCCGGGCATCGCGGGCAGCAGCCCGGCGCTGGAGCGGTCCGCAGTCCGCCATTCCCCGCCGGAGCCGTCCCAGTAATAGCGGAAAGCTGAGAGGCCCAGCGGCAGGAGGAACAGCAGGGCGAACAGCAGCAGGCAGGTCTTCAGGACAGCAGACACACATTCGAAATGAGGTGCTGCCGCCGATTGTGCAACCCGCCCCGGCGGGCGGGCCGACCATTGCGAATTCGTTTCGTTAATGCCATGCTTCGCCACTTGTCGCCCGATGCGGCACCGCATCGACCAAGTGGAGGAAGCCACCCTTGCGCGTCCTGTTCCTGCACCAGAACGCGCCGGGCCAGTTCCGCCATCTGGCCCCGCACCTCGCCGCCGACCCGGCCAACCAGGTGGCGTTCCTCGGCGAGCGCCGCGTCACGGCGCCCGGCCGGGTTCGCTGGCTGCGCTACGCCGCGCCTGAGCCGCCGGGCGCCGCGACCCACCACTACCTGCACCGCATGGAGGGCAACGTGCGCCGGGGCCAAGCCGTGGTACGGGCCTGCCTCGACCTGCGCGAGGAGGGCTTCACCCCGGACGTGGTGGTGGCGCATGCCGGGTGGGGAGAGACGATGTTCCTGCGCGACGTGCTGCCGCGGGCCGCCATCCTCTCGTACTGCGAGATGTTCTACCGGGGCGAGGGACAGGACACCGGCTACATCCCGGAAACGGCGCTGGACCTCGACGGGCGCTGCCGGCTGCGGGTGCGGAACGCGGACCTGCTGACCGCGCTGGACCTCATGGACCGCGGCGTCGCGCCCACCGCGTGGCAGCGGGCGCAGCACCCGGCCGCTTACCAGCCGCGCATCGCCGTCGTGCATGACGGGATCGATACGACGGAGGTCGCGCCGGACCCGCGCGCCCGCTTCGCCCTGCCGGACGGGCGGGTGCTGACGGCGGAGGACGAGGTTGTGACCTTTGTCGCCCGCCACCTGGAGCCGGTGCGCGGCTTCACCGTGCTGATGCGCGCCTTGCCCGCCCTGCTGCGCCGCCGGCCCGGCGCGCAGGTGGTCATCTGCGGGGAGGACGGCGTGAGCTACGGCCGCCCGCCGCCGGACGGCGGCACCTGGCGCGCGGCGATGCTGCGGGAGGTGCCGGTCGATCCGGCCCGCGTCCACTTCACCGGCCGCCTCGCCCGGCGTGACTACCTGGCGCTGCTGCAGGTGTCCGCGCTGCATCTCTACCTGACGGTGCCCTTCGTCCTGTCGTGGTCCTGCACCGAGGCGCTGGCCGCCGGGTGCCTGCTGCTCGGCTCGGACGTGGCGCCGGTGCGGGAGGTGCTGCGGGATGGGGTCAACGGCTTCCTGGTCGATGGGCGCGACCCGGCGGCGGTGGCCAGCCGGGCCGCGGACCTGCTGGCTCACCGCGCGTCGCTGGCGCCGGTGCGGGAGCGCGCCCGCGCCTTGGCGATGCAGCATTTCGACCTACGCGGCTGCCTCCAGCAGCAGTCGCGCCTCATTCGGGAGATCGCGCCATGAAGTTGCTCATCGTGATCGCGGCGCTGCTGCTGGCCGGCGCTGCGCAGGCGCAGCCGGCTCCGGCCCTGCGGCTGGAAATAACCGGGCCGCCGGTGTCCGCGGTCCCGAGCGCGCGCCCCGGCTGCGACGCGCTCGACATCCCCGACGCCCCGGCCCGCGCCGTGCGCCTCGCGACGGGGGAGGTCGAGCTTTACGCGACGCACTTCCTCAACCGGGTCGATACCGGGGCGGACCTGCTGCACCTCGGGCACCGCTGCCCCGTGGTGATGAAGGGCGCGAACAACGACGACCCCGCCGCCTTCAACGACCGCGCCTGGATCGCCAGCCCCTGGACGCCGGACGGGCGCACGGTCTGGGCCGTGGTGCACAACGAGTTCCAGGGCAACTACCGCCCCGCCTTGTGCCCCAGCCGGCGCTACATGGACTGCTGGTACAACGCCCTCACGGCGGCGGTGTCCCGCGACGGCGGCCATACGTTTCAGCGCATGCCGGGCCGGGCGCTGGTGGCGGCGCTGCCGTACCGCTTCGACCAGCTTGAACGCGGCCACCACGGCTATTTCAACCCGAGCAACATCGTGACCCTGTCGGGCGCGCAGTACATGTTCGCCTTCGCGACGCAGGCCCGCGCGCAGCGGAACGGGAACTGCCTGCTGCGCACCACCGCACTCGGCACGCCGGAGGCCTGGCGCGCATGGGACGGGTCGGCGTTCGGGGTTGCGTTCGCCGATCCCTACGCGCAGGCGGTGCAGCCGGAGGCGCATGTCTGCGCGCCGGTGGGGCAGGGCAGCTTGCGCTGGCCCGTCACCAGCCTCGTGCGCCACGGACGGAGCGGCCTGTTCATCGCGCTGATGCAGGACGGCGCGCGCGGCGGCGGCGTGTACTACGCCACCAGCCCGGACCTGCTGCACTGGTCCGGCCCGGCCCTGCTGCTGCCGGCGGTCGGGCTGGGCGCGTGGACCTGCGCCGACCCGGCGCCGATAGCCTACCCGTCGCTGCTCGACCCGGCGGCGTCCGACCGCAACTTCGAGACGGTCGGCCTGACGCCCGTGCTGTTCGCCACGCGGTTCAACCCGAAAGGCTGCCGGGCGGACGCCGACCGGGAACTCGTCCGCTGGGACGTGCGCATCACCGTGCCGTAAGGGCCACGGCCATCCAGCAGCGACCGGCGCGATCCTGGATGGCCGCGCCGCTCTGTTGCGTTGCACAAATCCAGCGTTGCCGCCGCGTCAATGCGGCCCGCACCCGGCGGGTCCCAGTGACAGGACCGCTATTTGGCCGTGCATTTCAGCCGACCAGGATCAATTATTAATGGCTCTTGTCGGGTTCCGGGGTGGTGGATGTGGGTGGTGCCGTTGGAGGGTATCTGGTGTGATGGCTGAAGCGCGGGCAGCCAACCGGCTCGCGCGAGGAGTCTCCGCCATCATGGCTGCATCCGA
>JAABUQ010006026.1_pt1 | contig 18751 bp, 14 predicted proteins | sample 5560001 | NCBI WGS metagenome assembly JAABUQ01 (sample SAMN10711888, study PRJNA513371) | rock metagenome | isolation source: Antarctica rocks | place: Antarctica: Victoria Land, Finger Mt nord | collected 2015-12-18
TCTGAGGGAGGGGTGGCGAGCCTCAAGCGAGCCGGGGTAGGATGGCCTACGGCCACACCGCCCCCATCGTCAGCCCCGCCGTCTCGTCGAAGCCGCACATCAGGTTCATGTTCTGGACCGCCTGCCCCGCCGCGCCCTTGACCAGATTATCAATGGCCGAGACGACGACGACCCGGCTGGTACGCTTGTCAAAGGCCAGCCCGATGTGGCAGAAGTTGGTCCCGTAGACGTGCTTGGTCGCTGGGAACTCGCCGGGTTCAAGGATGGTGACGAAGAGCGCGTCTTTGTACCATCCCCGGTAGCGCGCGTGCAGACTGTTGAGGCTTTCGGCTGGCGTTGTTGGTCTCGGCGTCGCATAGGCCGTCGTCAGGATGCCGCGCGTGATGGGAGCCAGGTGCGGCGTCAGCGTTACCAGAGCGTCGGACCCGCCCAGCCAGGACAGCGCCTGCTCGATTTCAGGCGTGTGCCGGTGAATGCCGCCGACGCCATAAGGCCGCAGACTCTCGTTGACCTCACCGAAATGATAGTCCAGGCTGAACTTAGACCTGCCCGCGCCCGAAACCCCCGAGTAACTGTCTATGATCAGCGACTTCGTTTCGACGATCTCCATGTTCAGTAGCGGCGCAAGCCCCAGAACAGCCGCCGTGACATGGCAGCCAGGGTTAGCGATGAGACGCGCTTTCTGAATGGTGCTCTTTTTGGTGATCTCCGGCAGCCCGTAGACCGCATCTTTTAGCAGCTGCGGCGCGGTGTGCTCGGCCTTGTACCACTCTTTGTAAGCTTTTGGGTCTTTGAGCCGGAAGTCGGCGCTCAGGTCCACGACCTTGAGGCCCGCGTCCAGCAGACCGGGCGCGATCTTCATGGCAAGGCCTGACTCGCCCGCCAGGAACACAAAGTCGCACTTGTCGGCGCAAGCGGCTTCGTCGAACTTCTCGCAGACCAAGTCCGACGGGGCCGCGCCGGGCAGGGCCACGCGCAGGGGCTTCCCAGCATACGTCCCCGACGTCACGTAGGTCAAACCAACGTGCGGATGGGCCAGGAGCAGGCGGGCCAACTCGCCGCCGCCGTAGCCGGACACGCCGACGATGCCGACCGTAAGGTTTTGCGTGCTGTCAGTCATAGTGTGTGGCCTACATAAACATACAGCGTGATGCTGTAGAAGTATTCGCCGCGCGCCGCCTGAGCCGCGATGTCATCGCAAAATCGCGCGTAGTCATCTGCCGAGATGAGGCCGCGCCGGGCCAGCGCGCCGAAGGCTTGCACCTGTTCATAGCCGCACCAGCCGGGCGCGAACTCGGTGTTGGTCAGCGTGTAGGTCTCAATCCGACCCGCGAAAAGGCCAGAGCGCTGGAACGCCGGCCACAGACGGCGGCCCATCCAGCCGTCGGCGTCCACCATCCAAGCCTGCTTCCAGTCGCTGAACGCCTGAACAATGCGGCGGACCAATGCCTTGTCCACGCCGTCCAGGGTGTGCGTGTCGTGATCCCAGTGCGCGCAGATCACCAGACCGCCGGGGCGCAGGACGCGGTGCATCTCAGACAGGAACGCTTGCTTATCCGTCAGACATTCGAGCAGGTTCAGCGAGTAAAGCGCATCGAATTCGCCATCGACGAAGGGCAGACCCGACGAGACATCCGCCTGATGCCAGGAGAAGCGAGGGCTGCTCGCTGTCGCGGCGCGGGCCGCTTCAATGCTTTCAGCGGACGAGTCCAATCCGACCAGTCGCAGGCGGGCATTCTCCGGGGCGAGCGCCTCCATGCGCCGCAGATCGCCGCCGTCCCCGCAGCCGACGTCCAGCACCGCTTCCGTCTGCCGCCAGTCCAGCAGTGAAGACACGTACTCACGCATTTTCAAGCCATCCGCTTCCACACCGTCCCCCCAGCAGAAAACAAGCAAAAAACAAAAACGCCGCGCGCTCCCTTGGGGTTAAGAGGGGCGGGCGGCGTTTTTCAGAAGCGTTCTGAAACCAAACGAGCCGCGCACCGTTCCAGACCCCCAGGCGGGGGAGGGAAGCGGCCCGCGGCTCGTTAAAAGAGCAGGCGTCACGCCGAGCGTGTCGCGGGCGCACTTCCCAAAGCACGAACGCGGCGACGCAGCGGAGAAGAAACGACGAAGGCGGTAATCATAGATGGTCGAAGTATACCGGGCCAGGGGAGCGGTTGTCAACCCCGCAGCGGGTCACGATGACAAAAAAGCCGCCCCCGTCGGGGACGGCTTTCTCCAAGCGTGGCTCAGTTCTGGCCCGCCTCGGGGTCGTCCACGGACGCCGTTGACTGCGGGCCGGCGGGGGCGGACGCGGCGGACCCGTCGGCGACCAGCTCCTGGGAGCGGCGGACGCAGACCAGGTGGGCGGCGTAGTACGCGCCGTCCACGCGGTCGATGGCGACCGCCTGGCCGTGGCCCATCGAGGCGTGGATGAAGCGGCCGTCGCCGATGTACATGGCGGTGTGGTCGATGCGCGGGTGGTGGCAGGCGAAATACATCCGGTCGCCGGGGAGCCAGCGGGACCAGTCGTTCTTGGGGACGTCGTAGCCGACCTGGGCCTGGTCGCCCGAGAAGCGCGGCAGCGAAACGCCGTGCGCGGCGTAGACGGCCTTGACGAACCCGGAGCAGTCAATGCCCGCCGTCGTGTTGCCGCCCCAGACGTAGGGGACGCCGAGGTAGCCGAACGCCGTCTGCACCAGGGACTGGCCCAGCAGCCCACCCGTCGCCGATGGGGCGGCCCCGTCGCCCGCATCCGGGGCGTTGTTGACGACCTGGTAGTCCAAAAGCCGCACGTCGGCCTTCGCCACGAAGCCCACCGAGTGGTCGATCATCAGGACGGCATACTGCGTCGGCGTCTGGCCGCTCAGGGCCAGATACTGGCCCTTGGGGCAGACGGACAGCACGCGCCCGGCCCGGTCGCGCCCGGCGGTGATGGCGGCCTTGTCGCTGACGACGAGGGCGAGCCGCCCGACGATGCTTGCGGCGGCGGCGGGCGGCGAGACCATGCCGCGCGAGGGCAGGCTGCGGCCATACGAGCGGCGCGAACGGCGGTGGAAGCGGCGCGCGGGCGCAGAGTTTGAGGGCGCGGCAGCGGCGGGCGCGGCCTGCGAGGCCTCGCTGTCGGCCTGCACGGGGGCGGAAGAGGCGGAAGAAGCGTGAGCGGCGGCACAGAGCGAATGCGCGGAGAAAACGGCGAGGGCGCAGGCGGCGGCCATCAGGGCGGGTCGGCGTCGGATCAAGGGCTAGTCCTCCTCATTCATCTTATCCAGAGCGGGTGCCGAATCGGGCACTGAACAGATCAGGCAAAGACGGGCGGAAGCGTGGCGAAAGCGGGATGGTTCCTGAAGAGTATTGTCGGCGCGGCGCGCGCGTTTCTTCAGGGAGGCGGTCGGGAGGGCAGCACCGATTACCCGGATGGCCTCCGCGCGAAACCTTTTAAAACCCAGTATAAAGCACGGACTGCGTTTTGTCAAGCACAAACTATTGTTCGCCGCCCTCTACCGCCTGGCAGAGCCGAAGCGACAGCTTTGCCCGGCCCTGAAGCCCTTCGGGCCTTCCAGGTCTGCCCTCCGGGTAGCCAGTCGGGTGCGGTGGCTCCGTGCTGACCAGTGCAGTAGCCCGGTGTTAAAACACCGGGGCAGGGACGAAGGCAGCAATCAGGCAGCAAAGCCGCGACAGTGTAGAATAGTGTATAATAGGGGAAAGAGTTCGGACGGGGGCAGAAGAGGGGAACCATGAGTAAACAGCGCGACGGCATTGACGAGGAGCTGGGGGCCTGGCTCCGCGCGCAGCACGTCTTCTTCGTCGCCACTTCCGCGCTGTCGGAGAGCGGCCACGTCAACTGCTCCCCCAAAGGCGGCGACTGTTTCCGCGTCCTGGGGCCGAGCGAGGTGGCTTACCAGGACTACACCGGCAGCGGCGCGGAGACGGCGGCACACCTGCGGGAGAACGGCCGGATCGTCCTGATGTTCTGCGCCTTCACCGGCAAGCCCGAGATCGTGCGCCTGCACGGGACGGGCGAGGTTCTGACGCCAGGCGACGCGGGCTTCCCCGAGGCCGCCGCCCTTTTCCCGCCGAACCCTGGCGCGCGCGCCCTGGTCCGCATCCGCGTCACGCGCGTCTCCACCTCCTGCGGCTTCTCGGTGCCGCTGCTGGACTACCGGCAGGACCGCGACGCGCTCGACCGATGGGCGGCGGCCAAAGGACCCGAGGGGCTGGACGAGTACCGCCGTGCGAGGAACGCCTACAGCCTCGACGGCCTCCCCGCGTTCACCCCGGAGTGATCACCCCGTCAACGGTGGGCCGCTCAAAAATCCTGCCGCCCACCCCCGGACACAGTTGACAGCGGCGGATCGGGCGGGTATAATGGCCTCACTTCACCCCCATTGCCGAAGTGGTGAAATGGTATACACGCTGTGTTCAGGTCGCAGTGCTCGCAAGGGCGTGCGAGTTCGAGTCTCGCCTTCGGCATGGAGAAAAGCCGACTGTCCCCCCGGATAGTCGGCTTTTTCTTGCCCGGATTTTCTCCCGGATTTTCTCTCAGGATGTGCAAAGGAAACATGGAAACAGAAACGCTGATCGCGCGGCTCGGCGAGCGCGCACACGACCCCAAAACGGCTACGGACGAGGGCCAGGCGGCGGGCGGCAAGGGCAAGCCGGCCCCCCAGGTCGCCGCGCGCGGGGCCACGGCGGAGCAGGCGGCGGCGGCAGAAGCACAGCTCGGCTTCCCCCTGCCCGCCCTCCTCCGCCAAATCTTTTTGGAAGTCGGGAACGGCGGGTTTGGGCCGGGGGCGGGGCTGTTCGGCCTGCCCGTCCATGCCGGGACAGGCAGCGAAGAAGCGTCCGCCGTCGGACGCTACGCCGCCCTGCGACGCCGTAAGGTCGCCGCGCTCTGGCCCGCCGGTCTGCTCCCGCTCTGCGACTGGGGGCACGGCATCCTCTCCTGCGTGGACTGTACCCGGCCTGACGCGCCCATCGTCCGCGTGGACCCGAACATGCCCAAGGCCGACGAGGACACGCGCATCCCCGCCGCCATGCGCTTCGAGAACGCGGGCCTGGTCAAAGAAGCCTGCTGGGTCGAGCGCGGTTCGCTCGCGGAGTGGCTGGAGCTGTGGACGGAGGGCCGCAGCCTCTTCTATCTCGGCTACGGGGCGGCGGATGAAGAGGACGATGACGACGAAGAGGATGAGGAAGACGGGGAAGAAGAGTAGGGCGGGGTAAGGCCCCGGATTTCAATCGATTGAAATCCGGGGTGTGTTTACAGGGGAAATTTTTACCCCCCCGGCGCGCGATGCCGCAGGCGGTCCAGGGCGACGGCGGCGACGATGACCATGCCGATGATGATCTGCTGGACGTAGGCCGGCCAGCCCATCTGCTGCGAGCCGTTCCGCAGCAAGGCCATGATCAGCGCGCCCAGCAGCGAGCCGAGGACCGACCCCTCGCCGCCCGACAGGCTGCCCCCGCCGATGACCACGGCGGCGATGATGTCAAGCTCCGCCCCGACGTCCACCGTGGGGTCGCCCTGCGTCAGACGCCCGAACTGCAAGCCCCCGGCCAGCCCGAAAAACAGGCCCGCCAGGGCGTAGATCGAGACCTTGAGCGCGTCCACCCGCAGGCCCGACAGGCGCGACGTGATCTCGTTCGAGCCGACGGCGACGATGTAGCGCCCCAGCACGGTCGCCCGCAGCAGCACGGCGGTCACGACGCCGAGGGCCAGCGTCAGCCACACGCCCGGCGAGACCAGCATCCAGGGCTGCGAGGGCACGGTCGAGGCCAGATCGCTCAACCAGGTGACGGGCGCGTTGACCGACTGCTCCTGCGCCAGCCAGCTCGCCACCCCGCGCGCGATCCCCAATGTGCCCAGTGTCACGATGAACGGCGTCACCCGCAGACTGGTGATCAGCGCCCCGTTGACCGCCCCGACCGCCCCGCCCAGGGCGACGGCGGCCAGCAGCGCGACCAGCGGCGGGTGCCCGCCCTTCAGCAGCAGGGCGACGACCACGCTGGTCAGGGCGAGCACGGATCCAACCGACAGATCGATGCCGCCGCTGATGATGATCAGCGTCATCCCCAGCGCCCCCAGCCCGACGATGACCGTCTGCGTGGCGACCAGCCGCATGTTGCCCAGGGTCAGAAAGTGGGCGCGGACGTCGCTCGGGATGGAGAACAGCAGCAGCACCAGGGCCAGCCCGATGAACGGCCCCAGCAGGCTGACCAATCGGGCCGCCGACGGGCGCGGCGCGGACGGCGGCGCTTCCTCGGGCGACTCTTCATCGGCGCGCGCGGGCGCGGTGGGGACACTGGCACTCATAAGATAGAAATCCTTAAATAAAAATCCTCGGTCGTAGTTTAGAAACCCTTGCCGGCTTCGTCCGGCAGTACAGTCGCAGAAAGACGTAGGCACCTGCGCTTCCGTAACGACGCCACTGTCCTGCGCTGGCCTCAGTCTTTGATGTGCAGCACTTGGCTGTCAGCAAGAACAAGATCGGCAGACAAAGCTGCCGCCAGCGCTTTTGGCCGTACATCGTGCTCGTGCAGCGCGCTCAGGCGCAGACGCACGGGCCTGTAGCTGCCCTCCTCTGAGTCGGCACTGGAACCCATTTCCGGCCCGTCGCCGCTGCCGAAGCTGCCGCCGAGGACGCGGGCGAGGAAGTGGAACTGCTGGTCGCCGTCATGCTCGGCGACAGCCGCGAGCGGGCCGAGCGCGACCTTTAATCCGAGTTCTTCACGCGCTTCACGCACTGCCGCCTGCTCCGCCGTTTCTCCCCATTCGACCCCGCCGCCAGGGAAAAGATAATAGATCTTCCCTGCGCGCACCCGCTCAATCAGGATCAGTACGGCATTCTCGATGATGATGACGGCCCCGCGTTCCATGTGCTTTTTTCCAGCCGTCCCGCCCAGGGTGCTTACTTGAGGTACTGGTCGAGCGGCGGGTTGATCAGCGTCTGCACATCCGGCGTGGTGAGGTTGTCCGGCGTCACCAGCGTCACGCCCGTGTCGATGGTCTTGTCCACTTTCTGGCCCTTGATGGAGGCGACCAGAGTTTTGACGCCGAGATACCCCATCTTGAACGGGTTCTGCACGACCAGGCCTTGCAGCTCGCCCGCCTTCAGGTCGGTGATGAGGTCGGGGCTGGCGTCGAAGCCGACGAACTTGACCTTGTGCAGCAGGCCGGCGTCGTTCAGCGCCAGCCGCATGCCGCGCGTGGACGACTCGTTGGGCGTGAAGATGCCGTCCACCTGCGTCCCGAACCGCGACAGCACGTTCTGGGCGGACTTGTAGGCGGTGTCCACGGTCGCCCCGGCGTACTGGTCCTGCGAGACGATGGTGATGCCGGGGTTCTGCTTCATGGCCGCCAGGAACCCGGCCTCGCGCTGCTCGGTGCTCGCCGACCCCTGCTGGTAGCGCAGCAGCAGGACGCGGCCCTTGCCGCCCAGGACCTTGGCGAGCTGCTGGCCGCCGAGCAGGCCGCCCTTCTGGTTGTCGGTGGAGACGAAAGAAGTGTAGTCGGTGCTGTTCAGGGACGAGTCGATGATGACGATGGGGATCTTCTGGCCGACGGCCTCGTGGACGGGCTGGACCAGCGCCTGCGAGTCCAGCGGGGCCAGGACCATGCCGCTGACCTGCTGGGCGACGAACGTCTGCACGACGTCGATCTGGGCGTTGCGGTCGTCCTCGCGGGCCGGGCCTTTCCACAGGATGTTGATCGGCGTTCCCTGGGTGTCCAGCTCCTGCATGGCCTTGTTGGCCCCGGCGTGGATGGACTTCCAGTATTCGTGGGACGTGCCCTTGGGGATGACGGCGATTTGAAGTGCTTTTCCCCCGCCCGCGGGCGTCGCCCCGCCCGTGCCCCCGCCCGTCGTGCCGGTTTGGGCGCTCTGGCTACCGTGGCCGCAGCCGGCCAGCGCGGCGGCCAGCCCGAGCAGGGCGGCGGAGCCGATCAACCGCCTGCGGACTGTGTGTGTGCGGATGGTGTCTGTGTACGCCGTCTTCTTTGTCGTCGTCATGTCTCAATGTCCCCTTTTCGTGCCCGTCAATGTGGTAAATGGAGAGGGAGCGGTTCCCCTACCCTGCTAGGGCCAGCGCCCCGACCTTTTCCTGCGTCGCCTCGGCCCGGTCCAGCGCCCCCGCGACTCGCCCGTCGCGGACGACCACGACGCGGTCGGCCATGCCCAGCACCTCGGGCAGCTCCGACGAGATCATCAGAATCGCCACGCCCTGCGCGGCCAGCTCGTTCATGATCCCGTAGATCTCGCGCTTGGCCCCCACGTCGATGCCGCGCGTCGGCTCGTCCAGGATCAACAGCTTCAGGGGCGTCTGGAGCCACTTCGCCAGGACGACCTTCTGCTGGTTGCCGCCCGACAGGCTGCCGACGCGCTGCTCCACCGAGGGCGTCCGCACCCGCAGGCGGGTCACGCTCTCGCGCGCCCGCGCCGCCTCGGTGCCCTTGGGGACGAAGCCCAGCCGCGACAGCGCCCGCAGCGACGCCAGCGAGACGTTCTCGCGCACGGTCAGACCCAAGATCACGCCCTGTTCTTTGCGGTCTTCGGAGACGAAGCCGACGCCCGCGTCCACGGCGTCGCGCGGCGAGCGCGGGGCGTAGGGCTTCCCGCTCAGCCGCATCGTCCCGCCCGTGATCCTGTCGGCCCCGAACAGGCAACGGGCGATTTCGGTCCGGCCCGAGCCGACCAGGCCCGCCAGGGCGACCACCTCGCCCGCCCGGACGGAGAACCCGATGTCCTCCAGGACGCCGCGCCGGGACAGGCCTTGGACTTCCAAGACGGTCTCGCCCATCGGGGCGTGCTCCTTGGGGTACGTCTCGTCCAGCGACCGCCCCACCATCAGGCGCAACACCCCGTCGCGGCTGATCGAGTCGCCGCTGACCGCGCCATCTTCCGTGCGGATCGGGCCGCTGCCGACCACGTGGCCGTCGCGCAGGACCGTGACGGCGTCGCAGATGCCGTACACCTCGTCCATGCGGTGCGAGATGTAGATGATCGCCACGCCCTGGGATTTGAGCCGCCGGATCAGCCGCCACAGGTTCTCCAGCTCGTGCGCGGTCAGCGTCGCCGAAGGCTCGTCCATCGCCAAAATACGCACCCGGCGGCTGGCGGCCTTGGCGATCTCCACCATCTGCCGCTGGGCCACCGACAGCGTCCCGACCAGGGTGCGGACGTCCAGCCCCACCCCCAGGCCGCGCATCAAGGCCTGCGCCTCGCGCCGCATCTTTGTCCCGTCCACGAAGCCGGGCAGGCGGCGCGGCTCGCGGCCCAGAAAGATGTTCTCGGCGACCGACAGGTGGGGCGCGAGGTTGAGTTCCTGGTAGATCAGGCCTACGCCCAACCCCATCGCCTGCTGCGGCGAGCCGATCTCGACGGGCCGGCCTTCGAGAAGGACCTCGCCCGCGTCCGCCCGCAGCGCGCCCGCCAGAATCTTCATCAGCGTGGACTTGCCCGCCCCGTTCTCGCCCATCAGCGCGTGGACCTCGCCGGGCCGGACGGCCAGCGAGACGTCGTCGAGGACGCGGACACCGGGGAAGGACTTGCGGATGCCCCGCATCTCCAGGGCGAACCCGGCAGCGGGGGCCGGTGTCAACTCGGTTGTTGCCATTGCCGTGGTATTTATCCAGGCGCGGCGGCTTTTCCTGCACGACTTTCCCGGCTCCCGCTCTGTTAATTTCTTGGGACAATCGTGAAACACAAGTTTTGGATGGAATGGGCGTTCTGAGCCGCTCTTTCGCTGACACTTCTTCCGTCAGCGCAAACGGCGAAGGGCGTAAAAAGAAATTTCGCGCAAACGACATCAACTCAAGCCGCTTGACGGGCGCTTTGGACTCTGTCATACTCTATGCACGTTGCAAAAATTGGAGCGCCATTGAGATGAAGCGACAGCCCGGAGGGTTGGCGCTTTTTTTGCGTCTGGCCCGAAGCGTCTCCAGGGGATGAGGGGCACACGATGAGCAGCGAGATACGGCAAAAGGCGCGGGCCAGGCGCGCAGCTGTGGGGCTGGACCTAGACGCACCCGTGCCCGCCGAGCAGGTGCTGGACGCCTGCGGGTTGGCGACAGGCTGCGGGCGGCGCTTTCTCCCGCCCGGCGACGACCGGCTGGCCGGCGCGCTGGCCTTGCTGGACATCGAAGCTAGTCTTATCTCTCAGGATCAGTCGCGCCCGCTCCCGATGCAGCGGCTCGATGCCGCCCATGCCTTCGCCCACCTCTGGCTCCACGGCGAGGCCTGCCGCTGCATGGCAAGCGATCTGGACCCGGCGGGCACGGCGGAAGACGCACACGGGGCGAGGGCGCGCGTCGGCGACCACCCGGCGGGGGAAAGGCGCGAGCAGGAGGCGAACGTGTTCGCCTCCGAGATGTTGCTGCCCGGCCCGCTCGCCCGGCGGCTGTTCCTGGAGGAGAAGCTGCCTTCAGAGGCCATCGCGGTCCGGCTCGGCCTGCCCGCGTCCATCGCGCAGGCGCAGATCGCCGACGCCGTCCTGCTCCCGCTGCCTGCGGCCTCCCCACGAGACCAAGTCACCCCGCCCACGCCCGCAACTCAGGCCATAGACCTGGACCCTTCCCAGCGGGCCGCCGCCGAGCACGCCGCCGGCCCGCTGCTGCTCGGGGCCGGGCCGGGGACCGGCAAGACCAAGACCCTGGTCGGGCGCTGCCTGCACCTGACAGCCCGGTGCGGCGTCCGCGCCGAACGGATTCTGGCCCTGACTTTTTCGCGCAAGGCGGCGGGGGAGATGCGCGAGCGCCTGGTCGCGGCGGGCATCGGCACCCAGGACGCCGGGCCGTGGGTCGGCACGTTTCACGGGTTCGGGCTGGACGTCCTGCGCCGCTTCGGGGATCGGGTCGGCCTGGACGGCCCGCCCAAGCTGCTGGACACGTCGGACGCCGTGACGCTGCTCGAAAACCACCTGGCTGCACTCAACCTGGACGTCCTGGACAACTTGTACGACCCCGCCGTCCACCTGGGCGGGATCGTGGGCCAGATCAAGCGCGCCAAGGACGAGCTTTGCCCGCCGGATCGCTACGCCGCCTTGTGCCGCGCGATGGGCGAGTCGGCTCAGTCTACCGCCAAAGCTTTAGACGGACGAGTCGCGCGCGGCGAGAAGGTGCTGGTCAAAGACAAAGACGAAGTCGCCCGCGCCGTGGAGCAGGCCGCCAAGGCGCAGGAGATCGCCCACTGCTACGCCATTTACGAGCGGCTGCTGTCCGAGAACGGGTTTCTGGACTACGGCGATTTGATTTGGCGCACGGTGGGGCTTTTGGAAGAACACCCGGACGTGCGAAAGCAGCTCCAGGCTGAGTACCCGCACGTGCTGGCCGACGAGTACCAGGACGTCAACCGCGCCTGCGCCCGCCTGGTCCGGCTGCTGGCCGGGGACGAGGCACTGGGCCTGTGGGCGGTCGGCGACCACCGGCAGTCCATCTACCAGTTCCAGGGCGCGTCGCCGGCGAACGTCGCCGCCTTCGAGCGGGACTACCCCGGCGGGCGTCGCCTGGAACTGGGCGTCAACTACCGCTCCCGCGCGCCGATTGTAGACTGCTTCGCCGCCGCCGGCGATACCTCCTGGCACGCACACCGCGGCGTTGACGGGTTAGCTGCCCACCCGGCGATTACCCATGCCGTCGCCCCCGACGACCTGGGGCAGGCCGTGGGCATCGCGCAGGCCATTCAAAGATTCCGCGCCGGGGGCCACGACTACCGAAGCCAGGCGATCTTGTGCCGATCCCACGCGCAGGCCGAATCGCTGGCGTCCGAACTGGCCGCGCGCGACGTCCCCGCGCTTTACCTCGGGGCGCTGCTGGAGCGGCCCGAGATCAAAGACCTGCTGGGCCTGCTGTCGCTGCTGGCCCACCGGGACGGCACGGCCCTGCTGCGCGTCGCCGCCCTGCCGGAGTACGCCGTGCCCCCAGCCGAGTCCCGAGCCGTGCTGGAACAAATGCGGCGCGAGGACGTTCGTTTGCCCGACGTGCTCGGCGACGGGGCGCTGTGTCCCGGCCTGCGAAAGCTGGGCGCGCACCTGGCCGAACTCGAAACGATGGCCGACGACCCCGCTGCGCTCCTCCGGCATTACCTGTTCGGGCTGTCCGAGTACCTCCGGCGGCCAGCCATTCCCACGGACGCTTTCGCCTCGGTCCTGCGCGGCCTGGCGATCCATCAGTTCCTCGGCCTGGCCGCCACGTTCGACCGGCGGCTGGTGGCCCCGCGCACCCAGGCCGGGCCGCCGAGCCGTGTCCGCGAGTTTTTGTCGCACCTGCGCCGGATGGACGCGGCGGGCGAAAGCCCGCGCGGGTCGCTCCCGCCCGAGGCCGAGGCCCTGGACGCCGTCCGGCTGATGACGGCCCACGCCGCCAAGGGCCTGGAGTACCCCGTCGTCTTCCTGCCGAACCTGGGCCGGGGCCAGTTCCCGTCCAAGGGCCGCCACGACGGGCTGCCCACGCCGCCCGGACTGGTGGACACGCCCCTGGACGTGCCCGGCGACGCGATGGACGAGGAGCAGTGCCTCTTCTTCGTCGCCCTGTCCCGCGCCCGCGACCTGCTGGTGTTGTCCCGCGCCGAGACGAACGCCCTGGGCGTCAGGGTCGAGCCGTCTCCCCTGCTCGCCCTGATTCAGCCGCACCTCGACGCCCAGGGCATCACCGTGACGGAGTGGGCGGCGGGCCGTGCCCCCGCGCCTTCGACGGGCGGAGCCGCCCCGGAGCCACCCGTGTCACTGCCGGAGCATTCGCTGTCCGCTCTTAAGACCTACCAGACGTGCCCACGCCAATACTTTTACAAGTACGCCCTGAATCTGCCCGGCGCGTGGTCCGGCGGCGGCTACCCGCAGTTCCACGCCTGCGTCCGGCAGGTTCTGGCGTGGGCGGAAGACGCACGGGCACGGAGCGAAACGCCGACCGCCCAGGAAACGGAGGTGAGGCTGGAAGCGCTGTGGGAGATGTCGGGGCCGGTCGGGCACCTGCACGAGGAGAAGTACAAAGACAGCGCGCGGGCAATGCTGCGGACCTCGGCCCAAATGGGGGGCGAGACGGAGGAAAGGACCGACGCCCAGACGCTGCGCGCGACCCTGCCCTCCTGCCACGTCCGCGTCCGCCCCGATGCCCTGCGCCGGGACCGCGCGGACGGGACGCTGATTGCCGCCCGCCACCTCACCGGCAAGCCGGGCAAGACGGACCACACCGACCCGCGCCTGGCGCTCTACCGCCTGGCCGCGCGGCAGACGCACCCGGACGCGCCCATCCGCGTCGAAATGCGCTACCTCGCCGGCGGCAAGGTCGTCCCGGTCGAGGAGCCTCAGACGAACCAGCAGAAGAAGTGGGAGGCGGACCGGGTGGCGAAGTACGAGAAAGCCGCGCAAGGCATCGCCGCGGGCCGCTTCGCCGCCGAGCCGGAGGACAGCGGCGAGTGCCGCAGGTGCGCCTACGCCCTGATCTGCCCGCTATGATTTGACGGCTCACTGTAAGAAATGGAGTGGTTCCGGCTACCCGTGCTTCGGGCCGATGTCGCCCGCCACATCCGCCCCCAGGTCGCTGCTGTTGTCCTGGCCTTCGTCGATGGCACCGCTGTCGGTCACGAGCTGCCGGTCGCTGTCCGGCAGGGCGTCCATCGTATCATCCGGCGTGTCGCCGGCCTCAGGGCCGCTCAGGTCGTTTGTCTGCGTCGTCATGGCTTTCCCCTCACTTTATCTTCGCCCGCTCTTTCTTGGGTTGATTTTCCTTCCGTCACTCTTTACCCCCGCCCGCGAGGCGGGGAAACCGGCTTCCGCCGAAAGCCGGGTAAAGTTCGGCCCCGGTTCTGCCAAAAATACAGGGGTGTCCTTGTGAGGGGACGCCCCTTATGAGCAAACTACCACGCGGCGCGAAAATCTATATGGTCCTGGTCTACCTGCTGGGCGGTGCCGCCGCGGGGATGTCCGTCTGGACGCCGGTTCCCAAGGTGGAGGCGGAGGGCTGGGAGCTGGGCCTGTACCTGATCCTGGCGGCCCTGGCGGGCAGCAAGAAGATCCGGCTGATGCGCCGAGGGAACGACGAGGATCACGTCTCCATGTCGCTGGCCTACGTGCTGACCTGCACGGCCCTGCTCCGGTTCGGGCCGGCGGCGGGCGTCCTGGTCGGCGCGGTCGGCAGCCTCTGCAACGGCCTGTTCCCCCACCGCCAGCCCAGCCACCAGGTCCTGTTCAACGTGGCCCTGACAACCGTCGAGGCCTGGACGGCGGGGCTGGTCTTTTTGTGGCTCAACGGCAACTCGCTCGTCCTGCACAACCCCGGCACGTACCCGGCCGTGGCAGGGGCGAGCCTGGCCTATTTCCTGGTCAACACGGGCGGCATCGCCGTGGTCCTGGCCCTTTGCACCGGGCAGAACGCCTGGAAGCTGTGGCGCGAGACGTTCTTGTGGACCGTACCCTCGTACTTCGCCGGCGGGTGCGTCGGCGCGCTGGCGATGCTGCTGCTCCACAACCACGCCGGCTACGTCCTGGTCCTGATGGCCCCGCTGGGGTGGGTGATGCACCAGAGCTACGCCACCACGGCGGCCCGCACTGAGGAAAAGCAGCAGCACATCGAGGCGCTTCAGCTCGGCCAGGAACATCTGGCCGGGCTTTATCTGGCGACCATCAAGAGCCTCGCCCTCGCCATCGACGCCAAGGACCAGTACACCCACCAGCACATCCTGAGGGTCCAGCGCTACGCCGTCGCCACCGCCGCCCACATGGGCATCGTGGGCGTCGAGATGGAGGCCATCAATACGGGCGCGCTCCTGCACGACATCGGCAAGCTCGGCGTTCCCGAGTACGTCCTGCTCAAGCCGGGCCGGCTGACCGACGAGGAGTTCGCCAAGATCAAAAAGCACCCCGAGATCGGCGCGGCGATCCTGGACCCGGTCGAGTTCCCCTGGCCGGTCCTGCCCGTGGTCCGCTCGCACCACGAGAAGTGGGACGGGTCGGGCTACCCGGACGGGCTGGCGGGCGAGGACATCCCCCGGACCGCCCGCATCCTGGCCGTCGCCGATGTCTACGACGCGCTGACGTCTTCGCGCTCGTACCGCAACGCCTGGACCCACGAGCGGGCCTGCGAGGTGATCCGAAAGGACCGGGGGACGCACTTCGACCCGACCGTCGCCGACGCCTTCCTGGAGATCATCGGCTTCGTCGTGGAGGGCATGGCGCGCGACGGCGAAGGGCCGCTGATCGCCGCCGAGTCTGCGAAGGTCCCGAGCAGCCCCGCCGACCAGGCCGCCCGCGAGATTCACCGGGCGTCGTCGGAGCTGTGGGCGCTGTACGAGGTCGTGCAGACGCTGTCGTCGTCGCTCGGCCTGGCCGAGACGCTGGAGATTTTAGGGCGCAAGCTGGAGGGCCTTCTGCCGGGCATCGCCGCCCTGTTCCTGCTCTGCGACGAGGGCGAAGGCGGAGGCATGTCCGTGCGCTCTGCTGTTGGCGTCAACCGTGACTTCTTCGCCGGGGCCAGCACGCTCGACACATCCAGCCCGTCCTGGCAGGTCGCCCAAAGCCGCGCCACCTTTTTGGGCGAATACGAGCCGGACGACCTCCTGCTGACGTCCTCGCAGTCGGCCCAGTGGACCGCCCTGCACACGGCCCTGATCGTGCCGGTCGTCCACCAGGGCGAGGTGCTGGGGACCATCAACCTGTATCACCCCGAGCCGGACGCCTTCAGCGCGCACGACAAGCAGCTCTTGGAGACCATCGCCGAGCGGGCGGCCCTCGCCCTGTACAACGGCCTCCTCTTCGACCGGACGCGCTCGCACGCCTTCACCGACCCGCTGACCGGCCTGTTCAACCTGCGCCACATCACCCAGCAGGTAGAAGACCGCTGCGCCGAGGGGCACCCCTTCGCCCTCTTGTGCCTGGACCTGGACAGCTTCAAGCCGATCAATGACAACTTCGGCCACCAGAAGGGCGACCAGGTGCTGCGCGACCTGTCGGCCCTGTTCCTCGCCAACGTGCGCCCCGGCGACGTCGTGGCCCGCTACGGCGGCGACGAGTTCCTGGTCTACGTCCACGGCGGCGGCCCCGCCGAGGCGGCCCGGCTGGCCGCCCGGATGCAGGACGCCGTGGACTCCTATGACCCCGGCCTGCTCCACCCGCGCCTGGGCGCGCTGCGCCTGGGTGTCTCCATCGGCTACGGCTGCTTCCCCGCCGGCGGCGACGACTTCGGCAGCCTGATCGCCGCTGCGGACTCGCACATGTACCGCGAGAAGACCGAGCGCAAGCTGGGCAAGCTCGCCGACCCCGACCGCCTCCACCCCGCCGGCCCCGAGTTCGGCCTCCCCCGCGCCGCGTAGGGACTTGATCCCGACGCATGCCTCCCTCCGGCGGCGAGCCGCCGGGGGGGCTACGCCGGAGCCAGCCCCCCACGCCCAGAATTTCCCGCATTTCCGTCGGTAAGCTTTTATGCCCCCAGCGGCATAATCTCGGTGTAGGTTCTTCCCGCCCCCGAATGGGCAAACCGGCCGGCTGAAAAGCCGGCGCAGCCGTGAGGCCGGGACGCAAAGCCACGGGTCTTCTCTTCGCTCTCCCGAAGATGGCCGCCGGGCTGCCAAACTGCGACAAGAACGAGGGGAAGCAAAACCGACCATGTTCAAAATCACTCCAGGCACCTAGCGCGGCGTCCCCTCACCCGGACGGCCTCCGCGTGGCGGCGGGCTAGGGATGGGGTGTTCCCTCCAGGGGTTTGGTGCCTCCCCTGGGCGGTCGGCGCTCCCTGACAGGCCAGCGCCCCCGGAGCAAGCTCCGGAGAATCTTTTCAGACCTGTTGAACCAGAGATAAAAGCGTTCAGCCGGCAGACGGCGCACTCCGACCGACTGCCGGATCGGGGGCCGTTCCCGTTCCGGCAGGTTGATCTGCTCCCGGAGAGACGCGATCCCAGTATCACTGTCCAGTATCACTGTCCTTGTTCATTCCTCGGCCTCTCGCTGGGCGGCCAGCCGGGCCGCGCCCGTGGGCCGGGGCGGCAGCGTCGCCGGCCGGTTCGCGGATATTCAAGCCCAACGCCTACCGGATCTCGCCGGCACCGAGCCTGTAAAGCTCAAGCGGGCCGGGATAGCGCAGAAATATACCACCGGGAAGCGTTGCAATTGGATCAAACGGATCGAGCGCCGGTTTGCGTGTCGTGCTTTATTGTAGCACCAAGCCGGACCTCGCGGGGTGTAACCATGCAAACGACCGTTTGCAACTATCTCAGCGCTATCTACTGAGCCATTTCGTTTGAAACCATCGTATCGGCGATGCAAGCGCTCGAGAGAACGGCCCGCTCTCCTGAAAGAGAGCGGGCCGTTCTTTCTTCGGAACAGACTTTCTACTACATCTTCATCTTGCTGCCGTCCATGTACCCGGCGGGCGCTTTGGCCCGCTTGACCAGCGTGTGTCCCATGCTGTCCGTGTAGCCCATCTTCTTCGCCATCGCAGGGGAGTAGAAGGCTTTACAGTCCTTGCAGACGTAGACGGTGTGCGCCGCCATTTTTGTGCTGTGTGCCATCTTGCCGGCAGGAGCAGCCTGAGCGATTGGCGCGGCGGAGAGGCCCGCCAGAGCAATGGCGGCGAATACGCCGGCCAGTCGAGGAGTGAGTGAGAGCGTCATCATGGCTTTCCTTTGCAGTCGCGCGAGATCAGGACAAAAGTGCCCTGCATCTACAGGGGCAGTCGCTTTGCGCCGCTACCTGTAAACAATTGACCGTCCCCGGAGGACAGGATTTTGATGAAATTATTCAGACCGAATCCTGTTAATAGCGCGTCACGCCTCCGGGTGGACGGGGACAGCAGCGGGCTGCGCTGGCTTTTTCGCACGAGCCACCTCGAACAGTCCGGCAAGCCAGCACGTCGGGCAACCGCGAAAAGCCACCAGCGCGCCGCCCCCTACCAGCAAAGCCACAAGGGGAAGGCTGCCCGCAAGCGAAAAGGCCGCAACGAGAAGGGCAACGCCGATCACCCCCCGCACCAAGTGGATCATAAGCGGTTTAGTTGGACACATGAGAATTCTTCCTGATGGTTACGCCAAAAGATGTTCCCGGATGAGCAACCGCCCCCGGTGAATGCGGGTCTTCACCGTCTCCGGCAACAAGCCGAGGCGGACGGCGATCTCCTTGACCGTCAACTCCTCAAAATCGCGCAGTACGATGATTTCCCGGTAGATGTCGGGCAGTGATTGGATAGCCAGTGCAATATCAAGCCGCAGTTCAATATCCGTGCGGGTCGTCAGGTATTTGTCTTCGATAGCCTCATCCAGCGGAACGTGCTGATGGAACATCTTTCGCGCCAGCCGTTGACACTCATGCCGGATCACTTGAAACAGCCACCCGCTGAACGCCCCCGCCGAGCGCAGCGCCGGAAGGCGGCGGCAGAGGATGATCAGCGACTCTTGCACCGCTTCTTCCGCGTCCGAAGTCGTCACGCAGTACCGGGAGGCGTAGCGGCGCAGGTTGGGCCGGCATTGGGCGATCACCCGTTCCAGCGCAACCGCGTCCCCTCTCTGGGCGGCTATCAGCAGATGATCGTCAACAGCTATAGACATGTCAACTTGTGTTTGTGAACCGCGCTTGGCGCCTTCTAGTAGCTAAGAGGCAACGACTCCTCAAAATGGGTTCAGACAAACAGTATAATTTAGGAGCTACGCAGTTGAACTCAATTTGAGAATGAATGACGCCGCAGCAAGCTGCGGGGTATCGCACGTCGGACGTGGGCGCGTGCGGCGGCGGCTGGGTTCAGAACAGCTCCATCTGTTGTGAGTGGAGGCGCTTGTAGTCCTTCTCCTGGCCC
>JAABUQ010006027.1_pt1 | contig 18750 bp, 19 predicted proteins | sample 5560001 | NCBI WGS metagenome assembly JAABUQ01 (sample SAMN10711888, study PRJNA513371) | rock metagenome | isolation source: Antarctica rocks | place: Antarctica: Victoria Land, Finger Mt nord | collected 2015-12-18
CGGCCCTCCCCGCCCAAGCTGCCCGCCGTCGCTTGGATCAACAATCCAACCATCCACACCGATCTACAGAAGAAATCTTGACGTCTTGTCTCAGAAGCCTTGACAGGTTCCGCATGGCCGGGTAAGTGGCGAGGTCGGCATGATCAGACGGCTCTGAGGAAGGCTTGGGTCCGTGTGGACGTTCTGAAGTGGCCTTACTACTCTGACTGTGAATGTGCATCTGCGCCTCGGGCCGGTTTGTCTGGCAGGACTCCCCGCGGTGACGGGGGCGCCCCCAATCCTCCATCTCGGGGCACGCCCTGTCAGCTATCGACACTGGGCGGGCGCCATGTGGCGATTCCGAGGCGTGCTGGTGGCCCTGTGCCGCAAGGACTTCCATGTCCGCTACAAGCGAGCCTCCCTCGGCGTGCTGTGGTCGGTCGCCATGCCGCTGCTCCAGTCGGTGGTCTTGATCTTCGTGTTCTCTCGGGTGGGGGGCTTCGGCTCGGGTCTCGGCTACAGCTACAGCGGCTTCGTGCTGGCCGGCATGGTTCCGTGGGCGTACGTGTCGACGTCGATCGTGTCGTCGACAACCGCGATCGTCGAGGCGGCCGGCCTCACCGACAAGGTCTGGTTCCCGCGGGCCATCCTCACGCTCATGGCGCCCGGCGCCAATCTGGTGCTGCTGGTGACATCGGCGGCGGTCCTGGTCGCTGTGCTGCCCGTCCTCGGTGTTGGCCTCGGCGTTCGCCTCCTGCTACTGATCCCCGCCGCCGCCCTCGTCGTCGCGTTTGTCAGCGCAATCGGCATGGTGCTGGGGGCATTGTACGTGTACTTCCGGGACCTGAAGTTCCTCATTCAGGCCATCGTGGTCGTTTGGCTGTACCTGACGCCCATCGTGTACCCGCCAGCGGTGCTTGGAAGCGCTGCCCGCTGGCTCTACCTCAACCCGCTCACCGGCATCGTCGGGCTGTTCCAAACCGCCGCGGTCGGAGCCCCCAGCCCATCCGGCCGTGCGGTCGCCGTGTCTGTGGGCGCCACAATGACATTGCTCGTGGCGGCCGTTGCCATCCACCGGCACCACGACCGACTGTTCGTGGACCTGATGTGATGGCAGCCGCGCCCCTTTGACACCCGACCCTGCGCCCCCTGCTATCGCCCTGGATCAGGTCTCCAAGCGCTATTGGCAGATCAAGGAACGCAGCTTGCTGCGCACCCTCATCCCTCTGGGTCCACCAAACCGCACACTACTGATGGCGTTGCGGGACATCGACCTGAAGGTCGACAGAGGCGAGACGCTCGGCATCATTGGCCGCAACGGGGCCGGCAAGACGACACTTCTCCGCTTGTTGGCCGGTGTGAGCCAGCCGTCGGCGGGAACGGTCACCATCCGGGGCCGGGTCGCCCCTCTGCTCAGCGTCGGGGTGGGTTTTCACCAGGAGATGACTGGTCGAGAGAATGTCTTGGTCAATGGCATGCTGCTCGGGCTCACCAAGTCCCAAATGAAGGCTCGCTTCGACGGGATCGTGGCGTTCGCCGAGCTCGCCGACTTCATCGACACGCCGGTCAAGTTCTACTCGTCGGGGATGTTGATGCGCCTGGGGTTCTCGGTCGCCGTATCCGTGGCCCCCGACGTTCTCCTGATCGATGAGGTGCTCGCCGTTGGAGACGTGGCATTTCAGCTCCGTTGTCTCGAGAGGATGCGGGAGTTGCAGCGTGCGGGCACGACGATCGTCTTCGTGAGCCATGCCCTCCACGCCGTCAATCTGCTGTGCCCGCGAACGATGCTCATCAGCGAGGGCCGGGTCGCGTACGACGGCCCCACAGAGACGGCCATCGCCCACTTCCAACGGCTGTTGGCCGCCTCCGACGAGGTCAGCGGTCAGGGGGTGAGAATCCTCCACCACGAGTTGCTCTGCGCCGACGGGACGCCGGTCGAAGACGTCGAGCAGGGTCAGGCACTGACCTACTGCATGGCCGTGCGATTCGACGAGCCAGTCGATGGTCCCGGGGTCAATTTTCGGGTGGTGGCGGAGGATGGGACCGTCGCCTACAGCATGCAGACTGCCCTCGGAGAGCGCTGGCGTGCCTACGCAGCCGGGGATGAGGCAAGCATCCGGGTCCCCTTTCGCCCGCGGATCGGAGGCGGAGGCACCTTTCACATCAGCGCCGATGTGACCGACAGCGTCACCACTGTCCTGGCCAGCGCACCTAGCGGCCCATCGTTTTACGTGCCACCGCTGTTCGGGGCCGGCGGCCCAGCCGACATGGAGGCGACCATCTCGGTCGATGGCGAGAACCGGACCGACTTCCGGTGGTCCCGCCTCGAAGATGTCGAACCGTCGGCCCACCTGCGCAAGGCGAAGGGGACCAGTCCGCCCGGGTAGGCAACTGTCCTGGCGACGATCTCGCCTACGATTTGAACCCGAGTCGATTGGACTAGCATCCCTCGATGGTCCAGCCACAAGTAGCCGGCGACCGCCCAGGCCAGTCGCCCCTTCCGGCCCGGCCGGGACCGGGCGCCCCACCGGCGACACTCTATCTCGATCTGCTGAAGCGATGCCTGACCCGCTTCGACATGGACGAAGACCTGGGTCCGGTGGTACCCGAGCACCTGTTCCGGCGCCGGGCGTGGGCCGCGGTGAGCCGGCTGCTTGACAGTCGGGGCATTGTGGCGTTTCGCCGGATGAAGTTCGAGCCGGCGTTGCGGGCGGAGGGACTGGACTGGCCGGCCAGGGCTGAGACCATGATCGGTCTGCGCCGCCTCGACAACCTACAGCACTGCATCGAAGATGTCGTCGCCGAAGGCGTCCCCGGTGACCTCCTCGAGGCTGGCGTGTGGAGAGGTGGGGCGACCATCTTGATGCGAGCGGTCTTGGCCGCCCTGGGAGACGCCAGCCGCACCGTCTGGGTGGCCGACTCCTTCCAGGGGCTGCCGAAGCCCAGGGAGATCCATCCCGTCGACAAAGACGACCTGCATTGGTCCCAGCCGTTCCTCGTCGTCCCCATGGAGGAGGTGCAGCACAACTTCACCCGCTACGGTCTGCTCGATGACCGGGTGCAATTCCTCCCAGGGTGGTTCAGCGACACGTTGACCGCCGCCCCCATCGAACGCCTGGCCGTCTTGCGGGTCGACTGCGACATGTACGGTTCGACGACCGACGTGCTAAGCGCTCTCTATCCAAAGGTCTCTGTCGGGGGGTTCACCATCGTTGACGACTACGGCGACATCCCGAGTTGCCGAGCGGCGGTCGAGGACTACCGGACAGAGCATCACATATCGGAGCCCTTGGAGCCAATCGACTCCCACGGGGTGTTCTGGCGGCGCCAACACTGAGCGGTCAACACCCGACACCGCGTTCGGGGCTGCCGAGCGCCGAACGCCCGGGTCCGGACGTGTTGATCTCTATCGTCAACCATGAGAATCGGGAGCTCGTCAGGCGGTGCCTGCTGTCGTTGCCCGTCGCTTGTGACGGCCTTGATTGGCTGGTGACCGTTATCGACAACGTGTCGGGCGACGGGAGCGTCGAGATGCTGGTCGGAACCTTTCCTCACGTTCACGTGGTTGAAAACCAGACCCGACGGGGCTTCGGCGCCAACCACAATCAGGTGCTGCGGCCCCTCATCGAGGGCCCCATGGGGCCAAGCACCCCCCGCTACGTGCTGATCCTCAACGAGGACACCTTCCTGCGGCCGTCGGCCGTGAGCCGCATGGTCGGGATGCTCGACGCCGACCAGTGTTTGGCAGCCGTCGCTCCCGTCATCTTGGATCGGCACGGCCAGGCCGGTGCCAGCCGGCTCGCCTACCCGAACGCCGGGAGCTCGTGGCGTTGCGACTGGACCGAACGCAGCGAGCCGCCTGACCTGCAGGGATACCTCCAAGGCTGCTGCCTGTTGCTGCGAGTGGCCGCCGTCGCCCAGGTCGGTGCTTTCGATGAGCGGTTCTTTCTCTTTTACGAGGACACTGATATAAGCCGCCGCCTGGCCGACGCCGGCTGGTCCCTCAACGTATGCGCTGACGCTGTCGTGGAGCACCTGGGTCACGCCTCAGTGCTCGGGCCGGCTATGGCCACCTTCACCCCCAAGCAGGGTCGCCGCAGCCGCTACCTCTATCTCTGCAAGCACCAGGGACGGCTGCGGGCCGAGGTGATCACGGCGATAGGCCGGCTGCTGCTCCTGGTCCGGGCAGCCAGAGCGATTGCGGGCGCCACCGTCCGCGACGACCCGGCCGGACGGGATCGGGCTCGACGGCTCTTCGGGTTGGCCCGGCACAATCCCCGCCGCCCGGTCTTCCCGGATCCCCGGGCCAGGGGCATCAGAACCGGAAGTAGATGAACGGGACCGGGGCGCTGCCGCTGAAAACGATGACGGGAACGATCATCATGCCCGACATCAATCCCCGCGCTCCGGGGCGCCAGGCAAGGAACGCTGTGTGGTCACGTGCCCGGAGCTGCACGTAGTCCACGAACAGCATGGCGACGACCGCAAACGCGAGCATGACGATGGCGGTCTTGTTGGTGACGCCTCCCTGCAGATGGACAATGTTGCTCAGGTACTGTAGCGCTGCCGTCGTCGAGGGGGCGCGAAAGAACACCCACGCCAGGCAGACCAGGTGAAAGGTGATGACCGTGGGCAGAAAATCGCGCCGCAGGACCCACGGGCGCCGGTAGTCCTCGGTCCCGCCATTGAGAAAATGGCGCTCACCAAGCAGGTAGAGACCATGAAGGATCCCCCAGATCACGAAGGAAGCCGCGGCCCCGTGCCACAGTCCTCCGATCATCATGGTGAGCAGGAGATTGCGGTACGTCCGATACTTACCCCCCCGGTTGCCTCCAAGCGGAATGTAGAGGTAGTCACGCAGCCACGTTGACAATGAGATGTGCCACCGGCGCCAGAACTCGGTGATACTGCGAGAGAAGTACGGCTGGTTGAAGTTCTCTGGGAGTTGGATGCCGAGTAGCTGGGCAGAGCCCCGGGCAATGTCTGAATAGCCCGAGAAGTCTCCATAGATCTGGAACGCAAACGCCCAGACACCGACCAGTAACCCGATGAAGCTGGTCGCCGCCGGCGAACGAAAGGCGTTGTCGACGTAAGGGGCCAGCATGTCGGCGATGGCCACCTTCTTGAACAGCCCGAGCAGGATGAGGAACGAGGCTTTGCGCACCTCGTCCCAGCCCGGTGGCACGCGATCACGGTGAAACTGAGGCAACTGGAGGTGGGCTCGTCCGATGGGCCCGGCAAGCAGCTGGGGGAAGAATGCCACGAACACGGCGTAGTCGAGAAGGCTGTGAGTAGCTTGGATGTCCCGTCGGAAGACATCAAAAGCATATGACATACCGTGGAAGACATAGAATGAGATGCCGACAGGTAAGAGAATGTGGAACACCGGCGGAGCGAGATGAATCCCCAGATGGACCAGGAGACGGGTGCCATCAGAGATGAAGAAGTTGAAGTACTTGAAGAAACCAAGGATTCCGAGGTTGATCGCCAGGCTGAGAGCGAAGATTCGTTGTCGGAGGTGCCGATCGTTGGTGAGCTCGAGGAGCCGCCCCACGGCGTAGTCGGTGACGGTTGAAAGCAGCAGCAGACCGAGGAATCGCCAGTCGAAGAGCGCATAGAATACGTAGGACGCCACCAGCAGCAGGATGTTCTGGCCTCGCCGCCGCACAAGCCAATACAACACGAGTACGACTGGGAGGAAGGCGGCGTACTGCAGGGAGTTGAAGGTCACGCAGCAACCCTCGAACCCCCGCGGCCTACTGCGCGGCGCAGCAGCGGCGCCATGTAGGTGGAGAGGCGCGCCGCGCCCAAGCCGTTCAGGTGCACCGGATCCGCGAACTCGGAGGTAGGCCACACGCCCGGCTCGACGAACAGGGCGTCGCTAGTAGCCGCGATTGACGTGAAGCTGGCCATGGCCGCCTGGTAGTCAGCGTCACCGGCGGGATGAAAGGCCACAAGGTCGGCGGTAACCGGCATGGCAAGCAAGATCACTTGGATTTGCCGTGCCCGTAGGGCTGTGATCATGTTCTCAAGAATGGCGACGTTTCTGTTGCTCACGGTAAAGCCCTTCAGGGCGGCGATCACCCCGGCGTTGATCAAGCGGGCGTGTTCGACCCCACCAGGCTCGTCGTAGCCAAGCCCGGCAAAGGCCAAGTCCTGACCATCGGAGCTGAGCATGGGATCGAACTGGGCGGCCTGCGAGGTCGACTTTTGGTGGAACGGCGAGCGCAGCTCACTGCGATCTCTATACATCATTGACCACCGGCGGAGGAAGGCGTCAGCCCGGTCGAGCGGGTCACCGATGCCCTCAGCGGCGCGTGCGGCGCGGGATTGTTGATAAGCGGCAACGCCCGATGAGGGGGCGAGTGACGCCGGGTTCAGCTCGTTGCTGGACAACCCGATCACCACCACCTTGGGATGGAGACGGGGCACGACGACCCTCGTCGTCCACTGGTCGATCGTCGGAAGGGTCTCTCCGGCCACCGAGGCGTTGTAGACGCGAGCATCAGCGCCGGCGACGGCGAGGGCCTTGGGATCGCCGCCAGCGTCCATCATCGAGTCGCCGACGAGCACGGCGTCGGTCGGTTTGTGGCTAACGGCCCTGGCCGACATCTGGTCGTACTTCTTCTGGAGCTCGGGCGTCGGCCAAGCCGAGGGGCCGGCCAGCGCCGGCTGCGCGATGCGCACGACCAGCTCAGCCAACAGCACCACCATTACCGCAACGGCGATGGACACGCCGACGAAAGGCCGCCTGGTCGACCTTTTGGCCTGCGCCGATGGCTGGTGGTTCACGGCGATTGGCATGGCCGGGACATTGTTCCACGCCACGCACTACCGCACAGAGCCGGACACGACCAGGCATCCAAAGGCCGTGTTTAGCCGCGACGGGTCCATGTCCTGCGCTGGACGGGCACTCTGAAACCCTGGTTCAGCCTCTGGGTGATGAAACGAGACGGGGGTGCAAGCCACTCGAACCGGCCCAAGCGCGGTACTTGTACCGTTTCCTCGAGCGCCCGCAACCAGCCCCGAGCCGTCGCCTGCCATGTGAACCGGAGGCTCCGGGCCAGTCCGTCGCGGGACAGCTGAGCCATGCGGTCACGGTCGGTGAGTAGATCGTAGAGGGCTGCTTCGAGGTCGTCGACGTGGGGTTCACAGACCACGCCCGCGTCACCGACGACCTCGGGAAGAGACCCCAGGTTCGACACGACGACCGGCACGCCGCAGGCCATGGCCTCGAGGACGGTCAGGCCGAAGCCCTCCATCAGGCTTGGCAGGCAGAATGCCTCGGCGCCGGCCACGACCGCAGCCAGGTCGATGTCGCTGAGTCGACTCAGCACGCCCGGGCGCTCCGGGGAGGTCGGCGGCCGCTTCGTCCAACAGTTCCTCGTAGTCCTCCCGATCGTGGGGGGGCGAGGCCACCACTACCAGACCGTGGGGCAAGCCCCGCCGCGCCAGCGCACCCATCGCATCCCTCAGCACGGCCAGGTTCTTGCGGGGATGGATGGTGGACACGAACACCACGTACGGCTGGCCGGGGTCACCCCCTGCTCGGGCAATGACATCGGCCGCGCCCGGCCGGGAAGGGCGAAACAGGGCCAGATCTACTCCCAGGGGCACTGTCAGCACGTGCGCCGGTTCGACGTCGTACTCCTCGAGGACTTGGTGGCGGGTCGATTCTGAAGGCGTGATAACCCGCGCTGCCGCCTCCGCAGCCGAGCGGCTGGGGACCTCGAATTTATCGATGAACGTAGGCCTGTACAAGCCCCTGGTGCTCGGTTGTCGCCACGTGGCCTCTTGGAGGTGGACCACGGTCGGTTCGGGCACGCCCAGCGGACCTTGATGCCCGTCATGCAGCCACACATCGGGAACCGGACGGAACCTTGAGCGGGATGGCTTGTCCCAGAACCCCACATCGACCATCTGGCTCAGCTCCGGTAGGACGCTGCGCCACATCCGACCCCAACCCGATGAACTCGGCATCTGGATGTGTGAGCTGGGCACACCCACCCGGAGGGATGCTCGCGAAGTCACCATAGCGCGGGCAAGCGTATCGGTTGGCTGCTCACTGGCCTCGCGATGAGAACGTCCGCAGGCGCCCGCCCTGGGTGGAGGCCTCTTCTCGATGCCGGGTCGATCATGCGCCCCCAAGGCGTCGCCGGTTCGTTCACTTGGCCGCGCCCGCTGTGCGTTGTCCCTGCCGCCGAGGACCGGAGCATCCGACCATACGCCCGGCTACGGGCCGGGTGGACGGCTAGCATTCCGAGCGTGAAGCTATCGAGTGGGCCACTCCGGGCTTGGTCGGCGAGCACAGGAGGCCGCAAAGCGGTCCGATACACGCTCGTTTCCATGATGAACCTTGCCCTTGGTGAAGCCGTGCTCGGCGTTTCCTACCTGTTTCTCCATAGGTCAGTCCAAGTTGCGGCCGTCGTGGCCGTCGCGGTGACGACCGTCCCGGCCTACGTTCTCAACCGGACCTGGGTCTGGGGCAGGACCGGCCGATCACACTTGGTCAAAGAGGTGATCCCGTTCTGGGTCCTGGCGTTCCTGACGCTTGGGCTCTCAGTGCTGATGGCGCAACTAGCGGAGACGGCGGCACGAAACTTCACCACCTCCAGGTTGCTTCAGACCACGATCATCATGAGCGGGATCCTCTTCGCTTCCGGGGTGCTTTGGGCGGTGCGATTCTTCGTGCTCGACACCCTGATCTTCTGCGGGCAGGATCGAGTCACCCACTCCGCAGTCGACCACTCCGCCTTGGAGGGGGGCTGATAGCCGCCTCCGGCGAAGGTCCCATGGGGTCTGCCATTCGCCGATTGATCCTGGAGCAGTCGAAGCGGGCAAACGTCGGCCACATCGGCTCTTGCCTCTCGGTCGCCGACATCATAGGCGCCCTCTACGGCGGGGTGTTGAACATCCCCGAGCCCGAAGACCGAGACCGAGACCGCTTCGTCCTCTCCAAGGGCCACGCCGCTCTCGCTCTCTACGCCGCTTTGCATCTGCGGGGTTGGATGAGTGCGGCCGAGCTCGATACCTTCTGCGGCAACGCCAGCCGGCTCGGAGTACACCCCGAGCATGTGGTTCCCGGTGTGGACTTCTCCACCGGGTCGCTCGGCCATGGGCTGTCCTACGGGGCGGGAGCTGCGCTGGGGGCCCGGCTGCTTGGTTCTGGGCGTCGGGTGTTCGTGCTGCTGAGCGATGCCGAGTGCAACGAAGGTGCAACCTGGGAGGCGATCATGTTCGCGGCTCATCACCGCCTCGCCAATTTGGTGGCCATCGTGGACCTAAACGGTCAGCAGGCTCTCGGATACACCAGAGATGTGCTCGATTTGGCCGACATGCCCGATCGCTGGCGGGCCTTCGGGTGGGAGGTCAGGCAGGTCGGCGGCCACGATGAGAAGCGGCTCGGCGAGGTAATGTCGGAGCTGAACACCGTGTCGGGGCGGCCCCATGTTGTGATGGCCGAAACGGTGTTCGGCAGCGGCGTGTCGTTCATGGAGCACCAGATCCCTTGGCACTATCTGCCGATGTCCGACGAGCAGTACCGTCAAGCACTCCAGGAGGTCGACGACGTCACATGCGGCGCAGCTTCGTTCACACCCTGATCGACCTGGCGGAGCACGACCCCCGAGTCATGCTGCTTACCGGGGATCTTGGCTTTATGGTCTTCGAGCCATTCATCGATCGCTTCCCCGACCGCTTTTTCAATGTGGGCGTGGCCGAGCAGAACATGGTGGGGGTTGCCACCGGCCTGGCAGAAGCGGGCTTCGTGCCCTTCGTCTACTCCATTGTCACCTTCGCTACGCTGCGCGCCTACGAGTTCATCCGAAACGGGCCGATCTTTCACCACCTCCCGGTTCGCGTGGTCGGTATGGGTGGTGGCTTCGAGTACGGCCCCGCGGGTCCCAGTCATCACGGGATCGAGGACGTGGCGGTGATGCGGACCCAACCGGCGATGACCGTCGTCGCGCCCGCCGACCATGCCCAAGCGGCGACTGCTATACGGGCATGTTGGGACCTGCCCGGTCCGGTCTACCTCCGCTTGGGCAAGAACGACCACACGGTTGTTCCGGGTTTGGACGGGCGATTCACGCTCGGACGGGCCGAGGTGGTACGACACGGCCATGACCTGGCCATGGTGGCCATGGGGGCCGTGTCCTCTGAGGCCGTGGCGGCGGCCGACACCTTGGCGACGGCGGGGATCGAGACCACCGTTGTCGTCGTCGCCAGCGTCAGCCCGCCACCGGTCGAAGACCTGCTCGACGTACTCAACAGATTTGGCACCGTGGTCACCATCGAGGACCACTCGGTGGTGGGCGGGCTGGGTTCGCTGGTGAGCGAGGTGGCAGCCGAGAGGGCCGTCGGGTGCCGGGTGGTGCGCTGCGGGGTCCGTTCCCCAAGCAACGGTATGGGTGGTGACGAGGCCTATCTCAGGGCCCATCACGGGCTGTCGCAACACGCTCTGGTCCGTACCGCCCAGGAGGCCTTGGCCGGAACCAGCGTCCCGTGACCGACCTGGTGGTGCCGAGAACCGGGGCCGGTGTCCGGTTGAGCGCCGTCATCGCCTGCTATCGCGACGCTCCGGCCGTTCCTCAGATGTACGAGCGACTGATCGCCACGTTCACCAGCCTGAGAGTCGATTACGAGATCATCTTTGTCAACGACTGCAGCCCCGATGACGCGGCGACCGTCCTGGCCGAGCTCGCCGGCCGTGACCCGAAGGTCTCAGTGATCAACCATTCTCGTAACTTTGGGTCGCAGAGTGCCTTCACCAGCGGCATGCGAGTGGCCACCGGCGATGCCGTGGTACTGCTTGATGGAGACCTTCAAGATCCCCCCGAGGTCATTGAGTCCTTCTTTGCGAAGTGGCTTGAAGGCTTCGACGTGGTTTACGGGATCCGGAACAAGCGGGAGACCACGCGGTTCCTCTCGTTCGCCTACAAGGCCTTCTACCGACTGTTTCGAGCAGCCTCGTATGTGACGATCCCGGTCGACGCCGGCGACTTCTCCTTACTCGACCGGCGTGTCGTGGCCGCCCTCAATGGCCTGCCCGAGAACGATCGATTCATGCGCGGCCTACGAGCCTGGGTAGGCTTCCGCCAGACCGGGGTTGAGTACGTTCGCCCGGAGCGGCCCTTCGGTCTCAGCACCAACTCGCTGAGAAAGAACCTGGGCTGGGCCCGCAAGGCGATCTTCTCCTTCTCCTACATCCCCATCGACCTGATCGCCGTCCTCGCCTTAGCGATCTGTGCCATTTCCCTGATCCTGGCGGTCGTCTTGGTGGTGGTGAGGATCGCTCAGCCCCAGTCGGTCCCCAGCGGCTTCACGACGGTCATCCTGCTCGTGTTGTTCATGGGCGGGATTCAGTTGCTTTGCTTGAGCATCATCGGTTCGTATCTGGCCCACATGTACGACGAGATCAAGCGGCGCCCGCCCTACATTGTGGAGTCCATCCTCAACCCGCCGGCGTCGACCAGCAGATCCGAGCGTGTCGACCCCGGGGTCCACAAGGCGGGGTAGTGGACCTGGTCCCCACGCGATGCGCCATCTGTGACACGACAGGTAACGCATCGGAGCTCTATCCTGCGAGGTTCCGGCTCGACGATCTCAATCCTGCGACCTTCTCCGCTCGTCGCTCACCCGACCGGGTGCACTATCGCATGGTCCGCTGCGCCAGGTGCGGATTGGTACGCTCCGACCCGACCGCCAGGCCGGATTCGCTCAGTAAGTTGTACCGGGAGAGCGACTTCGACTACGACCGGGAGGTGGGTAACCTCCGGGCCACCTACGGCCCTTACCTGGAGAAGCTGGCTCGTTCTTGCGGGCCGGAGGCGTCGCTGCTGGAGGTGGGCTGCGGAAACGGCTTCGCCTTGGAAGAGGGTTTGGCCAGAGGATTTTGCCTGGTCCGAGGTGTAGAACCGAGCGCCGCGGCCGTGGCCAGGGCGGCACCCGAAGTGGGCCCCTACATCGTCTGCGACGTGATGGCCCCGGGTCTCCTGCGGCCGGGACAGTTCGACGCCGTCTGCCTCTTTCAGATCTTCGATCACGTGCCCGATCCCGGGCGGCTCCTGGAGGAGTGCTGGGCGCTACTCAAACCGGGGGGCCAAATCCTGATTCTCAATCACAATGTGGAGGCCGTCTCGGCCCGCTTGTTGCGCCAACGCAGCCCGATCGTCGACATCGAGCACACCTACCTCTACAGCCCGGCCACGCTGTCTCGGATCTGCGTCGCTCACCACTTCGAGGTCCAAGAGACGGGCACGGTGCGCAACCGGGTGCGGGTCGGGTACCTGGCCGGTCTGGTCCCCCTTCCCCCGTGGCTGAGACGCGCCGTGACGATGGTGTTCGATTCGACGGCCATTGGACGGATCAGCCTTTCTCTTCCCCTTGGCAACCTTTACCTTATCGCCCGAAAACCTCCCACCACCACGGCTTGAATGGGACTCGGGAGCGCAGCGCCGCTCGCCTGCGGGGCGGGCCCAAGATGAAGCGATGGGCGTGCACGCCCATCGAGGAGGACCTGCAATGCCGCTCGAGACTTTGAGTCTCCCGTAAATGAATGCTCTGATTTTTCAACGCGCTACTGGCCACCCTTCCGATGACCTCGTCGGCGCTACCCAGACGGCCCAGGTATGTCTACCCGGCCCGGGCAGCTCACATCAGGGTCGCCGACGATCTGGAACACCAACGTATTGTACCGGTGGAGACGGGCAGCATCCTCATTGGTCGCGCCGGCCAATTCGTTGGCTACGAGTCGGAACGCCGGGTCGGCCTCCAGCCATCGAGACCACGCGGTATCTGCTATGGCCGCAGCATACCCGTAGTGCCCGTCACGTAACGCCCGCTTCCATCCCAGACAGGTATCGAGTGGAATCGCCGCACCGTCCCTCAGCTGACTGATGATCGTCACCCGGTTCTGTTCACGGGGCCCATAGAGATCGCTCACGTCGGCGGTCCATTCCCCGATGCGAGCGTTGTGAACACTAGCCGCCCATTTCGCCACCGGGTCCGTCGAGCTCCGGCTCGGATAACGGCCCGCGATCAGCGCCAATGCGATCACTAAGGTGGCGATCGTTGCCACGGCCCATGGTCTTGCCGACTTGCGCAGCGATTGGCGGAACCAGGCAAAGGCCAATGCCCCGCCCAGGATCATGGCGACCAGGAGCAGAGCGAACCACGGGCCACCCAACTCGGGTGCCCAGAAAGTGATTTCCTGGCCACGGCTGATGCTCGTGAAGATCGCCACCAGACCTGTCGCCGGGAGGGTCCAGGCCCATCGCCAGCGGGCCAAAGCGATGGCGCCTGCCATTGCTCCGGCTACCAAGGCGGGGATGGCGTAGTGGAGATTGATGACGAACGCCCCTATGGCGCTGCTGGGGGGCCCATATGCACCAGCAGGGGTGATCAAGTAGCCGAGGAAGCTTGTTGCCGCCACGGCGATGAGCCCAAGGCGGAATCGGTTGCCCGAGCGAATGCAGGCGACCGTCCCTAACAGGCAAAGGACGGCGGTCACGGCGAAGAGCGGGCCAAGACCCTCGAGCAGGCCCCGGGCGAAGCCGCCGAGGAGGCGCCCGCGAAAGGCATAGTGGGCTACCGAGTAGGCGACGGCGGCGTCGACACCGTGGACCGTGCGAAGGTGGAGAGGGCCCAAGGCCAGGTGGACGGGCGGGATAGGATTGCCATAGTCGATGGCATTGCGGAGATACCATGAGCCGCCCAGAGCTGCGCTCACCAGCAGGCCGATACCACTCCAACGCCAGCGATGATTCGGTATCCGGGCCAGAAGCAATATCACAGTCAGCGTGGCGAGGGCCGCAGCGGGCACGATTCCGGAGAACTTCACCCCGAGCGCCAGCCCCGCGCAAGCCAGGACCAGCACATACGGGGCCGGTCGGGCCCGAGCGTGCGCGAGCACGGCCAGTCCCGCTACGAAGAGCAGCAGCAGAAGGGCATCGTTCACGGCCTCACCCGGCTGGGAGAAGGCGAACACCGGGAAACCTAAGGCTATGGCTGCTGCCCCCACTGTCAATCGGCCGGCCCCGAAAGCCTTGCCGAGCGCGTGGGCCGCCACAAGGACAAAAGCGCCGAAGAGCAGGTTCTTGATGGCTGCAAAGGCCAAGGAGTCGGTGAGCGAGAGGGCCAGGGCCGAGAGCAGTTCGTCGTTGGCTGGGAAGAACTGCACCGGAAGCAGCGGGATCAGGAGCCGGTGTTGGTCGGCGTAGCCGCTGTGGGCGAAGGCGACGATGAAAGGAAGGTGGTAGCCGACCGAGTCGGGATCATTTATGCCGCGGTGCAAGGCAATGACGGTCCGAGCTGTCCAGATAGCCGCGACGAAGGACACCAGCAATACGGTGCCCCCCGTGAGGGCCCGCTCCTCCCAGGTCCCCAGCGTCGGAGGTTTGATCGACTCGCCTACTTCGGGGGAGGTCGGGCGGCCGCGGCCATGCCGGTCGGCGACCCGCCGCAGTCCGATCGCCGCTGCTGCACTCAAGAGGGCGCCGGTTAGCAGGGCCACCCGACGGATAAGGCCGACCGAGCCCAGGAGCTGACCCAACGCCAACGCCCAGCACAGCCACACCGATACAACCGTGGTGATGGCCAGGCTGCCCCGCCAGGAAGAGAAGAACACTTGTTTCACCGTGACGGCTACCACGAGCCCCGCAACCACGACAACGATGCCGCAGAGGAGCGATGATGCGACGCTGATAGAACTCAAGCCATGGCCTTGATGGTCGCCTTCGATTCTGAGAATGCCGGCGGCACTTCAGGCAACGGTTGCCTTCCTCTCGCGCCTCACGGAGCGATCCTAATGATCGGGGCGGGAGGATAGTAGAGTGACCCCGGGTTGGCACTGCACCAGGCACAGGAGAGTGGACAGGTCCATGCTGAGCGTGAATCGTTGGGTTCGACCGCTCAGGATCTGGTCGACGACTGCCGCCCGGAAGGTATCACGATACCTGCCCGTCTCGATGCTGGGTAGTGGGCCAGTTTGAAGTCAAGTCGCCTGGCCAGCTAGCACCCGGCCGTTCGACCTCTCGGTAGGGTGGGCGCATGGCTAAGCGCTCACGCATGCCGAGGGACACCAACCAACTCGCCGCGTCGATTGTCGCAAAGACGACCAGCGACGAACCCGAGCCGGACCCCGATGAGGGCAAAGACCCGGCTGCGGTCGCCCTGGGGCGGCGGGGTGGGCTCAAGGGCGGGAAGGCCCGCGCTGAGCGGATGACGGCGGAGGAACGCTCCGAGGCTGCTAGGCGGGCCGCTCGGGTTCGCTGGGAGTCTCAGGCTGGGCGGTAGGGCGAGCTTCGATCTCAAGCAACACGTACGCCGCTGTGGGCATCGGAAGCAGCGGGGACTCGGTAAAGATAACCCGAACGGTGGCTACTACCGCACTCCCAAGAGATAACTCGTGCATAGACGGAATCGCTGCTGGCGCGATCGTGCCTCGGTAGTGCTCCGGGTCATCGCCGGATCTTGATTGGGGCACGATGTGAAATCGCTCATGCTCAGAGGCGAGGTCGCCACCTTGGAGTATACCCATTATACGCTGATTCTCTTCCCTGTCGGTAACAGTGGAGAGCGTCTCCGCCAACCGGAAGGCGGCAGTGGGGGAAATAGTTAGAACAGTATTTCCCTTCCATCTTATGTAGGTGGGGGCCTCTGAGTCCGCAATCTGCCTAGCTAGATCAGTTAAGGCGGTTATCGTATACTGGCGCAAGCCAATCACGTGCCCTAAGATATCATCCGCCGACCCCGACTCCGCGGATGCTTGAAACACGTTGACAAAGCGACCTACGGCGCGCTCGAAGAGCGTTTCTCCGCCCAATGGGAGCTGCTCACTGACAGGGATACGTCCGACCCGGAGCCCGAATGATCCATCAAACATTCCTTTAACCATAGGCTCCGCCAGTTCGGTCGCCGGGCCTTCGGTAGCCGGCTCTCCATCAAGAGCCATGATATCTCTACCGGTCCAGTAGAGGGACCGACGAAGCGGGAAGGAAAGAGCGTTCAACCTCCGCATAGTCATGGCGCTTCCGTGGACGCCCTGCCCGTTGAACGCTAGATCAAGATCGCTCTCACTGAGAGCGGTAAGTTCCGCCCTCAGCCGGGTCAGCGTTTGATGATTGCGGATTCTGGTGTAGTGGTCCCAGTCGTCTGGCTCGGCAGCCTCCTGGGCGCTATGGTCATCCATCGCCTTGCGCAATTTAAGCTGGTTCAGAATGTGGTCTCGTGACCGCAGCATCATTACCCCCTTCCGGTAAGACGAGAAGTTCCGCGTACCCGCGAGGCTCGGCCGATTCCGGGGGTCGACTTGCCATGTAACACACATGAAGCAGGTTTAGTCGACCATCGAAAAACCGGTAATGTCCATCGGGCCATTGACGGCATAACTCAGTATAGACTGTAAGATCGTTGTCTGTGAACTGATCTTCGCGCGAGTTGAAGATTTTATTTATCAGCCAGATGGCCTCGCCCTTAAGCAAGCACGCGTCATCGTCTGTTACGACAAGCGTCACGCCTATGTTCAGGGGGTCAATGCCCTCAGTGACAAAGTCTCCCCAGACATGAATGATGGCGGTCGAAAAATAAGTCTTCGTGAGCCATAAAAGCCGTTCAACCTCTGCAAAGAGCGCAGATCGGGACCACGACTCGGCAAATGCCGTTACAAGGCGCCCACGTATCGCATCGAGCTTGGCAGGGTGCCCAGAGAACACAGGGGTGTCGTCGTAAACACCGATTTCACTACCAACTGGTAGCCACCCACGCTCGTTGAAGTCCGGAAGCCCCACCGAACGGTCACGGTAGACGACGCACGAGGGAGGAGGGAGCCATGCTGGGTGATTTAGTATAAGCGAACACATGTTCGTAGAGTACGGATGGGGGGTGACACTTGCCCATGCGAGACCGCTCATGTATAATGGGCAGTATGAACAGGTTGAGCACCGAGCGCAGGGGCCAAGTCGTGGCGTGCTTGTGCGAGGGCATGAGCATCCGGGCTACGGTGCGGGTAACCGGGGTGGCGAAGAACACGATCAGCAAGCTCCTGCTCGATCTCGGCAAGGCGTGCTCGGAGTACCAGGACGGGGCGCTCACGAACCTGCCGTGCAGGCGAATCGAGTGCGACGAGATCTGGAGTTTCGTCGGCGCCAAGCAGAAGCACGTCACAGAGGCCCACCCCGACGACTACGGCGATGTGTGGACGTGGACCTCCATCGACGCAGAAACCAAGTTGGTCCCGTCGTGGCTGGTCGGTGAGCGCACCACCGAGGACGCCTACCTCTTCCTGTCCGACCTCAAGTCACGGCTGCGCCACCGAGTACAGATGACCACCGACGGCCACCGGCCCTACCTCACCGTCATGGAGCCCCTGTTCGGCTCGGACGGCATCGACTTCGCCATGCTCCACAAGATCTACGGTCGGGACGTACGCCCCGACGAGTCCCGCTACAGCCCCGCTGTTTGCACCGGGATCGACAAGCGGGTGATTTGTGGCGACCCCGACGAGGCCCTGGTCTCCACGTCCTATGTGGAGCGCCAGAACCTCACCATGCGGATGGGCATGCGCCGTTTCACACGGCTCACCAACGGCTTCTCGAAGAAGGTCGAGAACCACGCAGCGGCGGTCAGCTTGCACTTCATGCACTACAACTTCGCCCGTCCCCACCAGACGCTCACCAAGGCCGCCGGGCGCCCTACCACCCCGGCGATGGCCGCGGGCGTTGCCCGCTACCCCTGGTCGGTCACGCAGATCGCCCAGCTACTTGGCTGAGCTGGTCGCTCACTTGAGACGCAAGCGGCTTCGTCTCTTGGAGGTAATACCGAAGCGCCACCCGGATCGTTTGAGCCATCGTCCGGTCCTCCTCGCCTGACCGGTCTCTGACCGCCTGGTGAAGGTCACGGGGCAACCGAACATACATGGGCTGGTCCTCACGCGGAGATGTGGGCATGCGCTCAACATACGTACTGGGGAGTCTCCGATGGGGGATCCACCACTTCGCACCGATATCGTGTCAGAGTGATAGGGCAACCGATTGTGGAGGAGGTGATATTTTCCATGGCCAAAGTTTCTGCGTTTCACTCCAAGTTGCCCGGTACCACCAAGTACCACGACAACAACCAGTGCACGGAGGGCAACAACATCGAGTCCTCCAACCGTGTCTCTGGCACGGGCGGATTCAAGAAGTGCGACCACTGTGGTCGTCTCGACTGATCTTCGACCGGAGCACCAACTCCCAGCAGGGACCATGAGGGACCTCGTCAATGATGGTCCACTGTCTGCGGAGGTAGAGCACCGGTAGGTGGTGATCCATCATCACTGACAACGCCCGCCAGGCTTCGGCACTACTTCCCTCGAACTGCACCGTCGGTTCAGGGAAGCAGTGCCCAGGGCCTCCCTCACAGGACTTTACGGTCGCGATCCCTGCCTCTAGCAACAACCGCACCGCCGGCTCGATACCGGAATCAAGACCAGGAACTGCCCCTGCCACGCCTAGCCGTGCCAAGCCAAATCTAGCCACGCCTCGTCACACACACGCTACCAGCACTTTGGTGCAGCCAGGTTTTGATGTAGCGCTACGTTCCGGTGCAAAGCCAAAGAACTGCCGTCCTCCTCGCGGCCCATGCTACATTTGTTAGCACCTCAGCTAGCACCTTCGTCAAACTGACCCACTACCCGATGCTGCCTGCTTCTGTCGGTCGGAGCGGCTCAGGCTGCGCAGGCCACGACTAAAACCTCACCCTGTAGCCCGCCAGGTTCCAGTCTCCAACTCGGTA
>JAABUQ010006028.1_pt1 | contig 18749 bp, 7 predicted proteins | sample 5560001 | NCBI WGS metagenome assembly JAABUQ01 (sample SAMN10711888, study PRJNA513371) | rock metagenome | isolation source: Antarctica rocks | place: Antarctica: Victoria Land, Finger Mt nord | collected 2015-12-18
TATTATTATATTATATAAATTATTCTTTTGGAGGTTTCCTTTATAAAATAATAAAAAATAAAAACATTTTTATTTAATAAATTATTTTTTTATTTATTTTATATAATTATTTAACTTTTTATATAAGGTTTTTAAAATTTAATAAAGACTTTCTTTTATTTTTTTTATAATTAAAATATATTTTAATTATATTAAATTAATTTTAATTTATAAAATTAATATTTTTAATAAAGTTAATTTTTATTGTTATTATTTAAAAATTAAAGTATTTAATTTCGATAGCTTTAGAAAATAATATTTATTATTTATTTAATTAAAATTTTATATTTTAATTTTAAATATTTTTAATATATAATATTTAATATTTTTATTAATATTAAAATATTATATTTATATAATAAATATTAATTAATATTAAAATATTATATTTATATAATAAATATTAATTAATATTTAAAACTTTTATAAGTTTAATAAAAAGTAATATAATTAATAAAATATATAATAAGATTTATAAAAATTAATTTTTTAATATTAATTTATTGTAAAGCTATATATAAATTTTAGTATTGCGTATATGTTCTATATATACTCCGGTACGTAATTAGAAATTATATTAATATTAAACTTATTAAAGCAACCCCGTATTTACCCTGTTTAAAAGCTTTATTTTATTACCTTAAAAGTTTTCTATTCTTCTAATAATAGCCGTTAATTTTTCTATCCTCTTAAAGGATAAGGTTAATAATAATTATCTATTTATTACGTTTAACTTACGCTCTATTATCGTAGTAATTATATTTAATTATTATATTTTATATTATTATTTATTATATACTTTAATAATTCTAATAGCTCTCCCTATTAATATTATTTAAAGTAAAATAATTAAATATAATATACGATTTTCATAGCCGAATTATAATAAAAGTAGCTTAAATATTAATATAATTAATTTAAAAATATTTTTAAAAGAAATTAAGAATAAGGCGTATCAAACTGAATTCGAAAATATTTGTTTTAAATTATAATTTATAAATATAAAAATTAATATTTTAAGAAAGTAATAACAAAATTTAAATATAAATATAAATATATAATATAAATATAAATATATAATTTATATAAAATAATAATATTTTATATATAACGGTTGCAATACCGAAAGAACTTTATATTAAAAATCCCTTATAATATAAAAACAAATTACTTAAAGACCTTAATAATTAATTCTAAAAGTTAAAAAATCAAATATAATAAATTTTTAATTATTTCCTTAATAATATATCCAAAATTTCCTTTATAAAATTAGGTTTAAATAATATATAATCGGAGTATATCCGGAATATTATAGAGTCTTAAAATAAACCCCTCAAATATACTTTTAAAGCTTTTAAGAAAATATTAATAAATTTAATTTCGTATTTAATTAATAAGTTAATTAAAATTATATTATATTATAAAAATATAAAATAAAAGAAATATTAATTAATTTATAATTTCGATATTTATTTTTCTAATATTAAAGTATAAATAAATCTTAAATATAAGAAAGAAATTATTAAAAAGTAAATTTTCAATAAAAAGTTATTATTTTATATTCGCGGTCTAATAATTATAATAGGAAAAGAGTTAAATATTTATACCGACCTTATAACAAAAGCGTCTTATTTAAAATAATATAATAAAACCAAATAAAGTTCTCTAAAAGGTATAGCAGAGTAATATATATATATTTTCGAAAATAAAATAATTTGCTTTTTAAAAAACCGAATTATTAAGCCGAATCGGTATTAAAAGTTGTTTAATAATAAATATTAAAGGGATAAGTCAAAAAAGACTTAATCCTAACCCGATTATAAAATAAAGAATAATTATAAAAAAATTAATAATTTAAATTAAATTTTAATTAACTTTAAATATTTATATTCTTTTAAAAAAAATATTATTATTATTATTATAAGCAAATAAGTTATTAAATTAAAGATTATTTATTTAAAAATCTTATTAAGTCTATTATAAAAATAGGAAATAATAAAGCTTTATAAACGCTTTATAAATAAAGTAATAAGAAAAAATAGAAGTAGGGTCTTTATTAAATATAAATTATATTAAAATATTTACCTTATAGAAGTTAAAGCTTATTAAGATCCTTTTAAATAACAAGTTAATATTTAATTTAATTAATTAATATGTAATTATATTATATAATTTTTTATATAAGGATTATAGCCTACTTATATCTAAATCAATTAATAAATCGAATATATATTATTATAAAGCTTATTATATCCGTTTTATTATAAAGGATAATTAGAATTATTAAGAAAAATATAAATTGCTTTTTTATATTATAAATTAAATTAAGCTTTAATTAATTATTAAAATATTAAATCTTAAAGATTTCTATATATAAGCCGATTTCGGAGTAATAATATAAAAATTTCCTTTTATTATTAATAAATTTTAAATTTTAAATTAAAAATATAAAATATTTTAATAAAAGTCTTCTTAAATTAATAAGAATAATTAAAATAATATATATAATATGATAACCGATCCGCATTCAAGGCGAAAAGGTAATTTTATTTAAAAAGTTTAAAATTTATAAAGATATATTTTCCAAAGATAAAATATCTTAACTACTAGCTTTTAAAGAAAGCGATTATATAATAGAGTTAAAAGGTAAAAATCCTCCTTACTGATTTATTTATAATCTTTCTGAGTCAAAGTTTAAGGAATTTTATTAATATATCGATAATATAATTATATAAAGAATAATCCGCCTCTTAATATTATTAATAAAGGTATTAATTATTTTTATATTTAAAAAGGATAATATTTTATAATTATATATTAATTATAAAGGTTTAAATATAATAATTAAAAAGAATAAATACCTATTTCTTTTAATTATAGAAATATTAAATTATTTAAATAAAACTAAAAAGTTTATTAAGTTAAATTTAATAAAAGTATATTATTAAATTTATATATAAAAAGGTAATAAATAAAAAACTATATTTTATATATAATAATTAATTCCGATATTATTTTATTAACTTTAATAATTTTTAGGGTTTATAAATTATTCTAAAAAAGCGAATCCTTTAACTAACTTGCTAAAAAATAATAATAAAAATAAGAAATTTAACGAATTTAAATAATTAAAAAATATTACATAAATATTCTATATTTTACGCAAAGCTTTTATATAAGTATTTCTGCTAATATATTTCGATTTTGAAAAAGAAATTTATTTAAAAACGAATACTTTTAGGTTCGTTATTATTATAATATTATTATAATTATAAAATAATAAGTAATAATATTTAATAGTTTTTTAATTTAGAAAAATAATATTTATAGAATAAAACTATAAGATTTATAATTAAAAGTTATTGATTATTATTAATATATTTGCGTATAAACGTTATTATTTTAATAATAATATTTATATTATAAAAGTTTTAATAAATTACAATAATTTAAAAGGTTTTATAAATATTAAAAAGTTAAGCCTTAAATAAGCTAAGTAAGCTTTAAATTTAACTATTTATAATTTTAAAATCAATTATAAATTTAGGAAAATAAATTTAATCGATATATTATTATAACGTCTTAATTATAAAAGCAATTCTAATAATTTAAAATAATTATTACTGATATTCCAAATTAAATTAATTTTATAAGATAAAAGTCTATAGACGGAGTATTTATATAATATATTTATTATAAAGATATTTTAAAAAGCTAATTATATAATATTTATATTAAAATAAAAAGTTAATATAATTATAAAAATAATTTATAAAGATTATATTACCAAGGTTATAAACCTAATTAAAGCTTTATAACAAAATAATAGTTTTATTAAAAATATATAATTAACTAGCAAACAATCTATAAAGAATAAACGGAAGTATTATTATAATATATAAGATTTTATTAATAAAACTTTAATTATTTAAAAATATTATTATATATTAAGAGATAAAATATTGAAGCAAAAGCTTCTTAAATAATATTATAATAGCTTTTTAGTTAAATATTTTAGAATAGAAAAAACGCTCAAATTATTATAATAAAAATATTAATAAAAAGATATTATTATATATATAAAATATTATATTAAAGTATATAATATTTATTAATATATTAAAATATAATAATATAAATTATATAGAAAGCTTTATAGCTTATTATAATTTAAAAGGTTATAAGCAGAAATTACTATAAATTTTATTATTAATTTACCGTCGAATAAACGAAAGGATTATATTTATAATATAATATTAATTATTATCGATTAATATAGCAAAATAATATATTATATATTAATTAATAAAACTATAATAATTATAAAATTTATTAATCTCTTTTTAAATATAATTATTAAATATAATTCTTTAAAAAATATAATATTTAATAAAGGATTTCTATTTACGAATATCTTCTAATCCGAATTATATTATTATTTTAAGATTAAAAGATATTTATCGATTATATTATACCCTTAAATCGATAATATAATAAAGCGATAAAACTAAATTTTAAAATAATATTTATATAATTATTATAATTATAAATAAAATAATTAGGCTATATTATTATTAATAATAAAATTTATTTATAATAATAATTATTATAAAAGTATTAAAATAACTCTATTTTTTATATATTATAATTATAATTTTATTATTCGTTTCGAAGACAAAATACTTAAAAATAAATAAATATTAATAATAAAGGAAAAAATAGAAAAATTATAATTTATCCGTATTAAGCTTAAGGAAAGTTATCGGAAAATAATAGAATATTAATAAAAATATTATAATAAAAAATATAAATTATAAATATTCCTTATAAATAGTTTGATATTATTATTTATTAAGAATTTAAAATAAAAGTATTTTAATAAGAAATTATTTTATAAGTTTATTAGTCCTTTCCGAATATTTAATATAATTAGAATATAAAATTATTACCTAGCGTTGTTTAATATTTATCAGATCTACCTAATCTTTTATATTTTATTATTAAAATCTTATTATAGTTTATAAGAAAATAATTAGGAATATATATTACTTTTTAAGCTAATAAATAATTAATAGGAATAGGAAATAAAAAAGGTATTAGGAAAATATTATTAAAAAAATATTATATAATATTAAATTAAATAAAAGGGCTAGGACCCGGAATATAATAAATAAGTTAATAAGGAAAATATAAAAAATATTATAAAAAATATCCGGAACTTTGAAAATAAAGCAAAAAAATAATAATTTTATTAAATATAAATACATTTATTATAAATATTTTGAAAAGCCTAAAAGTAATAGAGAAAATTTATTATTTGATAATTAAATTTATATATTAAAAATATAATAATTACCCGACTTCGATATCGAATAAGTTTAAAGACATTTTTTTTTAAAACTAGGCCTAATAATTGTTTTTATATTAAACTTATATTAAGATAATAATAATATAATACCGATAATAATATTTATATTTATATTATTTCTTTATAATTTTAATAGTTATAAGCTTAATAGCCCTAGAATCCTTTTTCTTTTTTTCTTCTACTCCCCTTTTTCTTCCCTTTTTAATACCCCCTATTTCTATATTTTTTTATATAAAGGTTAATTAAGCTATACGGAATTTAATATAAAAACAGAACTTATATTTCCCCTTTTTTCTTTAAATATTATAAATATTATTAAGGAAGCTATAAATATACCCTTAGGCTTTATAATTTTATTCTTTTTAATAATAATACCTTTTTTTATTCCCTTAATAACAAATCTCCTTTATAAAAATTAATAAAAATTATATAAGATTATTAAATATAATAATTTAAAAAAATAAATTAATAACCCCTTTAAACAAATAATAATGGAATCGAAGATATTTTATAAAATAGCAAGTTTATAACAGTTATTATAAACCTCTGCTTTTAAGCTTTTTAACGATTTTTTTATATAAGTTATAACTTTAATAATTAAAGACTTATATATAAAATCCTTTAACTTTATAGCTTATAAGGAATTATAATAACTTTTGATAAGGATTGCCTTAATAGCTTTCCTAATAAAATCGAAAAAGCTAGCCTTAATATATAAAAATAAAATATAAATATAAATATAGAAAATATATAAAGGGATTATATATTTATTAAGGTTATAATATCCTTATAATACCGAGTATAAATATAGCTAAAAATAGGGTTAAGATAAGGTAAAATAATTTTGCCTTTAAAGGTAGCAATTATATAATATAAGCAAAGAAAAAATATATTATATATATATTAATTATAATTATATAATAATTATAGAATAAATATATAATAATAATATATAATAAAGCAAAATAAATAAAATATTATAAAATAAAAAAGATATATTAAAGCTTATATTTATAGAAAATATAAATAATAATAAAATAATATTTATTTTATTTATTTTAACTTAAAAAGCTAAATAAAAACAAAAAATATTATATAAAATATTTATATAAAATATTATAAAATAAATATTACTATATTAACAATAATATAACAGGAATATATATATAGAAATTATAATATAATTATTATAATAATATTCTTGTTATTATTAAATAAAAGGTTAATTATATTTAATATAAAAAATATATAAAATATATAAAGTTTATAAATATATATATATATTATATTAATAGTTCGATTTAATTATATTTATATTGATTAAATATATTATAATATTTAAAATAATTATATATAAAATATTAAAAGTAGAATAACTTTAATAACTTATATAATAATAAAATAAAATATTATTATTATTATTATATTTTATTAATAGTATTTACTTATTAGGGTATATACGATTACTTATTTATAATAATAATTATAATAATATTAATATTATATATAATTAATATTTATTATAATATTATTAGAATATATATAGTTATATATTATATTTATAAGAAGTAGATATAAAGGTAATTATAAAAAAAAACAAATATAAGAGAATTTTTTAATATATTAAACCGTATTATTAATATAATAATATCGATATAATACCGGAAAAAGGGATTATATATAATAATAAATAATAAATTAATAAATATTTATATTATAATTATTATATTTATTAAATAGTATTTAAAATATTAAAATATTATATATTCTTTTCCTTTATATCTTTTATAGGTTTAAAAGGTTTTTGAAATATTATTTTTATAAATATATATATAATAAAAATATTATATATATAAAAATCGTATAAAATATATTAAGACTCTTTTCCCCTTATAATATTTATAACAAAGGGTTTTTAATAAGTTTATAAAAATATAATTTTATTATTTGAAGTATTAAGGACTAATATTTTAAAAAAGGGATAATTATAAAATTATATATAAATTTTAATATTATATATATATTCTATATATATTTTAATATATAATCAAAAATTATATTAATATTAAATTTATTAAAACAACCTTATATTTACCCTGCTTAAAAGTTTTATCTTATTATTTTAAAAGTCCTTTATTCTTTTAATAGTAGCCGTTAGTTCTTCTATCCTCTTAGAGAATAGGGTTAATAGCAATTACTTATCTATTACGTTTAGCTTGCGCTCTATTATCGTAGCAATTGCATTTAATTATTATATTTTATATTATTATTTATTATATATTTTAATATTTATAAAATTTATAAAATTTTTATTTAATATAAATAATATTTCTTTTTATAATTATATTCAATATTCAATATTTTATATATTTCTTTAAATATATAATCTTTATATTTAACTTATTAATTTATTTATTTTGCAAATAATATAATAATAAATATTAATAATAAATAGGAAAATTCTTTAAGTATTTTAAAGTTAATAAAATATTAAATTTTAATAAATATTATTTTATTCTTAATATTTGAAATTTATTAAAATTAATTATTTATATTAATAAATATAAAAAATATAAAAATAATAAGAATATAAAATATAATATTAAAAATATTTTATATTTAAAAATATTTAAATAATTTAAAAGCAATTTTAATATAAATTATATTTATTTTAATTTAATAATATTAAATAATTATAATAATAATTTAACAAATTAATTAAATAAGTTTAATATAATAAGTTAATAGCGTATTTTAAGTTTATAATTATTAATTATATTTAAAGTTAAATTATTTAATTAATAAATAATAAATAATAAAATTTTAATATTTATAATAATAAAGCCTTAAATAAGGGCAAATAAGTATTCTTAGCCTTATTTTATACTAATTACTTTGCCTAATAAAGTAGAGAATAGGTAATATAATAATAGTATTTTGGTGGTATAATTAAGGGTCCAAATAACCCTAGAGAAAGCAAAATAGGAAAAACGGGCTGACAAGGGAAAATAGGGGCAATGACAGCTGACAAGATCGTACAAAGCCTCTTTTGGCGGAGGTTGTACACAGCCTTGCCTTTTATAGAGGAGCCAGCTTACGTAAAAGTGAGGAAGGGATACGGCACCCCTTACAGTCCTTCTATCGAATAAACGCCTCAATGGCAAGCTGAAGTATCGTGTCATATCATATAATCAGAGTTATGTAACGAGGCGAATTGCGACGTCACGATGTCTGCTAGCGCTGAGTAAGGTTTCGGGGCGGGTGCTCTAGAACTTTCCAGCCGGGGAGTCTGAACTTTGCAGTGCACATTCTGACCTGTGCCTATCATCGGAAGAGTCAAGATTCATGCAGCAGCAGATATTTGTCCATGATCTCGAAGGCTGTTCACCTGGGTAAATGCAGACAAACGGCCTTTTTTTTCTCGGTCTTTTTGTCTCCAGCTCCGCTTCTACGGTACCTCGTCTGCTCTTGTGTTCCTACCTCGTTTAGAGGTATTCCATTACCAGATTCCATTCTGTGCAAACGTGCTGGTCGTTAGACTTGCACTATGGAACCTTCAAAAAAGACGTTGCTTTATGGGGAGATGCCCAAAGCTGCGGCACTTCTTATTGACTTGGTGGACTATTGTAAGATCCATGGAATTAGAACAAAATTTACAGAGCTAAAGGCCCTGAAGCTCAAGACTCCTGGCGCTCGAGGAGAGTAGAATTTGAAAGCATACTTAAGGAGGGTGACGTTTGATCGCGAGCCGTATAAGTCACTGGAGACTAACAGCGCTATTGCAGCGGGAAGACTTACGAATGAGCTTAATGTACGAGTATTTCAGATGGCTTGCTTGAGTTCAATTGACGATGGACATAGCTTTACTGCTTCCAAGGCTTTTCTGGACTCTGAAGATCTGCGCTCCACTCTGTCTGCCTGCTATGCAATCCCCCAAATTTTCTGGACTCCACTGTGCCTCAAATCCAATGGCTATTTCGGTTGTAAGCACATCTACGACGCTCAAGGAAACGTTGAGGGGCACGGTACTATCGCCTAAGACGGCCTTTGTGTATCTATATCTGCTTATTGGCCTAGGAACATGGTTCAAATTCATTATCAAGCAGATCAATGCAATGCAATCATCTTACTCTTGGGATGAGATGAGCTTTTACACAGAATGGAGACCTTATTCCACTATCAGCCTTTGTTTTGACGTACCGAACTCAGCTCAATTGCGACTACGCCAAGCATTGGCTTCACGGCGGCAACCACTTGATGTCACAGATGTTTACGCCAGCCACGCAATAATCCTCAATGAGATTGTTAACATGTTTGATGAATCTGTCTGGGCTCTTCGAGATGGTGTCCGTCAAATCGAAAAGGTAGACATAGGGACTAGCCTCCGCCTTAATGTTGTTCTTGCTGAGAACGCCCAGGATCGAAACCAAAGCTCCCTACTGAAGGCTGATTACCCCTTCCTTCACGACTTCGCAAGGCACGTCATACATTCGACCGAGACCCTTGGCGTTGCCCTGGACGTTGTCAATAGAATAATTGAGCAGCAGGAGTCTTTCATGGAGAATTCAAACCGTGGTCCACACCAGGGCACGACAAGCCTGCCAGAATCTCAACAACATCTATATTTTCATCGCCAGATACTGAGAGGTCTGAGAGCGCGCTCTGAAGCGAATCAACAGAGATTGCAGAACGAGATCAATTTCGTTGGTAGACTATAGGCTATGCTTTGGGAGCAAGGCTTATTTTGCATAGGCATTCAACATTGCAGCTCAAAACCAAAGCGAGATCCTTCTTTCCATCAACAAGGGCACACAAGACGATGGAGCAGCAATGAGAGCGGTCGCTCTTGTGACCCTGACGTTCTTACCTGCAACCTTTGTCTCGGTGTGTACTTTCGTTGCACTTTGGACGAAGATATTGAAGAACTTATCTGCATTCCCTTAGGCACTGTTCAGCATGACCTTCTTCAATTTCACACCAGCCAGCAACTCGCTACCGGAGGCCTGGGTTGTATCAAAGAAATTTTGGATATATTGGTTGGTGACTATTCCTCTAACAGTAGTCACGATGACAAGCTGGTTCATGTGGCGATATTGGCAGCGCAGATATTTTTCTAGGACAATCTGAAGGTCTTTAGACACTATAATAGTATAATGCTATACAGAAAGATGTGAGGCGGATGTGGTACCTCAAGTCGGACATGACCAATAGCCACATTGGAGCTTGTATTACTGAGGTACCGTCGAGGGGATCCCTGCCACAGCTCGTCAAAAATCCCGGATGATTCAAGATGGTCTAATGGTAAACTATGTGTCTCTTTGCTTAGCTCAATTTTTGAGTTTGGGACTGTGTCCAAAACAAGGTACTTTGAAGCTGCAGCGACCTACCCAGGCTCCCAGGTAGCCAGTAGGTACCTTAGTCTTGCTTCTTTCCGCTTAGTGCGGCTCTTTCAGAGGTGCTCCTCTGCCCCTCAGCACTAGAGGATATTGAAACACGGTACGACCGCGCTTTGCAAGGCCAAGTCATCACTCATGATGACTGCCTGCCACTGGTATCCCGTAACGATGCTGTTCCAACACCTCAGCCGGCAAAGAGGAAGACCATAACCACTGACTTCGTCAGTGTTCCTGCTTCCTTGCGCCCTCCTACGAAGGGTTTTGCGTGCGATCCTCGACTCTTATTCTGTTCCCACAGGCTTCCCCATGCCGGTGTATTGATGCATTCCAATCTCAATGGATTAAGCTAGACTGCTGTCCAAAGGTTCCAACATTATGCGACTATGGACCCTACTGAGTACACGGTTGGATGGATCTGCCCGTTATCCCTAGAGTATACCGCGGCTCGCGGTATGCTTGATAAAGAACACGATGCTAGTAAACTACGAAAACATCACCGCGACACAAACATATACTGCCTGGGAGAGATTGGGGTACACAAAGTCGTCCTAACCTGCCTGGACGAAGCTGGAAATAACAATGCAGGGTCCGTGGCAAACCATATGAGCAATACCTTTACCAACATTCAGTACGGTCTTCTGGTGGGCATTGGAGGTGGGATACCAAGCCCGGAAGTTGACATTCGACTTGGAGATGTTGTAGTTAGCAAGCCAGCTCGGGGTCATCGTGGGATCATCCAATATGAATCCGGAAAAATTATACAAGGCGGAGAGCACTCGGCCACAGTTCCTGTGTCGGCTCCGCATGTGACGCTGCGCAAAGCGGCAAACCACTTGAGTTCAAACCATGTGTTTGGGAAAAATCGCATGAAATACCATATTGAGGAGATGTGGGAGAAACATCCTAAACTTCGTGCCAACGGTTACAGGTCTCCCGGCAAAAAGTGTGACCAACTCTTCGAGGCACAGTACATCCACAAAGGAACCGATGACAGCTGTGCGGACTGCGACAGCCGCTATCTGGTGAATCGATGCGACCGCGCTGAAGACGAACCGGTCACGCACTATGGTGGCATTGCCTCGGGAAACAGAGTCATGAGAGATGGAGTGAAAAGAGACCAGCTCGGGAGAGATCACGGGGCGCTGTGTGTCGAGATGGAAGCGGCAGGATTGATGGAAATCATACCGTGTCTCATCATACGTGGAATCTGCGACTACTCCGATTCCCATAAAAACAAGGACTGGCAAGAGTATGCTGCAACCACTGCAGCTGCCTATGCGAAAGAACTTCTTGGGATTGTGTCATTATCGAACGTCGAAGGTATGTTGCTTGCATCAAAGTTCTTGGGCCTAAAGTCTTTCTGGCTCGTTGAAACGATTTCGCTTATGATGTTCTTGCATTGCGAAATCTCCCCATGTTCCCCAATTTGACGCACTGTTCATCAACCACTACTCAAGAGACTTTACTAATACATGTTCATAGCTCCAATCAAACCATCGCCACCCCAGCACTTTAACGATTCGTCGAGTACAGAATCACGTCCGGGTGCCACAGACGTATGGGAGAGCAGAGAAGGCGAAAAATTGCTGATAGAGACCCAATTCGTGCAATGTCAGTGCTTCGGTCCTAGAAGGCAAGATCCAGAGAACATGGCCCAATGTGATTGCAGGATCTTCGAGCTCGCAAACGAGGTATGCGGTATACCCACCAAGCGGATTGTTCTTCGAAGCTGTGAAGATGAGAGCCACTATGTGTCATATTGTAAGTCCAGATGGAACTTCAATGTACGGAAGATCAAATCCAGACTAAATGATAACGCGCAGGGATGCCTCTGGACCTTATTAACGTCGAGATCGCGTATCGTAGCTTTATAGTCTCGTGGTCGGATTGCTCACATGAGAGGCTGGTGGAGAGTGGCTATCGGAAGAAATTCACATGTGTAAGCATATCTTGAGATTCTAGTTTCCCCAAGACTGACTGGTCTTCTCAGAAATACATTCCAGAGAGACCTAACCGACGGCTTGTCGCTGAATGCACCGAGAGATCAGGTTCATCCAACCCTTCCTCATCACAATATAACTCTAACAACCATGCAGTCGTACAATCTCTTGCAGACCATTTACTCTACCCTACGCTCGAGAGATCGCATTATGAGCAGGTTTCAAGTTTGAATGAACCTTCGATGATCGATAGCTTCCGAGTATACAAGCATCGTACCGCCTTGAAGCCTTCAAACGTGAATGCAGCTGATACCGAGTTTGCGATACTGATAACGTCTACTGCCACAAATTTAACAAAATCTTCGAAGTTATACTTTGGAACCCCAAGTTTGGATTTCCACATAGAGAAGGTGCGGGACTCATTAACTTTCAGTGGCATGAAATGTCTCAGCTACAGTTCATCTTTGGAGAAGGGATCTTCACATGACCTGTGGAGACGAATGGATCCCGAGGGTGGGCCGGATAGTTTTTGCTGGGAGCCATCGACTCCTTTAACATTTCTACCCATTCGATATGGGGGTAAGTACCTACGTCTCATTGACTATCCTATTTTTCGCTATACTAGGTTGACATGCTCGGGGCTAATGGATGATCCGATAGGTCTCGCGGTAACCAACATCTTGGAAATTCTCACCGGCTGGCGACTAGTTTTCTGCGAGGGCGCTCCGACGGTTTCCCTCAACAGCGGAATAGCTAGTCGGCAAAGGAGAATGGAGAACACTCTGGTCATGGTCCTGGCAAGAGAGACCGATTCCAATGAAGACATTCAACTTCTAGTACGAGCGCCGAGCAGTAACGCTGAAGCTAATTCCCATGCTTGGATGAGTGTATCGCGTAAGTTGAAATTTCCTCCTCTTGGAATGAACGAAATGCCCTATACTGTACTTGGGGTCTCAGCACTCGTCAGCCCAATACCGTACTAATCTTCCTGGCTTGTAGTGATCTCGCCTCCGGTAGAGATGAACATGCCGGATAGCAAAAGCATACGCATATCATCTGGAACATGCTTAAGAGGTGAAGCAATTTCAATAGACCAGATGAGTGTCAGCCCATCTTCAGCTTCAACCCCTCAGAGGTCCAAGGTCAAACTCCATTTCGAGGAAACAGACCGTAAGTTAAACATTTACCATCAATCAACCATGGCTTATCATGCGGCAGACAGGGATGCATTCTGGAACGCTGTCCAGCCACTACAGAGTTTGCGGAGAACAATGACGAATGGCGACAAGGCTAACATCCAGCAGATGGAGATGGTGTCACCCTTGTCAAGCCCATCAATGCATACCCACTAACGACATTTGGAGAGATGTGGCCCTCTTGACAGAGCCAAGTCCACAAGATATTCTTCGATGGTTCGTGATTAGATGATGATGTTCACACATAATACCTTGGGCAGTGATCTGGAATCCCCCCCATCGTCCGAAGATACGTATTTGCACAGTATCATATGGGGACAAATAGAGGGAGGAGCGCCGGTTCAAATATTGTGGAACGGAAGCTATTATACTGTACATTCTTATCGGATGTATTTGCATCACGCGACGAATGAGCATGGCGTTCACGGGGACCCAGAGGTAGCGTTTTCTGTTGACGCGGATGCGAGACAGGCTCTGAAGATGCAGAGGAGGAGGCTCCGAGCCTAAAAATTTGACACCTAACTCTCAATCTTTGACTGTAGAATCATCTCGAGCATCTACTCAATGCATACAACTTCTCGAGGCCATTCTGAGCGCTGACACCTTCCCAAGCTGTGAAGATCATGGCAGTAGAGAGCAGGGTTTCGGCAGAGATTCGCAGCCGTCTCACCATCCCTGGACCGCGTTTCAACGAAGAATCCTCCAGAATATAAGAGACGGTCTTTCTTAGCATGTTGGGACCACATCAGAAAGGATATGCAGAACGGAGGATGCATAGCTGAGTAGTGATGCTGACCCGTAAATTTTTAGTGCAGGATCTCCTGTATATTTTGACAGTGTTTTAGAGAATTGTCATTTTACCACCGCTATGGAGGCTGAGTGCGCGCGAGATGATGTATATATACTGCTGGCTTCTGCACCGTGGATTCGGTTCTGGCGTTTATATTCATCAGTTTCTGCATTTAGTGATTGTTCTGCTGTAGATTATATCCTTTGAAGATCGCCCTTGGCTTGCCATTTGCCCTCGCCTCCACTTGAGATACATTCGTTAGGTCATATTCACCTCTCCGCATAAATAAAGCCCATCCCCTAACTTATATGAAAGGCAATTATCGTTCCGACAAGATTATAACGTATGACGACGAATGTGAATCGGATCTGCGCGTGGCACCTTGCCGTGTCCATGTTCTACACTCCCACCTTCCGACTTACCAAGGGCAATGGCTGGGCGTGATAAGTCTGCAGCCGGAATGGGAATAATCGATATTCAGGCGCTCGTCAACCTTTACCTTTGATTAGGTTGTTGAAGCGTGGAGATGGTCATGGTCCCTCCACGTGGGCCTTGTAGTCTGAAATAGCTCCACTCAGCACCTCAGAAACTTCTATCAGTGTAAGGATGATAGAGAAGACACACTTCTGTTTGGAATTGGCTAGAGAGGTAAAGTATTTTTGTGTATATGCGCTAGTGGTAATGCCAAGCCCGTTGCTATGAAAACAAAGCGGGAGGGAGCGAGAGACAACCGCGAAGAGCTCAAGTCTCTCAGACACAAAGCTCTCTATCTTCCCCAGTATTGCCTGCGCACAACAAGCAACATTGACCACCTCGCCCTCTTTTTAGACATCCAGTCTGCTTCCTGTCCAGACTAGAGTCCATGCACACCATCATGATATCTTTATAAGACTCTGTGCGCGAAGCAAGTCGCGTTGCCCGCCATCAAAACAGCCCCTCCAGCGGCCACAAACATCCCACCAGCTCATTATTCTTACCCATGGCGACTGTAGCCTTATCGCCCGCACCGCACCGATCAAGGGACATGACGAAGCGACGAGTGCCTCTTGCTGATGTTCCCAATGCCGCCAATTCTCCCCTGCGCGGCCTCGGCCCTAGCACGACAAAGCGCTCCAGGGATCTTGTCGAAGCTCGAGAGGATCTCTTTTACGAGGAGCAGCCTCCAGCTAAGCGGAAAGCCTTCAGGTTAGAACGTACGCCACTACGGAGATCCCCAAGAAAGCAGATAAACGCTCTTGCAGAAGATCGTGTCTTCGGCAAGCGGTCGGCCAATACCCAGCCGACCGCTTTTGAACGTAGGCTTCTCGCAGCAAAGGAACCCAAAGTATCACAGAGAATAGAGAGACAAGAGAGAGATCCACAAGAGACGCTGGAAGGTATCAGGCAATGGCAGAAACACTACAGAAAGGCCTTTCCCCAATTCGTCTTCTACTTCGAGGGCATAGCGGAAGATGTTCGAGTCAAGTGGTACAAATACGTTCGGAACCTTGGTGCGGTAAGTTTCGATTGCTCTATCAATGGTGACCAGTGATGTTGATTTTTCATTTTCAGAGAGAGGAGAAATTCTTCTCCAAAGAGGTTACACACGTTGTCACAACTCGACCCATACCTTCCGACAATGATAGCAGAGATGACTCCCAAACGGCATCTGCAGGTCTACAGAATGCCGTCCAGCCTCGAACCATTGACCCATCTTTACTAGATCGGCAGGCTGATGCCCAAGGTTACTCAGCTCAGATCAGAAACACATTCACGCTTGAAGCACCTACAAACAGAAAGGCCGCCTATAATGGGATGCGTGGTACCGAAACGCGAAAATCGAACTCCAGCAATGTCGACATTCTATCGAAAGCGAAAGAGATGGGTATGAAGGTGTGGCAGTTGGAAAAATTACAACGCATTATGAATACCATGTACGATGTACCAAATGATCCACAACCTCAGGCTGGACAGAGCGCCCGGACAAGGGCGAGGGCATTGACAAAAGGGGAACCGGATGAGGACCTCTCCCGAATGCTCCACAATGAGCGAGTTCATGGACCTTCAGACCGAGATGCCACTGTTTCTGGTGAGATGACGGTTTTCAAGGGCCCGTACATTTACATCCGAGACCTGGAGGAAAGAACGAAGCCCATCATGGTCAAAGAATTCCCGAAGCCAGGAAAAGACGAACAGGGGATTTGGCCTCAATTTCAAGCCGTTTCAATAGGAAGATGTCCATTCATCCCTGAGCTCTACATTCCAGATCGACAAGACGTCGAGAAGGATAGGATGAAGAAGAACCAGGAGCCGCTTCCGCAGAAGGTAGAGACGCGTCCTGCAACACGGAGCCTTACTCCAACCGTCCCAGACGATGTTCGAGGCGAGAACCATAATGCCGTCGACCAATCCCAACGACGAGCATTGCAGGAAATAAACAACGAAGCAAAACCACACGTACCACACTTTGAGAAGCCTGCTACTGCCCAATTCTGCCCACCTCCCTGCAAGTTACGAAGCCCCTTGAAAACGGCGACCAAAGTCGTTCCTACAACGGCAAGACTTTTCGGCGGCGAGCCTGCAGCATCAGGCCTCCAACCGTCGAACATAACCTCCGCCATCCGCTCGCAGATGATCTCCTCCACCTCGGCCGCTCCCGGCGCCAAAGCAGGAACCAGCAAAGAAGTCCACGGTCTAAAACGCAAGGTGCTGGAGAAAAATGCAGGTCCCGCACCCACCACCATGCAAACACGGCAGAAGACGCAGGACTCCACCAATGCACGGGCTGAGAACACCATTCCTTACGCCAGACGTCCTCAAAAACAACCACTGGTGCACATCGCGGAGGAATCCTCTCACCCCGAGGAGACCGAAGATGTATGGCTAGCCGAAGACGTACGGACAGCCAAACTGGCATGTACCCGCAAAAAACCAGTCGAGAAACGGAATCCCAAATCGGGCTACTGCGAGAACTGTCAGGATAAATATGAGGATTTTGATGATGTAGGTTATCTCCCCAACCCCATCATTTGCCCCCATCATTTACTCTCACCTCCTATTACCCTACGATATCATACCATCTCAAACACTCCTACTCCCATCAAACCAAACCGCAAGGAATCCAGCCAGCTGACTCCCCATTCTCCTACAGCACATCCGCGAGCGTAAACATCGCAAGTTCGCCCTCACGTCCGACAACTGGAAAGAACTCGACAACCTCCTCGGGCGGCTGAGTCGGCAGCTTAGGGAACCACCTTCGTCTGATGAATTCTAAACCCACCCAACCCCACACCCCTACGCCCATCCAGGCCCACGATCTGGCACCCACGCTCCAGCATCACCTTTTGCATACTCCCTCATTCCTTTGGACCTTCAAACCGCGCGTCAAAAATGGCGGGGACGAGTGAAGGCGGGCCAGTCGTTCTTTTCTTTTTGCATTATACCATTCCACACAGCATCCCGTTGCACGGCACCCGGGCGAGCATTTGATCGTTAGCCAGTCCTTGGCCAGCTCTTTGCGTTTCCTGCATCCTGCATCCTGCATTGTGCGTGGCGGGTATGCTCGCACTAGCATTTTATATAGGCGCGTTTAGCGTGTATGTACCTCGACATTGTTGGCCGCGCTCTTCGGCTTGAGGGGGGATGGAGAGGGGTGAGGGGAGTTAGACGATTTGGAGTGGTGATGGGAGGGGAGGAGTATAGGGGAGATAGGAATGCAGTTTGAACCAAAGTTTTGGATGCGCCTTAAGTAGCAAGCAGTATTGCTTGTGTGCATTCAGTGCGTTTCCTGTCTCTGTGGGACGGTGTCCATAGCCCTCTACACGGCCTCAACGCCTCGCACCCGCTCTCGAAATAGCACCCACCGACTCCCGCAGCTGCAGCCCCTACTTATCAAGCACACCTTGAGCACAAAGCTGGCAACCGGAAACAAAGCACAGAAAATCATGACAAGCCCATCACCACCCCCACTCACAGGCTCATTACCCCCACAGCAGCATGAACAAAGCCATCCAGCACCACAACCAGCATCCTCCTTCCCCT
>JAABUQ010006029.1_pt1 | contig 18747 bp, 20 predicted proteins | sample 5560001 | NCBI WGS metagenome assembly JAABUQ01 (sample SAMN10711888, study PRJNA513371) | rock metagenome | isolation source: Antarctica rocks | place: Antarctica: Victoria Land, Finger Mt nord | collected 2015-12-18
TTGCGTTCAACATCCTCAAGGCCAACCAGACCGACACGCTCAGCCAGGACCGCTACCGCGCCGGTCTCGCAGGCATCAATAACCTGCTCTCACTCACCGTCATTCGGAAGCGTTGAACAGCCCTGACCAGGCCCTGCCCGCTCGCCCACGCGCTCACCACGCGCAGCGGCGACTGGTCACGCCCATGGTCGAACGAGCGCCGGATGGTCTTGCCGTCAATGGCAACCACCTCGCGCTCAAACCTGTCCGCGAGCGAGCCGACCCAGGCCGTGAACCCGGCCTCGAACGCATCGGGGTCGATCAGCATGAACACGCGCCGGAAGGTGTCGTGCGAGGGGATGCCGTTCGATAAATCCAGGAACGTCCTGAGCCAAGCCAGCTTATTGCGGCCATACAGCGCGATGTCGTCCCAGCTCTCGGCGCAGGCGATGACCGCGCATACCGCGATCACCAGCACCTCAACCAGGCGGTGCTCGACCTTGCCGGCGCAGCGCGGGTCCTCGACCGCAACAAGATACTGGCCCAGCTTCTCGATCGACACGCTTCGCTCCCCCGCAATCGCAAGGGCGCGTCATCATACGTCAGGGCGCGGCAGGCGAGGCAAATCTCATGCGTAGCCCCTGGCTCTGCGGCGCCGGCGAGTGGCTGGTCGAGAAGCATGGCGCCAAGACGCGCCGGTCCTGGCGCAAGCTGCACATCGGCCTGGATGCCGACACCGGCCAGATCGTCGCGGCGGCGCTGACCACGAAGGAGATCGATGACGGTTCTCAGGTCGGACCCTTGCTCGATCAGGTCGCGGGACCCGTGGCGTCGTTCACCGCCGACGGCGCATACGACCAGGAGAGCGTTGCCGTCGCCGTCGCCGAGCGTCATCCTGAAGCGGCGATCATCGTGCCGCCGCGGTCCACGGCCGTGCCGAGCGAGACGGCCGAGACCGCACCCACGCAGCGCGACCGCCACCTGCAAGCCATCGCCGAGCACGGCCGCGCGGCTTGGCAGAGAGCCTCCGGCTACACGAAGCGGGCTCGCGCCGAAGCGGCCATAGGCCGGTTCAAGCAGGTGATCGGTGACGGGCTGCGCTCGCGCACGGACCAGCGCCGGGCGACCGAGGTGGATGTCGCCGTCCATGTCCTCAACTGCATGGTGGAACTCGGACGCCCGATCTCCGTCCGCGTCGCCTGAACCACAGCCGGGGCTGGGGAAGCTGCGCCCGCATCCCAGGTCCATGCAACACGGCTGCCGGCGCGCCCGTTCTAGACCCAGGCCGACGCCGCTGCGCGGATCGAGGCGGCGCTGCCCGGCCTCGGCGCGGGCGGGGCGGGGCTGGGGGCGTTCCTGCCCAGGATGCTGGCGGCCGGGGATCGTGGGCTGCGCTGCCGGGTCGCCGTCGCGAGCACCTTCGGCGCGGCCCTGGAACTGGCGCGCGTGGGTGCCATTGGCCTCGGGCAGGAAGGGGCGTTCGGGACGCTCGTGGTCGGGCCAGCAACCACGGCCCCGTGAGCTGTCCCCCAGCCGAAGGATTCAACTCGCCATGGACCAGCATCTTCCTACCACGCCGTCGTCGACGGCAGCCACACCGAGGTCCGGCGCGACCTGCTCTCCTTAGAGACATTCATCCCGGGCTGCATGCGCCCCGAGCCGACCGACCTCATCGTCGGCAGCTGTCGCGACACCGCGACCATGAGCGCCGCCATGGTGCGCCGCCTCAAGTTGGACCTGCGCCTGCTGGGCGAGCAGTTCCCGGAACACCAGGTCGAACCCATCCGTGTCACAGGTCTGACATAGTCACGCCGGCAACTTTGTCGTCGTCTCTGTCCCGGTACCCGGCGCAAGCCGCTCCGCGAACTCCTGCAGCTTGCCTATGATGTCATCGAAGCCTCGCAGCTCGTCCTTGCCGAGCGCCTGCACCAACTCGGCCTGCAGGGCATGCGCAAATGGAACAATCTGCCGATACATCGCGAACCCGCGCCGGCTCAGCTTGAGGCTGTGTGCCCGTTGATCGCCTGGTTGGGATGTGCGGGCAATCAGGCCCTTGTCCGCCAGGCGGATGGCGGCCCGGCTCACCTTCACCCGGTCCATCCGTGTCCGCCGGATGACATCTTGCGTCGATTGCGGCGAGCGCTCTCCGAGCACGGCCATCACGCGCCACTCCGGGATCGTGAGGCCGAACCGCTGCTCGTAGTGTCGAGCGAACGCCCGGCTGACGCTTTCGGCCAGGATGGAGAGACGATACGACAGGAAACCATCCAATGAGAGAGGGGCTGGCTCCTCATTCATGGCTTCGCGAATGGCGAATGGCTTTGCAGATGACATGTTTTCCTTGCCTTCTCGTTGGCCGGAGTGTTAGACCGCGATCATCTCATACGTGACGATATGAACAGGGGGAACGCAATGCAAAACAATTCTGCGCCGCGCCGGACAAAACGGTGCTCGATCAAACATCGTGCCGCACTGCTCGCCGCCGCCCTTGGCGCGACCACCTTGCCCGCGCAAGCCGATATCCCCGGTGGGGTCGTCAAGATTGGGGTATTGACCGACATGTCCGGCAGCACCACGGAGAACTCCGGCAAGGGCTCGGTGATCGCGGCCCAGCTCGCTGTGCAGGACGCCGGCGGAAAGGCCGGTGGCGCACCGGTCGAGGTCATCGCCGCCGACCATCAGAACAAGCCCGACGTGGCTTCGGCGATTACCCGCCAATGGCTCGACCGGGACAACGTGGCCGTCATCGTGGACTTGCCATTCACCCAGATCGCCCTGGCGGTTGCGGGCCTTGCCAAGGAGCGCGACCGGGCAGTGATGGTGGACGCCGCCGCATCGTCCGATTTGACCGGCCCGGCCTGCTCGCCTGTCCTGACCCACTGGACCGATGACACCTACGCCTTGGCGAACGGCACAGCGCGCGCCCTGACCAAGGCCGGGGGCAAGAACTGGTTCTTCATCACTGCCGACTACGCTTTCGGCCAAGCATTGCAGCGTGATGCGACGGCAGCGATCACCGCAGAAGGCGGGCGCGTCGTCGGATCGGTGCGCCATCCGCTGCCGAGCGCGGACATGTCGTCCTACATCACGCAAGCCATGTCGTCGGGCGCGCAAGTGGTCGGCCTTGCCAACGTGGGTACCGACACGAGCAACGCCATCAAGCAGGCGGCCGAGTTCGGCCTGGGCCAGAACGGTCAGACGCTGGCCGGACTCTTGGTATTCATCAATGACGTGCATGCGCTGGGCTTGCCGGCCGCCCAGGGATTGAACGTCACCTCCGGCTTCTATTGGGACCGCAATGACGCGTCGCGCCGCTTCGCCGAGCGGTTCCGAGCGCAGGCAGGCAAGGCACCGTCCAAGTCGCAGGCCGCAGTCTACGCCTCGGTCCGCCATTGGCTGCGTGCCGTCGACACGACGGGTAGCATCTCGGGTGCCGCGACCACGACGGCCATGAAAGCGTCCCCGGCCGAATACTTCGGCCAGATGGCAAAAGTGCGCGAGGACGGACGGGTCATGTACGACTTGGGCCTGTATCAAGTGAAGACCCCGCAAGAGAGCCACGGCGCCTGGGATTATTACCGCCAGGGCGCACAGATCCCCGCCGTCGAGGCATTCCGCCCTCTTGCGGAGGGTGGCTGCCCGATGATCATCGGAAAGTAGGACGGCCGCAGATCGAACTGGACAGCCAGACAAACAGCAGTCCGCAGCGGACGTAGAAGCAACAATGAGAATCCTGGGAGGCGATGTTGGACGCGATACAAGTTGACTACCAAAAACTGACATTCGACTATGGAAAAGCTCCGGACCATGACGCTCCGGGAGCACTGCATTATCCCGTGGTGGTGGTCGGTGCTGGGCCCGTCGGGCTGGCGACGGCGATCGACCTGGCGCAGCATGGCATTCCCGTGGTGCTGCTGGACGACGACGACCGCCTGTCTAGCGGCTCGCGCGCGATCTGCTTCGCCAAGCGCACCCTGGAGATCTTCGACCGCCTGGGGTGCGGCGAGCCGATGGCGGAGAAGGGTCTCGGCTGGAACACCGGCAAGGTCTTCTTCCGGGACGAGCTGGTCTACAGCTTCAACCTGCTGTCCGAGGCGGGCCACCACCGCCCCGCCTTCGTCAACCTGCAGCAATACTACGTCGAGGGTTACCTGTTCGACCGGGCGCAGGCGCTACCCAATCTCGACATCCGCTGGATGAGCCAAGTGGCTGGTGTGTCCCAGGCTGCGGACAGGGTGGAGGTGACGGTCAAGACGCCGGACGGAGAGTACCTCCTGCGCTGCGATTACCTGGTTGCCGCCGACGGAGGGCGGAGCCCAATCCGCAAGCTGCTTGGGCACGAGAGCAAGGGCCAGACCTTCCGCGACCGCTTCCTGATCGCCGATGTGCGCATGGAGGCGGATTTTCCGTCCGAGCGCTGGTTCTGGTTTGACCCGCCGTTTCACCCGAACCAGTCCGTGCTGCTGCACCGCCAGCCTGACAACGTGTGGCGCATCGACTTCCAGCTTGGCTGGGACGCCGACCCGGTGGCTGAGCGCCAGCCTGAACGCGTCATCCCTCGCGTGCAGGCGCTGCTTGGCAAGGATGTCGCATTCGATCTGGAATGGGTGAGCGTATACACGTTTGCCTGCCTCCGCATGCAGGCGTTCCGGGACGGGCGCGTACTGTTCGCGGGCGACAGCGCCCACGGTGTCTCGCCCTTCGGTGCCCGCGGCGCCAACTCCGGGGTGCAGGATGCGGACAACCTGGCCTGGAAGCTCCGTCTCGTGCTGGAGGGCCAGGCGCCGGACCGGCTGCTCGACACCTACGCCAGCGAACGCGAGTTCGCCGCTGACGAGAACATCCTCAATTCCACTCGCAGCACCGACTTCATCACGCCCAAGAGCGAGGTGAGCCGCACCTTCCGCGATGCGACGCTGCAACTCGCCAGGGACTGCGCCTTCGCGCAGCGCCTGGTGAACAGCGGCCGGCTGTCCACTCCCTCCACCCTCGTCGGTTCCCCGCTGAACACGCCAGACGAGGACGCGTTCGAGGGCACGATGGTCCCGGGCGCGCCCTGTACCGATGCCCCGGTCCGCGTGAGCGGGCGAGAGGGTTGGCTGCTGGAGCAGGTCGGGGGGGGCTTTACGCTTCTGCATTTCGGCAATGGCGCCGAACTTCCGGCCGAACGGCTGCACGCGTTCCAGATGCTTCGCGGGCAGGCAGTCCCGGTCCACGCCGTGATCGTAGAGCCGAGTGGGGTCAAACCCCGCTCGGTGGACGGGCTCCTCGTGCTGGAGGAGGACGGCCTGGTGACGCAGCGCTTCGATGCGTGCTCTGGCACCACCTATCTGCTGCGCCCCGACCAGCATGTTTGCGCCCGTTGGCGGAGCTTCGACCTCGGCAAGGTTCAGGCCGCACTTGCCCGCGCAACCTGCAACGCGTGACCGAGGTGGGCACCGTGCTCAATACCGAACCCAACATCGCCAGTCCCGACGACTTCTACGAGGCGCTGATCGACGCGCATCGCGACCTCACGCCCGAGCAGAGCGCCTTGCTCAACGCCAAGCTCATCCCGCTGCTCGCCAACCACGTCGGCGACCTCGGCGTCTTGCGCGAAGCCATGACGAAGGCGCGCAAGGGCATCACGCCGGCGGGCGAGGACGCCACGATGCGCGCGGTGGCTTGAGATCTCGAAGCGGAAAGGACACGCGATGCGATTGCACGGCTACTTCCGGTCCTCGGCGGCTTGGCGAGTACGGGCTGCCCTCAACCTCAAGGGTCTCGCGGTGGAGCACGCCTTCCACCACCTGCGCCATGGCGGACAGCGGGCGCCGGAGTATCTGCAGTTGAACCCGCAGGGTCTGGTGCCCGCGCTGGAGACCAATGAAGGCGCCGTGCTCACCCAGTCGCTGGCGATCTGCGAGTGGCTGGAAGAGACGCATCCCGAGCCGCGGCTGCTGCCGGGCAGCGCGCTTGAGCGCGCGCGCATCCGTGCTTTCGCCCTCGCCATCGCCTGCGACATCCATCCTGTGCAGAACTTGAAAGTGCTCGCCCGGCTGCGCGCGGTGCCACTGGCCGAAGCCGAGGCAACGGGCTGGGCACGCTGGGTCATGCAGGATGGGCTGGCGGCCTGTGAAGCTCTGCTCGCCGATGTCTCCGGCCCATTCTGCTTTGGGCAAGCGCCGACGCTCGCTGACCTCTGCCTGGTGCCGCAGTTGTTCAACGCGCGCCGTTTCGGATGCGACCTGCAGAGCCTGCCTCGCCTGCTCGCGGCCGAGGCCGCGTGCAATACCTTGCCGGCCTTCGCCCAGGCTGCCCCAGACCAACAGGGCGATGCGGAATAACCGCCCTACGCCGACCACCACAACCCAGAAAGAGAGAAAGATCATGTCCGGTTTCGCCAGCACGACAGACCTTGCAGACAAGAACATCTCGTTCGAGGAGCTTGCCCCAGGCCTGTATGGCTACACGGCCGAGGGCGACCCGAACTCCGGCATCGTGATCGGCAACGACAGCGTGCTGGTGGTGGACGCGCAGGCCACGCCGACCATGGCGCACGACGTGATCACCCGCATCCGCACGGTCACGGACAAGCCGATCAAGCACGTCGTGCTCAGCCACTACCACGCGGTACGGGTGCTCGGTGCATCGGGCTACGAGGGCGCGGAGGTCATCGCCTCCGACGTAACACGGGACATGATCGTCGAGCGTGGCCAGCAGGACATGGACAGCGAGATCGGCCGCTTTCCCCGGCTGTTCCGCGGCAAGGAAAGCATCCCCGGCCTGACCTGGCCGCACGTGACCTTCCACAAGCGGATGACGCTGTGGATGGGGCAGCGCGAGGTGCAGATCATCCATATCGGACGGTCCCATACGGCGGGCGACACGGTGGTGTGGTTGCCCAAAGAGCGCGTGCTGTTCGCCGGCGACACGGTGGAGTTCGGCGCCACCCCCTATTGCGGCGACGCGCATTTCGCCGACTGGCCCGGCACGCTGGAGGCCGTCCGCGCCCTGAAGGCCGAGAAGCTGGTGCCAGGTCGCGGCCGCAGCCTGCTGAACGCGGCCGAGGTCGAGGAGGGCATCTCAGGCACCTCCAGTTTCACCTCCGACCTGTTCGCCATTGCGAAGCGCGCCGCCGCCGCCGGCAAGGACCTGCACGCGACCTATGAGGAGGCCATGGCGGCCATGCGTCCGAAATACGGCCACTGGGTCATCTTCGAGCACTGCATGCCGTTCGACGTTTCCCGCGCCTATGACGAGGCGAAGGGGCTCGATACCCCGCAGATCTGGACCGCCGAGCGCGACGTGGAGATGTGGCGCTCGCTGGAAGGCAAGCAGCCCATGAAGTCGGCCGAGGTGCACAGCTGAGCGCAACCCCAACCAGGAGGATGTAGCATGAACGTTTCCGTCCGACCCGGTATCGCCGCCGGCTCGACCACAGCGCAGGACGCCACCACCTACCTCTCAGGCTTCGGCAATGGCTTCGAGACCGAGGCGCTGCCCGGGGCACTGCCGGTGGGCCGCAACTCGCCGCAGAGGTGCCCGTACGGGCTCTATGCCGAGCAACTCAGCGGCTCACCGTTCACTGCGCCGCGCGCCAGCAACGAACGGTCCTGGCTGTATCGCATCCGTCCGACCGTAACGCATTGGGGCCGCTTCAAGAAGGTCGATGCCGGCCTGTGGCGCACGGCTCCTTGCGCCGAGGGCGATACCCCGCTGGCTCCGATACGTTGGGACCCGATCCCATTGCCGAGCGAAGGCGTCTCTTTCCTGGACGGCATTCGCACCATCACAACCGCCGGCGACGGTGGAACGCAGGCGGGGATGGGCGCGCATGTCTACCTGATCACCCGCTCCATGCAGGACGAGTATTTCTACAATGCCGATGGCGAGATGCTGTTCGTGCCCCAGCAGGGCAAACTGCGGCTGTGGACCGAGTTCGGCATCATCGACATTAAACCTGGCGAGGTCGCCGTCATCCCTCGCGGCGTCAAGCTCCGCGTGGAGCTGCGCGGCGGTCCGGCCCGCGGCTATCTTTGCGAGAACTACGGCGGTGCTTTCACCTTGCCGGAGCGCGGCCCGATCGGCGCCAACTGCCTGGCCAACCCGCGCGATTTCCTGACCCCCACAGCCGCCTTCGAGGATCGGGACGCGCCGGGCCAGATGTATGTGAAGTGGAGCGGGGCGCTGTGGTGCACCGAGCTGGCGCACTCGCCCTTGGACGTGGTGGCCTGGCACGGCAACTACGCGCCGTACAAGTACGACCTACGCCGGTTCTCGCCGGTTGGCCCGATCCTGTTCGACCACGCGGACCCCAGCATCTTCACCGTGCTGACCTCGCCGTCCGAAACGCCGGGCACGGCCAACATCGACTTCGTGATCTTCAGCGACCGCTGGCTGGTGACGGAAAACACCTTCCGCCCGCCCTGGTATCACATGAACGTCATGAGCGAGTTCATGGGCCTGGTCCACGGCGTCTACGACGCCAAGACCGGCGGCGGCTTCGTGCCCGGCGGCATCAGCCTGCACAACACCATGCTGCCGCACGGACCGGACATGGACGCGTTTGAGACGGCCAGCAACGCGGCTCTCGCGCCGCACAAGCTGGACGGCACGCTGGCCTTCATGTTCGAGACGCGCTTCCCGCAACACGTCACCCGCTATGCCGCCGATGCCCCGCAGTTCCAGCAGGATTACGGCGCCTACGGACGCGACCTGAAGAAGCACTTCGACCCTACTAAGCCATAGGCCAACCGGACGGGGTCGCGGACTCCACCCATGGCACCGTCTCGTCCGTGCCAGGCCCTTGCCTGTCCGGCCTCCTGCTCCAAATTGGATCACAGCCATGCCAGACCTCGACGCAACCCATAACCCCGAGCTGCGGAGTTGGGTCGCTTCCGCCCAGGGCCACGATAATTTTCCGATCCAGAACCTGCCCTTCGGCGTGTTCTCCCCGCTTGCAGGCGCGCCGCGCGGCGGGATCGCGATCGGGGACCATATCCTCGACCTGCACGCCCTGCACGAGGCCGGGCTGCTGGACGACGAAGCCCAGGCAGCCTGTCACGCCTGCATAGGACCGACGCTCAATGCTTTTCTCGCCCTCGGCACCGGACCACGTCGGGCGCTACGCGACGCAGTCAGCGCCCTGCTGGCCGAGGGCGCGGAGCAGCGGCCCGAGCTGCTGCATGGGGCCACGGACTGTATGCTGTATATGCCGGCGCAGGTGGGCGACTACACCGATTTCTACGTCGGCCTCCACCACGCGACCAACATCGGCAAGCTGTTCCGGCCCGACAATCCGCTGCTGCCCAACTACAAATGGGTGCCGATCGGCTATCACGGCCGGGGGTCCTCGCTGCGGCCCTCGGCGAGCGAGGTGCGCCGCCCGAACGGCCAGCGCAAGTACCCCGATAGGGCGGACCCAAGCTTCGGCCCCTGCGAGCGGCTGGACTACGAGCTCGAGCTGGGCATCTGGGTGGGACCCGGCAATGCGCTCGGCGCGCCGGTCCCGGTTGGGCAGGCGCACGAGCACATCGCCGGCTACTGCCTGTTGAACGACTGGTCGGCGCGGGACTTCCAGGCTTGGGAATACCAGCCGCTGGGCCCGTTCTTGTCCAAGAACTTTCACTCGACCATCTCGCCTTGGATCGTCACGCCCGAGGCGCTCGCTCCCTTCCGCACGGCCCAACCGAAGCGGCCGGAGGGCGACCCAGCGCCATTGCCCTATCTGCTGGACGACGCCGACCAGCAAGGGGGTGCGCTCGATCTGGAGCTGGAGGTGCTGCTGCTCACGCAGGACATGCGCAAGCAGGGCATGGCACCGCATCGTCTCTCCCTTGGCAGCACGGTGAACATGTATTGGACCCCGGCACAGCTGCTGGCCCACCACGCATCGAATGGATGCAACCTGAACCCGGGCGACCTCTTCGGCTCGGGCACTATCTCCTCGCCGACGCCGGACGGCTACGGCTCCTTGCTGGAAATCACGCAAGGAGGCCGCGAGCCCATCACGCTCCCTTCCGGGGAGACGCCCCGCTTCCTGGAAGATGGGGACGAACTCATTCTGCGTGCCCGCGCGCGGCGGAATGGCTTCGCCTCGATCGGCTTCGGCGAGTGCCGCGGTGCCATTCTGCCAGCCCTGCCCAGATGAGCCGGCCGGAGCCAACCCACGACATCCCAGTCTCGTTCCGGTCAACCTGCCAACGTCGTGCCATTCCCTGACATGGGGCGCTGTGGATTGATCGACAGCTGCCGCGGTCGTACATGGGTTGTAAGGGTCCGGGTCCGCAGCCGATCCTGACCGATGCGCATCAGCGCGCGCTCGGTCAGGTGGCGATAAGTTGAACTGCGCCTTGTCAGCGCGGTGGCGCGGGACGGGGCGACCAAACTTGGCCGGACATCGTGCGCTGGCCGCTGCTGTCGCTGGTGGCGGCGTTCAGCTCACCGCCTGCTCGCTCAGCAGCCGGGCCGGGACGCCCACCAGCAGGACGACGCCGCCCAAGGTTATGATGCCGGCCGAGATCAGCAGCCCCAGGCTCAGGCTGCCGGTGCTGACCCGGATCCAGCCGAGCATCGCGGGCGACAGGGCCGCGGCCGTGGAGCCTATGGCCGTGACCACCGCAATGCCCCCGGCCTTCGCACGGTCGGACAGGTACACGGACGGGACCGACCAGAACACCGTCAGCCCGCAGTAATGCCCCACCGTCATCAGCGTGATCAGCGCCACCGTGAGATAGGGGCGGCCCACCGTGAACGCCAGCGCCACCAGGGCGCCCGCCGCCACGAACTCCGAGCAGGCGGCGTGCCAGCGGCGCTCCAGCGTGCGGTCGGAGTGGGCACCCACGACGAGGCACGCGACGATGCCCACCAGGGGGGCGATGGCGCCGAGCAGCCCCACGTCGAGCACGTTGTTGACCCCGGACTGGCTGATCAGCAGCGGCGACCAGAACGAGACGGTGTTGGCCAGCGTGTAGGTGCCGCAGCCGACCAGGCCCAGCACATAGACCCGCGGATCGCGCAAGGCCTGTAGCACCGCACCGTGCCGTGGGGCCCCCGCGACATCCAATTCGGCGCTGCGGTCCTGCTTGGAGGACTGCTCCGCGGCCAGGTCGGCCATGACCATGGCCTTCTGCACAGGGCTCAGCCAGCGCGCGTCGCCGGGGCGGTCGTCCAGCACGGCGAACACGGCGGCGCCCAGCAGGACGGAGGGGATGCCTTCCAGCAGGAACATCCACTGCCAGGCGTGCAGGCCGCCGACGCCCGGAAAGGTGTGCAGGATCCAGCCCGACAGCGGCGAGCCGACGATGCCTGACAACGGCAGACCGAGGAAGAACAGTGCCGTCATGCGGGTGCGCCGGGCCGAGGGGAACCAATAGGTGAGATACAGCAGGATCCCCGGGAAGAACCCGGCCTCTGCTGCCCCCAGCAGGATGCGCGCGGCATAGAACTCCCACGGCGTGGTGACGAACATTGTGCAGATGGAGACCAGGCCCCACAGCACCATGATGCGCAGCAGGGTGCGCCGCGCGCCGATGCGGTCGAGCAGGATGTTGGACGGCACCTCGAACAGGATGAAGCCGACGAAGAAAAGGCCGACGCCGATGCCGTACACCGCCTCGGAAAAGCCGAGGTCGGTGCGGAACTGGAGCTGGGAGATGCCGATGTTGGTGCGGTCGATGTAATTGACAACGTAGCACAGGATCAGCAGCGGCATGAGGCGCAAGGCGATGGTGCGGTAGGTGGCGTCGCAGTCGCGGGCCACCGTCCCGTCCCTGTCTGCCACGCCCACATCCGCCATGCCGCACCCCCCGTAGGCCCGGCTGGCGCATAGCCCCGGACCTTGTTGCTCCTATCAACACCTGGTCCTTCAACGGGAGTCAACAGGTTCGTGTTGACTGAATCAACATGCGCGCCTAAGGCCTGTGGCGCTGGACGGGAGGGCATGCATGGCCGAGGGCGTTGTGATCTGCGAGTGCTTCGCCCGCGACGGCCTGCAGCACGAGCCCGACCCGGTGCCCACAGCGGACAAGGTCGCGGCCATCGACGCCTTCACCCAGGCCGGCTTCCCGCGCATCGAAGCGACTAGCTACAGCCATCCCGGCCGGGTGCCCGCGTTCGGCGACGCATCCGACGTGCTTGCCGACATCACGCGGCGGCCGGGCGTCCACTACAAGGCGACCTGCCCGAATCTCCGCGCCATCGCCCGCGCGCTGGCGGATTTGGATGCCGGGCACGGGGCCACGGAGCTGAGCCTGCTGGTCTCGGCCACCGAGGGCCACACCGCGCGCAACCTGCGCACGACGCGCGAGGCGCAATGGGTGGCGGTGGCCGAAATGGCGCGGCTGGCGGCCGGGCGGTTCCGGCTGGTGGGCGTCGTGTCAATGGCGCTGGGCTGCCCGTTCGAGGGCGAGGTCGATCCCGGCGCCGTGGTCGCCGCCGCGCAGCGGTTCGCCGGGCTGGGGGTGGAGCTACTGTCGGTCGGCGACACGACGGGCCTCGCCACCCCCGGCCGCGTGCGCCACCTGTTCCGCCGCCTGGCCAACGAGGCGCCGGGGATCGTCCCCGTGGCGCATTTCCACGACACCCGCGGCACCGGACTCGCCAACTGCATGGCGGTGCTGGACGCGGGGTGCCGGCATTTCGACAGCGCGTTCGGCGGCGTGGGCGGCCACCCGTCGCAGATCGAGTACGGCGGCGGCTATACCGGGAACGTCGCGACCGAGGACCTGGTCAACCTGCTGGAGGCCGAGGGTGTGCCCACCGGCCTCGACCTCGATGCGGTGATGGCGGCGTCGCGCCTGTGCGAGCGCATCCTGGGCCGCACGCTGGATGCCAAGGTCGGGCGGTCGGGCTACGGCCTGCTGCCTGCGCGGGAGGCGGCGCATGTCTGACGCGACGCTGGGGGCCCTGATGCTGCGGGAGGACCGGGGCGCCGTCCGCATCCTGCACATGAACCGGCCCGACAAGCTGAACGCCCTGAATACGCCGTTGACCCAGGCCCTGCTGAACTCCTTGCAGGAGGCGGACGCCGATCCCGCGGTGCGCGCCGTCGTGCTCGCGGGCGTGGGGCGCGGCTTCTGCGCCGGCGCGGACCTGGCCGAGTTCAGGGATCTCACGCCCGACCGCCAGCGCTTGGTTACGGCGCGGGCGGATCTCACCTGCCGTACGCAATCGGCGTTGCAGAAGATAGGCAAGCCCGTCGTGGGCGCCGTGCACGGCTCGGCCATCGGCGGTGGCGCCGGGCTGGCCATCGGTTGCGACATGACGGTGGCGGCGACCGACCTGAAGTTCGGCTACCCGGAGCTGAAGCACTCCATCGTCCCCGCGCTGGTGATGACGGGGCTGCAACGGCACCTGGGGCGCAAGGCCGCGTTCGAGATGATCAGCCTGGGCCGCCTGATCGGGGCGGAGGAGGCGCGGGCGCTGGGTCTGGTCAACCGCGTGGTCCCGCCCGAACGGCTTGAGGCGGAGGCGATGGGCATCGCGGAGGTCTGGGCGGCGGCGAACCCCATGGCGATGGCGGCCGCGAAACGCCTGTTCTACCGCGTGGCCGACCTGCCGTATGACGCGGCCATGGCCGCGGGCCAGGACGTCAACACCATCATGCGCGGCTTCCGCCCATGAGGCCGCTAGACGGCCTGCGCGTGCTGGACTTCTCCCGCGTGCTGGCCGGGCCGTTCGCGACGCAGGTGATGGCCGAGCTGGGCGCCGAGGTCACGAAGGTTGAACGCCCCCGCGGCGGCGACGAATCCCGCGGTTTCGAGCCGCAGCTCCCCGGCGGCGAGAGCGCCTACTTCTTCGCGCTCAACCGCGGCAAGAAATCCGTCACCCTCAACCTGAAAGCCCCACGCGGCCGCGCCATCGCCCGCGACCTGGCAGCCCAGGCCGACGTCGTCGTCGAGAACTTCCTGCCCGGCGAGATGACGCGCCACGGCCTCGACTACGCCACGCTATCGGCGCTCAACCCGCGCCTGGTCTACGTCTCCAACACCGGGTTCGGGCAGACGGGGCCATACCGCGACCGCCCCGGCTACGACACGGTGTTCCAGGCGCTGTCCGGCGTCATGACGCTGACGGGCTACCCGGACGGGCCGCCCGCCAAGGTGGGCCTGCCGTTTGCGGACCTGACCTCCGGCCTGTGGATCGCCATCAGCGCGCTGACCGGCCTGGTCGGGCGGGCCGCGACCGGGCACGGCTGCTACGTGGACCTCGCGATGATGGACGTGCAGACCAGCCTGCTGACCATCGCCGCCGCCCGCCTGTTCGCACTCGACGAGGACCCGCAGCGCGTGGGCACCGAACACCCCGGGCGCGTGCCCTCCGCCGCCTTCGCCTGCCGGGACGGGTCCATGCTGCACATCAGCGGCAGCGACCAGCATTGGCCGGCCGTGTGCGCGGCGCTCGGCCTCGACGACCTGGCGGCCGATCCGGCGCTACGCCTCAATGCCGGGCGCGTAGCGCAGCGGGACCGGATCATGGTGGCGATGCGCGCCAGTGCCGCGAGCCGGGACCGGGCGGCGCTGGCCCTGGCGCTGCGGGCGGCGGGCGTGCCGGCGGGGGAGGTGAACAGCGTGCGCGACATCCTGAACGACGAGCACATCCGGGCGCGCGGCATGGTGGCGGGCTTCGACCACCCGACCGCCGGGCCGTTCCCGGCGTTGCGCAACCCGCTGCGCTTCCAGGGCCACGACGACCCCTCGCTCGGCACCCCGCCCGTCCTTGGCGCGGACACGGACGCGGTGCTGGGGGGCCTGGGCCTGACCGCCGACGACATCCATGCGCTGCGGGCGGAGGGGGCGATATGACAGCGGACCCTGTGCTGCTGCGGCACGATGGCGCCGTCGCCCGCGTCACGCTCAACCGGCCCGGCGCCCGCAACGCGCTGGACCTGGCGATGTGCGTGGCGTTGCGCGACGCCTTCGTGGTCCTTGACGCCGACGCCACGGTCCGTGTCGTGTTGCTGGACGCGAACGGCTCCGTGTTCTGCGCCGGCGCCGACCTGAAGGAGCGCCGGGGCTGCGACGACGCGTGGGTCCGCGCCCGCCGCCTGGCCGCCTTTGCCGCCTACGAGGCCATCGAGCGGTGCAGCAAGCCCGTGGTGGCAGTGCTCGATGGCCCCGTGATCGGCTCGGGCGGGGAGATGGCGATGGCGTGCGACTTTGCCGTCGCCAGCCCGGCCGCCAGCTTCCGCTTCCCCGAGCCGCAATGGGGCACGGTGGGCGCCACGCAACGGCTGCAACGGGTGATCGGCAAGCGGCGCGCGAAGGAGCTGCTGTTCACGGGCCGCACGATGCCTGTGGACGAGGCGCTGGGCCTGGGCCTGGTCGCGCGTGTGGCCGACGACGTGGCGGCCCTGGCGGACGAGGTCGCGGCCAGCATCGCGAAGGCCCCCCCGCTTGCGATGGCGCTGACGAAGCAGGCCGTGGATCTCGGCGAAGAGGCCGCGCTGACGACGGGCATCCGCATCGAGCTGGCGCAGATCGAGCGCGTGCTGGCGGACGGCGCCTGGCGCGACGGGGTGGAGGCGTTCGGCCGTACGGCACGGGTGCCGTAGATGGAGCGCATGGGGTGTCCCGCGACCGTTGCCGCCGCCGTGGCCCGCGCCGCCTTTATCGCGCCGGACGTGGAGGCCATCGTCGCCCCGGACGGGCGCCTGACCTTCGCGGCGCTGGCGGACGAGGTGGCCGTCCTGCGCGCCTCGCTGGTGGCGGCCGGGGTGCGGCGGGGCGAGCATGTGGGCCTGTGCCTGGGCAACGGCGTGCGCTGGGTGGCATTGTTCCTCGCGCTGGGCTCCATGGGCGCCGTCACCGTCCCGGTCAACACCCGCTTCTGGGCGGACGAACTGGGCTATTGCCTGCGCCAGTCCCGCGTGCGGCGGCTGTTCACGGCCGACCGGGTGCTGCGCGTGGACGTCGTCGCCATGCTGCGCGCGATCTGCCCCGGGATCGGCACGCACCTGCCCCATGCGGCGCTGCCCAGCCTCGAACAAGTCGTCGTGCTGGGCGACGACGTGCCAGCCGGGTGCGTGCCGTTTGCGGCCTTCCGCCAGCCTCATGCGCCGCCCACGCTCCCCGCCTGCGCGCCCGATGACGTGCTGCTGATCCAGTACACCTCCGGCACCACGTCGTTCCCCAAGGGCGTGCTGCTGACCCACGCCAACATGCTATGCAACGCCTTCGTCTCCGGCGGGCGCATCGGGTTCCGCATCGGCGACCGGTACCATTCCGCCCGGCCATTCTTCCATGTGGCAGGCAGTACCCTCTCGGTTCTGTCGGCCCTGTTGCACATGGCGACGCTGGTCACGATGGACCGTTTCGAGCCCGGCGAGGCCTTGCAGCTCATGGAGACCGAATGCTGCACGCATTTCTCCGGCAACGACACCATGGTGCTGATGCTGCTGTCCCACCCCAGCCTGGCCGAGCGCCACCTAATGCTGCGCGGGGCCTGGGCGGCGGCGTCCCCCGCCGTCATGCGCCGCATCGCGGACGAGCTGGGCGCCCGGGAATGCGTGGCGGGCTACGGCCTGTCGGAAGCGTCGCCCAACGTCGCGCAGTCCTGCTGGTGGGAGCCGGAGGAGGTCCGCCTGGGGTCCCGCATGAAGCCGCAACCGGGGCTTGAGCTGCGCATACGTGCGGCGGACGGGACGGACCAGCCCCCCGGCGAACCCGGCCAGATCATGGTGCGCGGCTGGAGCGTGATGCGCGGCTACTTTGACAAGCCCGGGGAGACCGCCGCCGTGCTGGGCAGCGACGGCTGGCTCGCGACCGGGGACCTGGGCGCGCTGGATACCGACGGGCGGCTGCGCTTCCTGGGCCGGCTGAAGGACATCGTGCGCGTGGGCGGCGAGAACGTATCGCCTGCCGAGGTTGAGGACGTGCTGCACACCCACCCCGCGGTGCGCCAGGCGGCCGTGGTCGGCGTGCCGGACCCGCGGCTAATGGAGGTGCCCGCCGCCTTCGTGATCGCCAACGGCGGCATGGCGTGCAAGCCCGATGCGGTCATGGCTTGGTGCCGGGAGCGGATGGCGGGCTTCAAGGTGCCGCGCCACGTCTGGGTGGTGGACAGCTTCGAGGCGATCGGCATGACCGCGAGCGCGAAGGTGCAGAAAAAGCTGCTGGCGGCGCACGCGCGGCGGCTGCTGGGATTGCCGGCATGAGGATCGAAACGGGTGTGACGCGGCTGGTGGGGATCGACCTGCCGATCGTGCAGGCGGGCATGTCGTGGGCGTCGTCCAGCTCGGCGTTGCCACTGGCGGTGGCGCGGGCTGGGGGGTTGGGGGTGATCGCGGCCGGGCCGATGCGGGCGGACGGGTTGCGGCGGGCGATCGCGGAGGTCCGGGCTGGTACGGACCGGCCTTTCGCGGTCAACATGCCGCTGTACCGGAAGGGCGCCGACGAGATACTCGACATGTTGCTGGAGGCGCGGGTGCCCGTGCTGATCGCGTCGCAGGGGGGGCCGAAGCGGTACCTGGATCGGTTCAAGGCGGTGGGGACGGTGTGCCTGCATGTGGTGGCGGACGCGGAGCATGCACGGAAGGCGGCGAGGGCCGGGGTCGACGGCCTGGTGGTGGTGGGCGGCGAGGCAGGGGGGCACCCGCCGGAGCACCTGGTTTCGACCCTGGTTGTTGTGCGGGCGGTGGTGAAGGCGTTGCCGGGGATGCCGGTGGTCGCCTCGGGCGGGTTTGCGGATGGGGCGGGGCTGGCAGCGGCGCTGGCGCTGGGGGCGGGTGCGGCCAACTTCGGTACCCGGTTCCTGGCGACGCCCGAGGCGACGGTGCATGCCGCATACAATTAGGCCGTGCTGGACGCGGGGATCGACGGGACGCGAACGGTGGGGCAGGGGCTCGGCATGATCCGCGCGATCGCCAACCCGTTCACCGAGCGCATGGTGGCGCTGAAGGGAGCGGCGGCGGACATCGAGGAGCGGCGGGTGGCGTTCGGGGCGGGGACGTTGCTGATGGCTGCGCTGCATGGCGACGTGACGGACGGGAAGATCGAGGCAGGGCAGTCCGCCGGGCTCGTCGATCACTTGGTGCCGGCGGGGGCGTTGGTCGGGCGGATTGCCGCCGAGTACCTGGCGGCGGTGGCGGCGATGCCGCGTGGGTCGTCGTGATGCGGTTGTTCGGGGCGATGCTGTTGGGCGTGGTGCTGTCGGGAGTGGTGCTGATGTCGGGTTCGGCCCATGCCGCGGGTCCCGTGCGGAGCGTTGTGGAGGCGGGGCCGGCGCAGATCACGGTGCTGTCAGAAGGGGCCGGGCCGCTGGTGGTGATGCTGCCGTCGCGGGGGCGCGATTCCGAGGATTACGGGGAGGTCGCGGCGGCGATCGCCGGGGAGGGGTTCCGCGTGCTGCGGCCGCAGCCGCGGGGGATGCTGGGCAGCACCGGGCTGATGGCCAGGATCACGCTGCATGACCTGGCGGCGGACGTGGCTGCCGTCATCCGTGCGGAGAACGATGGTCAGGCTGTCATCGTCGGGCATGCGTACGGGAACTGGATCGCGCGGATGACCGCGGTGGACAGCCCTTCGCTGGTGCGGGGCGTGGTGCTGGCGGCCTCGGCCGCGAAGAGCTATCCGGCGGAGCTGAGCGTCGCGGTGACGCGCTCGGCCGACATGTCGCTGCCGGAGGCGGAGCGGCGGCAGGCGTTGCAGAACACCTTCTTCGCTTGACTTTGGCCATTTCCGGTCATGCGCTGATCCAGAAGTGCGGCTCTGAGGCGATGTGGTCGAGGGCTGCGTCGAGGGGCATGGTTGCTATGCCGAACGGCCCTGAGGCGCCCCAGCGCTGGCC
>JAABUQ010006030.1_pt1 | contig 18746 bp, 18 predicted proteins | sample 5560001 | NCBI WGS metagenome assembly JAABUQ01 (sample SAMN10711888, study PRJNA513371) | rock metagenome | isolation source: Antarctica rocks | place: Antarctica: Victoria Land, Finger Mt nord | collected 2015-12-18
TTGACTGCGGAGGCGATGCCCCCACACGATCCCGCCCTGCGCTCCACCCGCTCCGCGAATACTCCGGAAGCATGGGACGAAGCCGCGTGCTGGCTCACGGCGCGCGATGCCGCTATACTTGCACCGGGGGAATGATGGGGCCGGATGAAGGATGCAAAGGGTATATGAGCACAGAGACGGTGCGGAATTACCGCAAGTTCATGGTAGATGAGGCGTTGGAACCGTCCCTGTTGCCCTCGGCGACTTGGGACGATCTCTTCGAGACGTACCAGAAGACGCCGGGAAATTTTTATCGGGGCTTCGAGAAGATGGGCGTCTTGCAGTACGACGTGGAGCAGATGCAGGCGGCGGACGAGGCCGAAGGGAAGCCGCTCGACTCAGATGAAGCGGCGCGGTCAGTGCTGTTCGAGGTGATTGACGAACTCGGCAACGATACCTGGTGGCAAAGAGCGATGGCGCTCGTAGAGGAAGATTGCCGCCGCGATGTCGCCGCACATCCTGGCAATTACGCCTGCTGGCTCGATGCGGTGTACGATGAACAAGAAACGCGCGGCTGGCACCCCTACTGGGAGCCGAACCGCTGGCTCAGTCGGTGAAAATGAAGAAAGAGCGATGCGCGGTGAGCAAGTATAGCTTGACTTACCGCGTATCGTTCTTTGCTTGTTGCTCGTTGCGTGCGATTTAGCGTTAGCGGACAGAGCGGTAGTCGCGGCGGGATTCACGGACGCCGCGCGAGGGGCCACCAAGCAATATCCCAAGCAACGACACGAGCAGCCACGCCAATAGCGCGTACACGATCATTGCCACGAGCGTCACCGGCTCGAACACTGCTCCGCCACTCGCAGCGGAACCGAAAATACCACGAAACGGTGCCACGAGTGGCTCAGTCGTGCCATAGATAAAGCTGGCGAAGCCATTGCCTGCGTTCGCGCCTGTCAGCTTAAAGAAGAAACGCAAGCCGAGGTCTATAAGGAACAGGCCGGCGATAAACCAGATCACCCGCTGGCTCGTGTCCAGCGCGGTGAATCGGCCGGCAGATTCGTCTTCCACCACGCGCTCGCTGTACACGGCATTTTGTGGCGCCGCGTACGTCTGCTCGACAACCTGCTCCTGTTGCACGTAGCCGGGGCCGTCTGTCACCGTGCGCCGCTCGTCCACAACGCGCCGGTTCACTGGGGGCATTCCCTGACGATTCACGATCTGCTCGTTTGTTTCGTACGTCATCGGTGCATCTCCTTTGGTGATCCTTGTGAGTCAGCAGCGCACCGTGGTGGCCAACCGACCCATTCATCTACCGATCATAAAGCAAACGCCATGCCACGCCGATTATGACGAGTGACGTGGGGCACCGAGACTACATTTACTCTGTGCTACGTCTCAGAGACGCCGAGGTAGTGCCACGCGGTTGCCACGGCGACCTGTGTGTAGAGAATAATGCCCTCGATGTCAGCGGATTCGTCGTTGTTGTGCGCGCCACTGCGGGCGGCGTCCGCATCGGGGTGGCCGGGGGTGTAGCCATAGGCATGAACGCCGAGGGGGCGCAGCAGGCGGCTATCGGTGAAGCCAAAGGTGAGCGTGGGAATGAACGTTACTCGGTCGTAGCCGTACCGGCGCAGAACGAGGCGCGTCGCTTCCTGAAACGCAGCGACGCAGGGGTCGTCCTGTGGCGAGGCGTTGGAGACGGCGGTAGTTCGTACCTCGAACTCGACGTTCGTAAGGCCGTCGAGGATATGCGCGAACTCCTGCGCGATGTAGTCCGCATCCTGCGACGGCAGGGTGCGCACATCGCAAACGACCGTCGCCCGCTCCGCGATGCTGTTCGACTTCACGCCCGCTTGAATCATTGAGACGCCGATGGTCATCCGTGAGAGGGCACGCAGGGTGGAGGCGAGCGCCACGTCTCGCGCCTCCACCTGCGTGATGATGCGCGTCACGTTATCGTTCGTGACCGGCTCCGTGATTCCGGCGAGCGTGCCGAGATGGGCGAACAGGGGATCACCGGCATCCAGCGTTGGCTCGTACGCCTTGATGCGCCCGATGGCCTCGTACGCGCGGTCAATGGCACTGTCGGCGCGCCAGGGTTGCGAGGCGTGGTAGCCACGCCCCCGCACCGTGAGATGCACCTCGTATCGGCCCTTTTCGCCGAGGCTGAAGAGGTACGCGAGGCTGCCGTCCGCCAGTTTCAGCGGGATACCGCCCCCACCCTCGTTGATCGCGGCGGTTGTGGTCACGAGGTCGGGGCGGTGCGCTGCGAGCCAGCCAAAACCATATGCCCCGCCCGATTCCTCATCCGCTCCCGTTTCCACGCGCAGATCGCCCTTCAAGCGCACGCCCGCGCGCCTGAGAAAGATCGCGGCCATCGTGCTCGCCGCCACGGTGCCCTTCATGTCCGAACTGCCCCGTCCCCAGAGCCGCCCGTCCCGGATCTCTCCCCCAAAGGGCGCGACCGTCCACAAACTAGGGTCTTCCACGGGCATGACATCGGTATGCCCTAGCAGGCCAAATGATCGCTCGCTCTCACCCGTGCCCGCCAGCACCGACACCACATTGCCCCGCCCCGGTGCGCTCTCGACTACCTCAGAGGGAATGCCCTCGGCGGTGAGTTTCGCGGCAAGGTAATTCGCGGCGGGCGTCTCGTTGCCCGTCGGCATCACCCCGGTACTGACGGTCTCGAAACGGACGAGATCGCGCGCGAGGGCAATCACCTCATCGCGTCCCGCCTCCACGGACGCAAGCACTTCATCGAGCGTGGGCATCGGTTCCTCCCGGTATTCGATCACTTGGGCACACAAGGTCGGCAAAGGGAAAAGACGTTGTAGTGTACAACGTCTGGTCAACCTTTACCCGGGAATTGGCGACACATTCACGGGTCGTGCGGGTTTGGCAGGTTCGGCAAGAGGGGCAGGCTCGTGAGGTCATAGAGGGTGAGGCGTTCGCCCCGCAGTGCTTGCAGGTGCTTGCGTTGCTGCCGCATCACGAACTCCATTGGGTGGCCCGTGCCAAAGGGGAATAGCGCGAGCATCCGCGTATATGCCTCGGCGGCGCGTTCGCTGTTGCCCTCTTCTTCCAGCAAGTGTGCCAGCAGGCTCCACTGCGACCAGTCCTCGGTCGCCGCGAGTTGTGCCTGCATGATCGCTTCCTCGACCCAGACAATCGCCTGCGCCCGCGACGCGCCCAATTCCGGTTGCCGTCGCATCAGGGCGAGACCCATCAGGGCGGCGACATTCGTGGGATCGGCAGCGTGCGCGGCCGCATAGTCCGCCGCCGCTTCTGCCTCGCGCGCTTCCGTGAGAAACACGCTGTTCGTCAGGCGTGTGGCGCGATCCGCGAGAATCGTGGCGCGGACGCGGCCATTCGCTGCGAACGCGGCGGCCTCACGCAGAGTGACGAGGGCATCATCGTGCAATTCCTCATCGTACGTGGCGGCGGCAAGCTCGAATTGGGCACGTCCGAGCGCGTGAAGCGTCGCCGCGTTGCGCTCGCGCTCCACGAGCAGTTCGGCTGCGTCAAGGGCGTCATCGAGATTGCCGGTGCGGATAAAGCGGTCAATTTCGTCAATCGCAACGGGAATGGGCAGCAAATCGTTCATGGGCGCACGTTCCTTTCACGTACCCTCACTGTACCGCGCCCCGACCCACTTGCGTAGCGCAAATATGCGACTTATCGTGGATGGAAATGGGAGCAACGCGTACGCCGCCCCCGCTCCCCCATTCTTACACCGAGAAACGCGCAAGTGCCCCTCGCCCACCCTTACCGCCCAGAACACAGCCCAACACGCGGTAGTAACGATCACAATCACGGTGCGCTTGTCACGGTACGAGGCGGAACAATAATCGAGTGTTTCTCGTCGTGTCGCCCTTACACGGCTTTCGCCAGGTTACTAGCCTGGATACACATTAGGCAAGTGCGGCCTGTGTTCGCTGCTGCGTCTGTTTGGCTACCCGCTTGCACATCCCACTATTTCAGTCTACCAGTTCCGTCGTCCAGTTTACCTGCTGAATGGCGAGATCAAGCAAGCGGTACTCTTGCGCAAGTGCGTCCTGCTGTTGCCGCAGTGCGGCTACGTCAACTGTTGGCACGTTACGCAACTCGGAGCGCATGTAGCGGGTCGCTTGCACACTGGATGCGGAGTCCGCCGCACTTTTAAGCACGCTGATACGCAATTTGAGTGCATCACGGCGTGCTAAGGCGTTTGTCAGCGTTTCGCCTCCTTCAAGGGTCGCACTGAAGTTCGTGCGGTTGATGCGTGCGATCAGGTCCGCTAATTGTGTAACGAGCCGTTCCAGTTCCGCGAACAACGCTTGCGGGTCTTCCGGCGGTTGCGATCCCTCCTGCACGAGTACGCTTGCCTGCAACCGGGCGCGTACCTGTTCGATACGCTTTTGCACGTCAGCCCGCAACACGAGTGCTTCACTGAGCTTCATCGTGGTCTTCATTCCCTTTGTGGCTTCATTTAGAGGGGCAATGAAGTATTGCCCCTCCAAACGTCTGATGCTTCCCCTAGCGGTGCGCCATCGCGGGGCGGGGGCCGGCGGCGGCAATCTCCTCCGGGACGGAGTCCGCGAACTGGGTGAAGTTCTGGCGGAAGCGGGCGGCGAGGTCGCGCGCCTTTTCGTCGTACGCCGCCGGGTCTTCCCACGTCGTGCGGGGCTGCAAGACCGATGCGGGCACGCCGGGGCACGACGCGGGGACGCCCACGCCGAACACGGGGTCAGGCGTTGTCTCGACACCGGCGAGGCTGCCATTGAGCGCCGCCGCGACCATTGCCCGCGTGTAGGCGATGCTCATGCGGTGTCCGACGCCTGCCGGGCCACCCGTCCAGCCCGTGTTGACGAGCCAGACATCCGCGCCATGCTGGGCGATGCGCTCGCCGAGCAGGCGGGCATAGACCGTGGGCGGATGCACCATGAAGGGCGCACCGAAGCAGGTGGAAAAGGTCGCTTGCGGCTCCGTGATGCCGCGCTCCGTCCCGGCGATTTTCGCCGTGTAGCCGGACAGAAAGTAGTACTGCGCCTGCGCGGCGGTAAGACGGGCGATGGGCGGCATCACGCCGAAGGCGTCTGCCGTGAGCATAATGATGTTCTTCGGGTGCCCGCCGATGCCCGTGATGTCTGCGTTGGACACACTCGTGAGTGGGTAGGCAGCGCGCGTGTTCTCCGTCAGCGAGTCGTCGTCGAGGTTCAGGCGACGGGTGCGGCTGTCAATTGCCACGTTTTCCAGCACCGTACCGAAGCGGTGCGTGGTGGCATAGATTTCCGGCTCGGCCTCGGCGGAAAGGTTGATCGCCTTCGCGTAGCAGCCGCCCTCAAAATTGAACACGCCGTGGTCGCTCCACCCGTGCTCGTCGTCGCCGATCAGCGTACGCGCGGGGTCGGAGGAAAGCGTGGTCTTGCCCGTGCCGGAGAGACCAAAGAAAATCACCACGTCCCCCTGCGACCCGTAGTTGGCGGAGCAGTGCATCGAGAGTACGTTTTTCAGCGGCAGCAGGTAGTTGAGAATGGTGAACACGCTCTTTTTCATCTCGCCCGCGTACTCGGTGCCGCCGATCAATACCTCGCGCGTGGCGAAGTTGATCACGATGAAGGTCTCGGTTTTCGTGCCATCCTTTTCGGGAATGGCGTGGAAGTGCGGTGCGCAGATCACCGTGAAATCCGGCACGAAACCGGCGAGCGATTCCTCATCGGTCCGGATGAGCAGGTTGCGCATGAAGAGCGCGTGCCATGCATGCTGCGTGACGATGCGGACATTGAGGCGATACGCGGGGTCGGCCCCGGCGAAGCAGTCCTGCACATACAGGCTCTGGCCTTGCAGGTAAGAGAGCAGGCGGGCTTTCAGGGCAGCGAACGTCTCCTGCTCCATCGGCTGGTTTACGGCGCCCCACCAGATATTCGCCTCGCTCGATGGCTCGCGGACGATAAACTTGTCCCCCGGTGAGCGGCCCGTGTACTTGCCCGTGCGGACGACGATTGGTCCATCGTGGGCAACGATGCCCTCATGCCGCCGGATGATCTCTTCATAGAGCGCGGCGGTGGTGAGGTTCCATCCTACACTCATCATATTGGAAAGGCCGTGATGTTCTAGGCCATGGCGAGACTGCCCCAACCCTTGCAGTTCCATGCGCGTGTCCCTTCTTTCTCCGCCCGGAATGACCCGGTGCGCCTGTTTCCACCTCTGGTGCCGATTATTGTGCGCCCGTTTCCGGTGCCTGTCTAGTCGGGCACGGGAATGCGATCAGGGTAATTCTGTATTTGCTGCTTGCCTTGACAGGGGCGCGTTTTGTGGCACACTGTGCGGGTACTCGCCCGGTTCGTGCGGGCAGTTCGTCTGTGCGGGAGGGACGACGTGAAGGTATCGGCATCCGTAAAAAAGCGTAGCCCCGATGACATCGTGGTGCGACGCAAGGGCAAGTTGTACGTCATCAACAAGCGCAACCCGAAGCACAAGCAGCGTCAGGGCTAAGTGCGCGGAGCCTGGTGAGACGTGGGGGCAAATCAGCCCCCGCTTTTTTGTGTACGGCGACGTACGTGCATTTCCCGGACAGACGTATCGGTCAATGCCCCCGGTGCTGTTCCCCAAACGGTGTCACGCATTTTGAACCCATTAGCCGAGGTCTTTGGCAAAGGCCGCAAGAGTTTCGCCGCCACTGATGCGCACACGCGGGAGCGTGAGCATTCTGCCGTTATCGGTCGGGGCGCGTACCGTGCCGGACTGCGTGGTGAAGGCGATACTGTAGCCAACGCGGGCAGCATCCGCCACGACCGCCGCGTTGAACATCCCCGATGGATACACGAACGTGTCACAGGAGTGTGCGAGCTTGTCTTCCAGCATTGCTTTGCTTTGCGAAAGCTCGGTGAACCGTTGCGCCGCAGTGGCACGGGTCAGGTCGGCGTGGAACACCGTGTGAGAGGCAACTTCCACCATGCCGGACGCATCGAGGGTGCGAACCATGTCCCAGTTCATGTACAATTCGTCACCCGCGTCGCCCTTGTCCGCATAGGCGGTGATGATCGCGACCGAGGCTTTCAGGCCATATTGTTGCAGCACCGGCCATGCCACGTCGTAAAAGTCGCGGTAGCCGTCGTCAAAAGTGAGCAGGATCGGTTTCGTGGGGAGTGATGCGCCATCCGTGAGCGCGTGGCGCAGGTCAACCGGCAGCACGGTGTGGTAGCCGTTTGTCACGAGCCAGTCCATCTGCGCCGCGAAGTCCGTCGGCGTCACGGAGAGGCCAAACCCCACCGCATCGCGCGGGTCCGGGTTGACACGGATGTAGTGATACATCAGCACCGGCACTGGAATCGCGCCGTAGACGGGAGTGGCGGTGCCTAGTACCCCACGATCCGGGGTCGGTGTCGGGCCGCTCGGCGTCGCGGTCGGCGGCACGGGCGTGGCCGTGGGCAGCACCGTCGGTAGCGGTGTTGCAGTCGGTGGCAGGGGCGTGGGAGATGCCGGGACATCGGTGGGGAGCGGGGCATCGGTCGCGGTGGGAAGCGCGGCTGCGGTTGGTGGCGCGACGCCGAGACCACCAATGATCGCCGAGAGCGTCGCGGTGGGAGAAGGCATCGGTGGCGGCGTCAGCCCGGCGGCAAGAGTGCGCCCACGTACGCGCGAGGAAACGTCAGGAAAAAGCACCATGCTTCCCACAAGCAAGGCAATGCCCATCGCTACCATGTAGCGAATCCATCCGTGCCCCGTGCCGCGCGCCTTCAGTTGCCGCGAAGCCGTGCGTCGCGTGCCATGTTTCCCCATTACTCCCCCGTACTCAAGTCCCGCAGTTATCCATCGCCCCCGCGATGCGTCCCTGAACTTGCCCGTGCCCGATACTCCCACTGGCCTGGGCGTCTGCATCGTATAACGAACGGACGAATGATAGGTTCCGGCCTGGGCTGATTTGACCATACGGCGACGAAATCCTAAAATACCGGGATTGCGGACGAGTCGCAATGCATAAGACAGGGAAACACGAAGAAGGGATAGGCGTGGTGGCGAGGGACGGGGATCCGTTATCGAACACGGGGCTATCGGAGCGCCTGGAACAACACTCCCGCCGTGGTGGGGTCGCCCTCGGCGCCGCGATGGCGTTCTGCATCGTGATCGCCCTCGGTGGTTTCATTTACCTGTACACGCACCTGGACTTCTTTCCTGACGCGCGCGCCCGCGCCACCAACCCTGCAGCCGGTGGCCTAGTCAGGGCATCGGGTTCCGCGACGACCCGGCAACTGACTCCCGCCGCCAGTGCGACGCTCGGCACGCCAGGCGCAAATGCCACCTCCATCGCCAGTGAGACGGTGGGTACGGCGACGCCACGCACCGCGACACCAAGCGCGCCCGCCGCGAGTGGTACGCCCGGTACACCCGGCACCGTTGGGCCGACGCCAACGCCGTCTTTTACCCCAAACTACCGCATCGTCGGTGGGCAGGCAATCAACTTTCGCTCCGATCCGGGCACATCGAGCAACCGCCTGAAGTCTCTCCCGCCCGCCAGCGAGTTGCAGTATCTGGGGCAGTCGCAGGAAGTCGGCGGTGACAAGTGGCTACACATGCGCGACCAGACCGGCACCGAGGGATGGGTGCGCGAGATTGACGTGGAGAAGCTACCCGGATAGCCGGAAGACAGAACGAGGAACGAAGAGCGAGTGATGCCGAGACACCGCCGTCGTCTCGATGTTCATTGCTCTCGATGCCACGAATGGAGTTATACATCATGCAGCAGATCGGCATCATCGGCATGGGGCTTATCGGTTCGTCTATCGGCATGGGGCTGCGCAAGTGGGCGAACGCGGGCGGCAAGCAGAAGGTCGAAATCATCGGCTTCGACCTTGATGTGGCGAATGAGCGGTATGCGAAGGGCAAGCTCTCGGCGGTGGATCGCACCGTCAACTCGTTGCCCGCAATTGCCGAGGCGTGCGACCTGCTCATCGTCGCGACGCCCGTGCGCGCGATGCGTGAGGTGTTCGAAATCATCGCCCCGCATGTGCGTGAAGGGGCAACGATCACCGATACCGGCAGCACGAAGGTGGACGTGCTGCAATGGGCGCAGGAATTGCTGCCCGCACACGTCAACTTCGTTGGCGGGCACCCGATGGCGGGCAACACGCGCGGGATCGAAGGCGCGAGCGCCGAGCTTTTCGAGGGCGCGGCATGGGTGGTGATCCCAACCGTGACCGCCGGGGATGCCGCCGTGCAGAATGTGCTGGGCCTTGTCGCGGCGCTTGGGGCGGAACCGCGCTTTCTGGAGGCGACCGAACATGATGCCTACGTGGGTGGCATCAGCCACCTCCCTCATATCCTCGCCGCCTCGCTCGTGCTGACCGTGAGCGCCGACCCGACGTGGCGCGACATGAAAACCCTCACCGCCGGTGGCTTCCGCGACACGACGCGCATCGCGGGTGGCGACCCGGTGATGTGGCGCGATGTCTTTCTCACCAACCGGGAGAGCGTCGCGCGGTGGGTGGACCGCGAAATTGACACGCTGGAAGCATTGCGTGCCCTGCTCGCGGACACCGGGCCGGAGAGCGAAAAGCGCCTCGAAGAATGGCTGACGCGCGCCCGCGACGCCCGCGCCGAGTGGGCCACGCAGGAGGGCAAGAGCGGCGACCTCCTGCAAAACACCTCGGAGGAATTGAATACGGATTTGAAATCGTCGTTCGGGCGCATGCTTTTCGGCGGTCTCGGTCAGCGCCGCGACAAGAACGACAAGAACGATAAGAAGCCGTAGGTGGGAGCAATGCGTGAGTGATAATGTTCTCACGCATTGCTCAATCGCGTATTCGCGTCTACGGGACGAGCGCCCAGTCTTCCGGGAGTTCGTACTGGTAGAGTTCGCCATTTACCGGCTTGCCGCCCTGACGAATGCGGCCCCGGTCACGGCGGCGCACGCGCAGCAGGTTGTTATGCACCTGCACGATGCGCCGGGCCTTGAGGTTGAAAAGGATGAGGCCACCGCGCACCGCCTTATGGCTTGCCTCCCGCGTTGCCTCATCCACCACACGAAACACCCCACAGGCGTGGTTCGGGCGCTTGTCGAGAAAACGGGCCGCCTGCGCGGATGCGTCGTCCGTGACATGCTCGTCGAACACGGCGAGGCCGCTTGCGACTTCTTCGGCAAGCCGGTCATCGTACAACGCGAGGGCGCGAAGCAGTTCAGCGAGGGACTCCGGACGATGGCTGCACGCCGCGATCAGTGGTTTCAGGCTACCCACGGCAGCGACAAAGCTCACCGTGCCGTCCGGGTCAATCACGGTGTAGCGCATTACGTTCGGCGGTGTCTCAGCCGTGGAGACAGGCGTAGAGGTGTTCGGTCGGCTCGATGGATCGGTCATGCAGCGAAAAACTCCTCTGGTTTCAGGCGATCATGGCGGCAAGCCATCGCATTTCCTGGCTCGTCATTCGATGACACGCACGGTGAATAATCGGTCGGTAGTCAGCATCCGGTGCGCAGTGTACAGTACACGCATGGAAACGCTGCCGCGTCACAGACACCCGGCCCGTTCCCACACCTATTATATCGGTTACGGGCATTTTGCCACGGGGGGAGCACGATGGCGGTAGACCTGGATGAAATTGACCGTGCGATCCTGCGGCTGCTTCAGGACAACGCACGGATCGCCAACGCGGAGATTGGGCGCGTCGTCGGTTTGTCCGGGCAATCCGTGCAGGAGCGCATCCGCAAGCTGGAAACGGCGGGCATTGTGCGCGGGTATGAGGTCGTGCTCGACCCCCTCGCGCTCGGCTTCGCCGTGACCGCGTTCGTGGAGATCACCGTGCCGAGCGGGCGCGACTACGGCACCGAGTACCGCAGCCTGACCGATTTCTGTAACCATGAGTCGGAAGTACTCGAACAGCACGGCGTCGCAGGGGATATTGACCTCATCCTCAAAGTGCGCAGCGTGGACATTCCGCACCTGAATGCCCTGATGGACCGCCTCCATGCGGTGACGCGGGCACACACGAAAACGATCATCGTGCTCAATAGCCTCAAGGAAACGCAGCGTACGCCCATCGCCGGGACGGCCCGTGCGGCCAATCTGTCGCTCGTCGAAGATGGGGGTAAAGACTAGCGGGATGAAACGGGTCGCCCCGCGCGACCGCCGTTTGTGAGCGAAACGATTTGCGCCTATACTGCGACCGGGGCGCGGTTGACGACGTGAGGGGCAAAATGTGGCGATAGAGCACGCACAGGGGCGGGCGGGAACCGAACGGTTGCGGGGGCTACGAGGGCGCATCATCGTGTCGCTCGCACTTGCGTTGCTCGTGCTGATCGGTCTCTCGCTGTTCGCGGACGCCCGCAAGCTCACCACCGCCTTGCGCGACTTCAACTGGGCGCTGGTCGTGCCGATCCTGCTCTGCTCGTGCATGAACTACGCCATCCGCTTTGGCAAGTGGCAATACTACCTGCATCTCGCGGGCGTGCGGAACCTGCCCGCGCCGCTCTCCGCACGCATTTTCGTCTCCGGCTTTTCGATGGCGGTTACGCCCGGCAAAGTCGGCGAAGTGCTGAAATCGCTGCTCGTGCGGGAGGCCACGGGCGTGCCGATTGCCACCACCGCGCCGATTATCGTCGCCGAGCGGTTGACGGACGGCGTGGCGATGCTCGTGCTGGCGGCGGGCGGGCTGGCGGTGTTCCGCTACGGCGTGCCCGTGATCGCCACGATTGCGGTGGGGGCCGCGCTGCTGTACGCGGTACTCTTGCAGCCCCGCCTGATGCGCCACCTGATCGCGGCGGGGGAGCGCGTGCCGCTCCTGCAAAAGATCGTTATTCCGCTGCAAACCTTTTACGAGACCACGTACCGTCTGATGGCGCCCCGGCAATTCATCTTCGCGTCGGCGATTGGTGTGTTCTCGTGGGCGTTCGAGTGCGTGGAGTTTTTCCTCATCCTGATTGGCCTCGGCTTTGCCGGAACGTGGCACCTCGCCCTGCTTGCGACCTTTGTGCTCGCCGCCGCCACGCTGATCGGCTCGGTCTCGCTGCTGCCGGGTGGTCTGGGGGCGGCGGAAATCAGCGTCACGGCGATGTTGCTCGCCCTCGGCCCCAAGCCGCAAATGACGCACGACATCGCGGTTGCCGCGACTCTGCTCATCCGCTTCGGCACGCTCTGGTTCGCGGTGCTGCTCGGCGTGATTGCCCTCGCCACGGTGCGCAAGCTGCTGCACCGCCGTGTCGTGCCGCCCGTTGACCCAGCCCTTGTCGGTGTTATGGGGCAAGGGAACTGAATGCAGTTGCCACGCTACTCCCGCCGTACCCTGCTTACCCTTGTACCGATAGCTGCCCTTACTGCGTGCGGCGGGAGCACGCCCACCGCCGCGCCGCTCCCGACTCCCGCTGCCACATTCACGCCGCGACCGATCAGCACGATCATGGTCACGGTTCGCACGGGGAGCGCCGTGATTCCCAGCCCAATGGGCCAATCCGCCAGCACCGCCACGCCGGGTTTGCCTGCCACCCCTGTTGGCACCGTGGTGATCGCGCCCACCGTGTCTGTGCCCGCCCTACGCATGGGGAGCGTCCTCGCTCCCCTAATGGGTGGCACGCCCTTTGCCACGCAGGACGGCAAGGCGGCACTACGCTACCCGACCGACTGGGACGTGCAGACGGACGGGAATGCGGCTCAATTCGCGCCCCGGAACGCGATGCCGACCGACGCAAACGTGCCCCGCGTCAACTTCATCGGGCAGCCGCTACAACTCGATCTGCTTTCCGGCGATAACGCAACGGCGTATACACAGACCATCGCCCTGCAAACACGCGACCGGGGTGCGACCGACCTCGCCGTGCGTTCGGTCGAGCGCGTGACGCTTGGGGGGATGACCGGCCCACCCGCTTTAAAGATTGTGATTATGTATACGGGCGTCGTGCCGGTCGTCTCCGAGCAGATCGTGGTGCAGCCCCCCAATGGCAGCAACAGCACGTACTTCATCAGCGCGACCGCGCCTGCCGGGGAGTACGACGCGAAGTGGCGCGACGTGATTGACGGCATCGCCGGGAGCCTGATCTTTCATTGAACTGGCGGATTGTACGGATGATTAACTTGTTGGTGTGCCGAATCTGCCTAACCCCACAGACCCCTTCCTTTTAGGGAAGGGGAGTGAGATGGGGCATTTTCAGATGCCTTCGTTCGCGCTCTGCTCAGGCCGTTTGGCGCGGCGGTAGTCGCGGTTCAGGAGGCCGATCACGTCGAGGGTGATGCCCTTCGGACAGACGGCGGCGCACTCACCGATGTTGGTGCAACTGCCGAAGCCTTCTTCCTCCATGCGATCCACCATCTGGCCGACACGGGCGTACCGCTCCGGCTGGCCCTGTGGCACGCTGGCAAGGTGCGCCACCTTTGCCGCCGTGAACAACATCGCGCTCGCATTCGGGCATTGCGCTACGCACGCGCCGCAACCGATGCACGCCGCCGCTTCAAAGGCGAAGTCCGCGTCCGGCTTCGGTACGGGGATCGCATTCGCGTCCGGCGCGCTACCCGTGGGCGCGCTGATGAAGCCGCCCGTCTGGATGATGCGGTCAAAGCTGCTCCGGTCCACGATCAGGTCACGGAGTACGGGAAAGGCAGCGGAGCGCCAGGGTTCGATGTAGATTTCGTCGCCATCGTGGAACTGGCGCATGTGCAGTTGGCAGGTCGTCGTCAGGGCTTGCGGCCCATGTGCGACGCCGTTAATCATCATGCCGCACGAACCGCAAATGCCCTCACGGCAATCGTGCTCAAAGGCAATCGGCGCTTCGCCCTGCGCGAGAATGCTCTCGTTCACGACATCGAGCATTTCGAGAAAGCTCATGTGCTCCGAGATGTCTTTCGCCTCGTAGCGCACGATCTTACCCGGCGCTCCGGCGTGCGGTTGCCGCCATACATGTAGCGTCAGGTTCATCATGCGTCCGCTGTGGCCCGCCTCGGCCATTGCCTGTGCCATCGTGCCACGCTTGGGAAGTAGTTGCATTATTTGTAACTCCGTTGCGAGGGGTGGACGTACTCGAACTCCAGCGGCTCTTTATGCAGCGACGGCGGTTGCCCGACACCCGTGAACTCCCACGCTGCCACGTACGAGAAGTTCTCGTCGTCGCGCATCGCCTCACCGTCCGGCGTCTGCGACTCCGCGCGGAAGTGCCCGCCGCAGGATTCGGTGCGGTGCAGGGCGTCCACGCACATCAATTCGGCAAGCTCGAAGAAGTCGGCGACGCGACCGGCGCGTTCCAGCGACTGGTTCAACTCGTCGCCGCTGCCGGGCACGTTCACGTCTTCCCAGTACCGCACGCGCAGGGCGCGAATCTTCTCAAGCGCTTCCTTGAGACCGGCATCGGTGCGCTCCATGCCGCAGTAGTCCCACACGATCTGCCCGAGTTCGCGGTGAAACGAGTCCACGGTGCGCGTGCCGTGGATCGAAAGCAACCGTTCAGCGCGCTGCTTGACCTCGTTTTCGGTCTCGGTAAAGCCGATGTGCCTGCCGTCAACCTCTCCTGGCTTCACGGTGGCAAGGTAGTTACCGATGGTGTACGGTAGCACGAAATAGCCGTCCGCGAGTCCCTGCATCAGGGCGGACGCACCGAGCCGGTTCGCGCCGTGGTCGGAGAAGTTCGCCTCCCCGATCACAAACATGCCGGGAATCGTGCTTTGCAGGTTATAATCCACCCAGAGGCCGCCCATCACATAATGAATGGCAGGGTAGATGCGCATCGGCACGACGTACGGGTTTTCCGCCGTGATGCGCTCGTACATCTCAAAGAGGTTGCCGTACCGCTCGGCGATCTTTTGCCGCCCCAGACGCTTGATCGCGTCGCCAAAGTCGAGATAGACGCCGCGCCCGCCGGGACCGACGCCGCGCCCTTCATCGCAGACCGCCTTGGCCGCGCGCGAGGCGACATCGCGCGGCACGAGGTTGCCGAAGCTCGGGTAGCGCCGTTCGAGATAGTAATCGCGCTCCGCTTCGGGAATCTGGTTCGGTGGGCGCGGGTCGCCAGCCTGAAGCGGCACCCAGATACGCCCGTCGTTGCGCAGCGATTCGCTCATCAGCGTGAGCTTCGACTGGTAATCGCCGGAAACGGGGATGCAGGTGGGGTGAATCTGCGTGAAGCACGGGTTCGCCATCAGCGCGCCCCGCTTGTGCGCCCGCCATGCGGCAGTGACATTGCACCCCTTGGCGTTCGTGGACAGGTAGTAGACATTGCCATAGCCGCCCGTGGCGAGCACCACGGCGTCCCCGACATGCGAGGAAATCGCGCCCGTTACGAGGTCGCGTACGACGATGCCGCGTGCCTTGCCGTCAATAACTACGAGATCGAGCATCTCCGTGCGCGGGAACATCTGGACATTGCCGAGGCCAATCTGCCGCGACAGCGCCTGATAGGCGCCGAGCAGCAATTGCTGCCCCGTCTGCCCGCGTGCGTAAAAGGTGCGCGAGACTTGCGCGCCGCCAAACGAGCGGTTGTCGAGCAGGCCACCGTACTCCCGTGCGAAGGGCACGCCCTGCGCCACGCACTGGTCAATGATGTTCACCGACATCTGCGCGAGCCGATAGACGTTCGCTTCGCGGGCGCGGAAGTCGCCGCCCTTCACGGTGTCGTAAAAGAGGCGGTGAACCGAGTCGCCGTCGTTGCGGTAGTTCTTCGCGGCGTTGATGCCACCCTGCGCCGCGATACTGTGCGCTCGCCGCGGCGAGTCCTGATAACAGAAGCACTCCACGCCGTAGCCCAGTTCGGCGAGGCTCGCGGATGCGGACGCCCCCGCGAGACCGGAGCCGACGACCAGCACCTTATAGCGGCGCTTGTTCGCGGGGTTGATGAGCTTCATCTCGAACTTGTGCCGCTCCCATGCGTCCGCGATAGCGCCGCTGGGGGCTTTGGCATCGAGCATCGCGTTATCGTCCGAAACGGTCCAGTGCGCGGAACCGGCCCCCGTTGCCGGGGTAGTGCGTGTGATCTCCGTCGCCATGCGTGTACCCTCTCGTTACTTCCCCGTTACTTCACAAAGCCCACAAGCACCGCCAGCGGCAGCGAAATGCTGGCGACAAGAAACAACGCCGTGAGAATGCCCGCGCCGATGCGGATGGCGCGCGTGTTGCCCTGGCTGCGCAGGCCAAAGGTCTGAAACACGCTCCAGGTGCCGTGGTAGAGATGGAGGCCGAGCGCGAGCATCGCCGCGATGTAGATGAGCGCGATCCACCATGTCTGGAAGTCGCGCACCACATTCTGGTACACCTGGCCCTCGACGTAGCCGGGATGAATGGTGCCCGTGGTGAGATTGAGGATGTGATAGACGATGAACAGCCCGACAAAGGCGCCGCCCCAGCGCATTGTGCGGCTGGCAACGGTCGCGTTCAGATCACTCTTGCGGGCGTAGCGCACAGGCCGCGCGGCGCGGTTCTGCTGCGTCAGTTGTACCGCCGCGACGACGTGCAGGATCACGGAGGCGAGGAGCACGAGGCGGACGAGCCACAACAGTTGCGAGTTAAGAAATACGGGCGCGCCTACGGTGCGGAGAAAACTCGCGTAGGTGTCCAGCACCGACGCGCCCTCGAAAATCTTCAGGTTGCCAAAGATGTGCCCGATCACGAAAAGCACCATGATGATCCCCGTGACCGCCATCACGCCCTTTTTCCCGAGGGACGTGCGATACCAGCGGAAGGGTGCCGCCACCGCCACCGAAGCCATATTGTGCTCCTGTTCTGCTCTCACCCGGTTAGACTCGATAGCCGCATTCTACCATTGCCGACGGGCAGCGTCAGCAATGGCTATCGCCCGACGATACTTTTCCCATATCGCGGCGATTGCCTTGTGCAATAACACGAAGCGCGATTACGCGAGAACACGAGGGCGTCACACGGTCGCCGGAGTATCGGCGAACTGGCGGTTGTAGAGGGCGGCGTATTTGCCGTTGGGCAGGGTAAGCAGTTCGTCGTGCGTGCCGCGCTCGGCGATCTCGCCTGCCTCGATCACGCAGATGAGGTCGGCGTTGCGAACCGTGCTGAGGCGGTGCGCGATCACCACGCTCGTGCGGCCTCGGAGCAGGATGGCGAGGGCGCGCTGAATGATCGCTTCCGTGCGCGTGTCAATGTTCGAGGTCGCTTCGTCGAGGATCAGGATGCGGGGATCGGCGAGCACGGCGCGGGCGAAGCTGAGCAGTTGCCGTTGCCCCTGGCTGAGCGTGCCGCCGCCCTGTCCAAGTACGGTATCGTACCCCTGCGGCAGTTGGCTGATAAAGGTGTGCGCGTCCACAGTCTGGGCGGCAGCCTCGATCTCCGCGCGGGTCGCGCCGTCGCGTCCGTAGCCGATATTGTCCGCCACGGTGCCGGAAAACAGGAATGGCTCCTGCAAGACGGTGGCAATTTGCCGCCGCACGCTGTCGCGCGTGACGCTACGCACGTCGTGCCCGTCAATCTTCACCGCGCCCCCGGTCACGTCGTAAAAGCGTGGGATGAGGTTCACAATCGTGGTCTTGCCCGCACCAGTCTGCCCGACGAGCGCCACGGTCTGCCCCGGTGCGATGTCGAGGACAATGTCTTTCAGTACGGGGCGACCCGGTTCGTACGCGAAGGTGACGTGATCGAAGGTAATCGCGCCCGCGACGGTGCCGAGCGCGGGCGTGCCAAGTGGGTCGGGCGGTTCGGGGGTCTCATCGAGGATGCTGTAGATGCGCTCCGCCCCCGCGAGAGCGCTCTGCATCTGCGCGTACACCTGCGAGATCAACTGGATGGGGCGGAAGAACTGCTGCACGTAGATCAGGTACGCCGCGAGCAGGCCCACGGTGAGGTTGCCGTTGAACACGAGGTAGCCACCGTAGCCGATCACGATGGCGGTGGCGAGCGTGCTCAGTACGTCAATCGTCGGTGAAAAGGCGGAGGTAATCCCGACCGCTGTAATGTTCGCGTCCCGGTTCGCGGCGTTGCTCCGTTGGAAGCGGGCAATGTTTGCCGCCGTGCGGTTGAAGGCCTGCGCCTCGCGCACGCCGGTGATCTCTTCCTGCAACTCCGCCGTCACATCGCCCACCGTGCGGCGCGTCAGGCGGCTCGCCTTCCGGGCACGCCCCGCGAACCCGACCGTGATGAGGGCCATCACGGGAATGATCGTGAAGCTGACGAGCGCCATGCGGACGTTGAGCGTGAGCATGATAATCACGATGCCGACGAGGCTGAACAGGCCACCGAGCAACTGCGTCAGCCCCTGCGACAGCAACTGGTTGAGCGTGTCCACGTCGTTCAGCACACGGCTCATCAGGTCGCCCACGGGGCTGCGGTCAAAGAATCGCTGTGGCAGGTGCAGCAGGGACGAGAACAGTTGCCGCCGCAACCCCGCGAGCACGCGTTGCCCGATCGTGCCAATCTGTAGAATCTGCGCGCGTTGCGCGACCGTGCCCGCGAGGTACACCACGAGCAGCAGCAGCATCGTGCGCGCGAGGCCGGGGAGGTCGCGCTGCGCGATGCTCGTGTCAATCGCCCGCCCGACGAGCCACGGCCCCACCGCCTGCGCCGCCGCTGACACCACGATGAGCGCGAGGATGCCGAACAGTTGCGAGCGAAACGGCGCGAGTTCCCCAAGAAACCGCTTGAAAGTCGCCTGCCGGTTCCGCGCCTTCTCAATTTCCGCCCCCGACGGCCCCATCATCGGTCGTGCTACCATTATTCGCTACGCCTTCTAGTACTACAGCGACAGTTAGCATTTGATCGTTGAGGGAGTCATCACCGCGACGATCCGCTCCCATGTCCCGTCGCGGCACCATTGTTGGTACCGGCTATACAGCGTGTGCCATCCGCCGAAACGT